>JABAOH010002246.1_pt1 | contig 32899 bp, 34 predicted proteins | sample 7062181 | NCBI WGS metagenome assembly JABAOH01 (sample SAMN14538630, study PRJNA623070) | marine sediment metagenome | biome: marine biome [ENVO:00000428]; feature: marine pelagic biome [ENVO:01000023]; material: deep marine sediment [ENVO:00002113]; isolation source: pool of 5 deep marine... | reverse complement strand
TCTGTCGATTCGCAAATCATTAAGGGAAAGCACGAGATTTTGCGGGCGTTGACGATGGACAACAGAAACGAGCGAAGAACAGAGCAAAGATTGTGTTATTCATTGCCGGTCTGGTTTGGCGAGCACCCTCAAGAGACGCTTGCACAGGGACAGATGGTTGATATTTCCAGCAGGGGCGCTGCGTTTATCACCTATACCCACGATTGCTGTCCGTGCCTCGGCGAACATATAACCGCTCGTTTTAGGGTGCCCAATTATTATCCGGATAATTCCTTTGATATGGTAAATTTTACCCGTTCAGCTCGTGTGTGCCGGGTTGATAAAGTATATAGCTATTGGCGCCGTGTTGCCGTTCAGTTCGCTGAACCCTTGCCCTTCAAACCCGGCGAAAATTGCTAATGAATCCAATATACTAACACAAAACGCACCGGGGTCGTATCTTGTTCGACATACAGACCGCTCATTATCTTTCAATTTAAAGCAGCCGAGGCCATTTAAACGGCGAACATCATAATAAAAAGCCCATTCTCTGAAATCAGCCCAAAATCGAAAATTTATACTCATTTTTTTCTGGACAGCCGGAGCAAAGCAGTTAAAATGCAAATTCGAGATTTTAATCATAGGAGGATGGCATTTTGGCGCTCAAACGGAGTTATTTGGCGGCTGTGGCGATAGCTTTGGTCGCAGCGATGGTCTGCGGTGGCGAGTTCCAGGCAAATACACGCAAGTCTAATAAGCAGGAGAACCCTGCTATAGCGATGGATGCCGAAGGGAATTTTGTCGTGGTCTGGAACAGCTATCTGCAGGATGGCAGCTCGAACGGCATTTTTGGACAGCGATTCGGCTCTAACTGTAACCCCGCAGGTAGTGAATTTCAAATCAATACTGAAACCAGCGGTAATCAAAGAGAGCCGGCGGTCGCAATGGATGCAGAAGGCAATTTTGTGGTTGCGTGGTACGGGCCGGGAGAAGACAAAGAAGATATTTTTGCCAGACGGTTCAATTCCAAGGGCCAGCCTCTCGGCAGTGAGTTCAGCGTTAACGCCCATACCAACGACAAACAACTTTACCCCGGCGCAGCTATGAATAATGACGGCGGCTTCATTATCGTTTGGGAGAGCAGGAATATTCCTGGGCAGAGCAGCAAGGCAGTATGTGGGCGATTGTATGACAACAGCGGGTCAAGCATTGGACCGGAGTTTGTCATTAACGAGGAAGCATCGGACAGCCGTTATCCGGATGTGGCGATGGACGACGAAGGCAATTTCGCGGTTGTCTGGTTGCGGGATAAAAGCAGCAACTCGATAATAGTTCGCCTGTACAACGCAGCCGGCATAGCTAAGACCGAGCCGTTCGAGGTAAGCACAATCAGATTTAGCTCGGTCACGAAACCTTCAATTGCGATGGATAAGGCCGGAAATTTTGTGGTGGCGTGGGACGGCGACCCTAAGCTGGCCGGGCTGGATGATATTCACACCCGGTGCTACAAACCTGACGGCACGGCGGTAGGCGAGCAGTTTATCGTCAATACAACTCTAACAGGGCCGCAGCAGAATCCGGAGGTTGCGATGAATAATCGGGGGCGGTTTATAATTGTGTGGGATATTAAACTTGACCCTGACATTAATGAAAGAGACATATTCGCCCAGCGATATAACAGCACAGGCGTACCCCTCGCCAATGAATTCCAGGTCAATACCTATATGACGGACGACCAAAAACGGCCGAGTGTTGCAATAACAGAGAATGGTAAATTTGTTACGGTCTGGCAAAGTTACGGGCAGGACGGCTCGGGCTACGGTGTCTTCGGTGAGATGGGACAAATGGTCGGTTCGGCGGACTTCAACGGTGACGGATTTGTCAATTTCCGTGACTATTGCATCCTGGCTGATGAATGGCTCAAAAGTGGAGGAACGGTAACGGCAGATTTGATTGAAGATAACAAAATCGATGAGCAGGATTTAGCTGAGTTTAGTTACCAGTGGCTCACATCCGGCTATTAGAAGAACCGCAGGGGCAAACAAGTTGCCCATCCTACAAACTTCGCCTGCGGCTGCGCTCGAAATGACGTAAAAATAAATGCCGCGCTCGAAATGACAATTGAAAATTATTTGTACATTTTGTTGGACGTTCTTACAATAGTTTTAGTCTTTTGCGGGCTTACATTGTGATTGCTGGAAATGATAAAATTGCTGAAAGGACATTAATATCAATATTAAATTTCATCTGTAGAAAACATTATAGACATCATTTTTGAGCGAGCCGGGAATTAAACCAAAGAGAGTTGAGAAGTCTGTTTTTTAACAGATTTAGCTACCGCCACTTCGTGTCTCCACTTCGCCCCGCACCAATTGAGTTAAGAAACGGTTTGAATATTGATGTCCAGTGGCTTATAGCTTGTGAAAGACAATTGGTGCGGGGCTTCGGTCGAAATGACGTACGTTCTTTTAACAAAGGAGTGAGAATTGTTTCATTCTTAAGTAGGTATGTATCGGTGTAGAATTCATATAGAGTATCTGGATGGGTTCAAGGATGCCTGATTTTGGATATCTGAAATACGAGATTAAAGAATGGTGGGAACGATTGGCGATACGGGAATGGCTTAGCCGAAAGCCCAAGCTGGTTATTGGTATGAGCGTGGTCCTGGTGGTCGGATTGATGGCGTTTGGAATATGGCTAACGCTGCCGAAAAAGGTTGTAGAAGTTGAGAACTACGAGAAGGACTGGTACTACGACCTGAAGCACAGAAGACTTTTCGTTGCCCGAAAGGGACTAATACCGCCGATTGAGGCTCCTTCGGGCCCGCTTGCGAATGGAGAACCGGCAGGTGTCAGGGCATACGTGTTTACTTATAGTAACGAGCCAAATACTACCGATACCTTTATCGGATTTCTGGAAACGACCGACCCTAACGTAGATAAGAGCAGTATAGGTCCTATGGATTTGAGAGTCAGCGGTGCTGAAATCTGGGGGAAAGGCAGGCTTATCCGCAGGGTCAAGGATGAAAAATGGGTGCCGGCCAACAGCGAAGATGGAAAGGCTATTCTGAAAGAGACTTTTCGGCAAAACGAAGCCGGTGAGATTCCTCATTATCGTCCCCCCAATTGAAAGTCATTTACGGCTCAAGGATTTGAATTTTTCGGTCATTTCAGCAAGAATGAGTTTTTTTGCGTTTTCTAAATGACCGGGCAGAAATGTGCCGGCAGCCATTTTGTGTCCCCCTCCGCCGAACTTCGCAGCGATTTCGCTGACATCAATGTTGCCTGTGCTTCTCAGCGAACACCTGATTCGGCCATCCTTCAATTCCACAAACAAGGCTGCTGCCTCAACTGTGCTTATTCGTTGACACTCGTTGATTAAATCCTCGGTGTCTTTGTGTGCGGCGCCGGTCTGCTGGAAATCCCGCTGCGATATATGCTGCGTTGCGAAGCGACCGTCAAGGTGAAGCTCAAGGGTGTTGAGCATTGCAAGCATCAGTTTGAAACGTTGGGTTGAGAAATTTTGAAACAATCTATCGTGGATTTCGATTGGTTTTGCCCCTGCGTTAATCAACTCAGTGCAGGCTTTAAAGACCCTGCTGTCGGTGTTTCTGAACTGGAACCAGCCGGTATCGGTAGCTACGGCCACAAAGAGTGCCCCGGCGATTTTTTCAGTTACGGACCACTTGGCGAATTTTATCAAATCATAAACAATCAAGGCCGTGGCGGCTGCATCCGAATCGACCAGCTCTACATCCCCGAGACCATCAGTGGTTACGTGGTGGTCGATTATCAGGACAGGTGTCCGGGCTTGCTTTAAGTACTGACCGAACTTATCAAGTTGCGTGTAACTGTTGGTGTCGACAACTATAATCAAATCGAATTCACCGAGCCGCCCTTGCATCAACTCTTCGAGCTTGATATCTTCGCCGAGGACAGGGACTTTCTCAGCAAATAAAAACTCATACCATTCCGGCATCGGTGAGAGCATCAGGGCTTTTGATTTTTTTCCAAGAGCAGTCAGCACATCAGAAATAGCCACGATACAGCCACAGGCATCGCCGTCCGGCCTGGTATGTGTCGTAATTAAAATATTGCTGGATTTGTTTATTAAATTAATTGCTTTTTGGAAGCTGCTGTTTATCATAATATTTTTTTACCCCTCACTGACGTTCGGGGCTCTGATTGTCTGGGGCAAAAGTTTTGTTGCTATTTGCGGTCAGGCTCATCCGCGGCTTCTGCGTTTTCCTTATCCTCAGTAAGCTCCAGCAATCGGACGTCTTCAAGGTCGAGTACCTGAATACGTCCTGTAACCGGTTGAGCATGTTTACGTTCCTGCAAACTGGGATTAGCCGTTAGAGCAAGATCCGTGAACGAGCAAAGCATCTCCATACGCTCGGACAGCGGCAGAGACTGAAACCAGCGAGCCTTGGTTTCAGCAGATTCTTCTTTCCGTTCGTGTGAAATGACCTTATCCATATACTAATCGTACCACATTGCACTGTTATCTACAAACATTATCAGGCCCTTATTGATTTTCCATTTCCAGTGTAATGCAATATTCCTTGAATCCCACAGCCTTCCAGAAGTCGATGCCGACTATATTACCTACCAGAACGTCTGTTCTGATTCTTTTGCAATCTTTCCAGGGATTATTTTTAAGCCATTCTATGAATTTTCGGCCGAAGCCTTTACGTCTCATTGACTTTATTACGAAAATCTGTCTTAAATACAACCACCCAGGGTCCTGTCTATATAAGGCATAACCGATGTCGTTCTGATCCAAACTTGCAATTACGGCATCATATTCTTTTTGAAGGAAATCCGACATCCTTTGCTCAAGCTCAGGTAATGTCATTTTGTTGCGATGTCCCTCATCAAGAATGAGCTCCTGATTCATCCTTGCAAGCCAGGGGACGTCACTTCGGGTGGAGAATCTGAATTTTAGTTCTTCCGTCATTGTATTACATTTAACTTCTTTTATGTTTCTGTGCTCTTTAGTTCTAAAATTTCTTTTGCTTTTTTGCAATCTTTTGCGATTTGGGCTGAGAGATTCTGGAGTGAGGTAAACTTTTGCTGATGTCTGATAAACTCCACAAAGTCCATGGCCAGGTATTTGCCGTATAAGTCACCCGGGTCCTGTCCGAGTATGTGGGCCTCGACCAGCAAAGGATGGTCGGATATAAAAGTCTTGGCCCTTCCGATACTAAATGCGGCCGGGAGCTTACTCTTACTTTCACAGAGCTGCTCTTCGGTGTCGGCTATCTCCACGAAGCCGGCATAAACGCCCTCGGCAGGTATAATCTGATTAACGGGGTCAATATTGGCCGTCGGGAATCCTAACTTCCGACCTTTTCCCTTGCCCAGAGTGGTTTGGCCGGATAGTCGATAATTTCTGCCCAGGGCTTTTACGGCATCGGCTACTTTGCCCTTGTGCAGCAAATGGCGAATCAGGGTGCTGGAGACTCTGGCGGTTTGTTCATCAGCAAGTTTAATCTCTTTGCCGGGGACAATAACGATTTCGAAGCTGAACTTCTGTCCCAGCTCCTTTAGTATGCGGACGTTACCGCTTCTGCCGTAACCGAAATTAAAATCTTCCCCCTCGACCACAACATCCGGCTTGACAGAGTGTGCCAGAAATTCGTCAACAAAGGACTCCGGGGAAAGATTCAAAATCCTATAGCTGCTCTCCAAAATTACCAGGCAATCGACACCGAATTGATTTAGTAAATGTTTTTTCAACGCTATTGGAGTTAATACACCGGGTGCTTTTTCCGGATATAAGATAGCCACAGGATGCGGCTCAAATGTCATCAGGACAAGGTCAGAGTGCCTCTGGTCAGCGAGCTTTCGGGCAGCGTTGATTATTTCCTGATGTCCGAGGTGGACGCCGTCGAAATTGCCGATAGTGAGCACAGAGCCTTTTTTCAGTTTCGCTAATTGCGAAAGGTCCGAGTTAGTTTCTACAATTTCCACTACTGCTTTACCTCTTTTTTATGGAGAATATTAGTTTCCCGCAGGGCAGGCCCGAATCAACGCACCGTAGATTGCATTTCGGTGCTCGGTATCTTCCATTTTTTCAGGATGCCACTGGACAAATAATCCGAACCTCCCGTTGACTGATTCCAGGGCCTCGATGACACCATCTTCGGCGTGAGCAATGACCTTCAATTTCCTCCCCAGCTTATCGACAGCCTGATAATGGTTTGAATAGACCATGGCCTCCTGAGCGTCAAGGAGCTCGGCCAAAGAGCTGCCCGGCTCAATCCGCACCCGATGGTAGTTTCGGCGATGCGCCACCTTTGTTCCCACTTGCGAAGGGATGTCCTGTATGAGCGAGCCACCTGAAACGACATTTGTGAACTGCATACCCAGACAAATTCCCAGCAGGGGTTTGCCGCTGCTCAGCCATAAGGAGATTAACTTTCTTTCGAAATTGTACCGCTGCATCGGTAATACTTTTACTGTTTCGTGTGGCTGCTGGCTGTAAGCCGAAGGCGGGATATCATCGCCTCCTACCAGCACCAAGCCGTCCAGCTCCTGGACATACCGCTGCAAAATATCTTCATTCGTAACGGTCGGCAGCACTACCGGCACGCCGCCGTTCTCGGCAACGGCCTGCACATAATTGAAGGCAACCATAGTCGTAGCTGCACCGTTGTTCTCATCTACCTTATAGACACTCGTAATTCCGATGAGCGGCTGAGCCGGACCAGAGGTGCTCCGGCAACCCACACAAGAGGTGAGAATCACCAACCACAGCAATACAACTATCTTCTTCATTGTCTGCTCCTTTATGGGCATAATGTTCGTTCGCAAGATTATATCTTGCTGTTGTGCAAGCTCTTTCCATAGAGGCACTAATTTAACCGCCTGAACCAAAATTCGCAATGCTTTTAAGCCCGGATATTTAATATTGCCGTAGTTACAATTAAGCGGTGGCTGTGACCGGTTTTTGCCCTGTCAGGGGTTTTTCCGTGGCGTCCAGATTTTTAAAGCCCAGCCGGTGGGAGAGGCGACTGAGCATAACGTAGAGCGAGGGAGCCACGACGAGCGTCAGGATCGTGGCGAAGCCGAGGCCGAAGATTACGACAACCGCCATGTTTCGCCACCACTGGCTGGATTCGCTCTTGGTGGCCCAGGTAAAGGTGTGGAAGTCATAGGAGATGCCGATGGCCATTGGAATGAGTCCGATGATGGTGGTCGTCGCGGTGAGCAGCACAGGGCGCAGGCGTATGACGCCGGCCTCCGCCGCGGCGGAGATGAGGTCCATCCCCCGTTGCTGCAACTGCCGTGTATAGGCGAGCAGCACAATGGCGTTGTTCACTACCACTCCGGCCAGGCTAATAACGCCGATGCCCGTCATGATGATGCCAAAGGGCAAGTCGCAGACCAGTAATCCTGTCAGCGCGCCAATGAGGGAGAGGATAACCGTGGTCATTATGATGAACGGCACCTTGAGTGAGTTAAACTGGATGACCAGCACGAGGATGATGAGCAGAATGGCGATGGCAAAGGCCTTTCCGAGGAAGGCGCGTGACTCGTCCTCGGTTTCTTTTTCGCCGGCATACTCAATCTCATAGCCGGCGGGCAGCTCGAATTCTTGGAGGCGTTTCTGCACGTCTTTGAGCACCTCGGAACTGAGTCGGCCTTCGGCATCGGCCGTGAGGGTTACGACGCGTTTCTGATTAACGCGGTTTATGGTGCCAAATCCACCCTGGTACTCGAAACGACCAAGCGAGCTGACGGGCACGGAATTCCCGGACAAGTTGGGAATCTTGAGGCGATACAGGTCGTCGATATCAACCCTGTCGGCCAGGGGCAGACGGACGGTGATGTCGTACTCATCATTGTACTGACGGTATGTGCCGACCTTTGTGCCAAAGACGGCCATCTTGAGGAAGTTGCCGACAGTGGCGGTGTTGACGCCGAGGAGCATGGCGACGCGGCGATTGACAGTAAAGGCCAGCTCGGGGCGGGTGGCTTCGAGGTCGCTGCGGAGGTTGATTATGTTGGGGACGTCCGCGATTGTCCGGCGGGCTTCGTCGCTGAGCCGCTCGAGCGTAGCGAAGTCCTCTCCTATGAGTCGCACGGTGATTGGCGCACCGGTGGGTGGTCCTTCCCTTTCCCTTTCGACCTTAATCTCAGCGCCAGAAATGTCGTCGATGGCCTGTCGAATTCCGGCGATGATTTCCATAGACGGGCGCTCTCGCACGGCGAAGTCATAGAAGATGAGCGATATATTGGCCAGGTGCGTGCCGCCGGCGCTGGCTATGAGGTCAAAGCCGCCGCCCGAAGAGCCCACGTTCGTGACGATATCCTCGATCCAGGGCTCGTACGGCTTGATGCGGTCTTCGATCAGTCGAATGATGCGGTCGGTTTCGTGGATGTTCGTGCCCTGTGGGGTGCGGACGTCGATGACGGCACGCTCAGGGTCGCCTTGGGGAAAGAACTCAGTTCCCTTTCCTATCTTGGCATACAGGGTCACCAGGCCGAATAAGAGGCACACAGCCAGAAACAGGGTTAGAGCCGGATTCTCCAGGCCGGCTCGCTGCAGGCGACGGTAGCCCCTGACGAACCAATGGTCCTTCTGACGCGGTTTGGACGAGCGACCGGCCCAAACCGAGCAGATGGTGGGGCTGAACACGAGGGCCACGAAGAGTGAGGACAGCAGGCCGAGGGACAGGGTGATTGGCAGATACTTCATGAAGTCGCCCATGATTCCCGGCCAGAACATCAGTGGTAAGAAGGCGCACACGGTCGTGAAGGTGGAGGTTGTGACCGGCCAGGCGACCTCGCGCGCGCCGAGCATTGCGGCCTCCAAGCGGCTATACCCAAGCTGGATGTGTCGGTAGATGTTCTCCACGATGACGATGGCATTATCCACGAGCATACCCAGCACCAGCACGAGGCTGAACAGCACGATCATATTCAGAGTGTAGCCGAGCATCTGGATGAGGAAGAAGGTGATTAGCATACTGAGCGGAATAATCATCGCCACGATGGTACTGGGTCGCCAGCCCAGGAACAGCAGGAGCACGCCTGAGACCAGTATCAGGGCGGCGAGGATGTTGTTTTCCAGGTCGGCCACCATGTTGCGGATGTACTTGGACATGTCGAAGGTGATGTCGAACTTCACGGCGCCGGGGACCTGCTGCCGGGCCTTGTCTATAACGGTCCTGATGTAATCGGAGATATGAACGACGTTGGCACCGACACGTTTCTGGATACTGAGGGTGACGTTTTCGGAGCCATTGAGCCGCGAGTAGGTAGTTCGGTCTTTGAAGGTGGCCCGCACGTTTGCGACGTCAGAAAGATAGATGGGTTTTCCATCGCGCACGGTCAGCAGGAGATGGTCCACCTCTTCAGCCGTGACAAGCTCCGCGGGGATCCGCACATTGAACTTTGTGCCCTGGGTCTCGAGACCACCGGCAGAGATGTTCACGTTTTCTGAAGGGATCAGTGCCAGAATCTCCGGAATCATCAGGTTGTACGAGGCCAGCCGGTCGGGGTCGAACTCCAGCCGGATTTCCGGTTCCAGCGCGCCGAGCACGTCAACCTTAAGAACACCCGGCACCGCCTCGAGGGTGTCCTGTAATGTGTCGGCAATCTCCTTTAGCTGGACGGGTGAGACGTCGCCGGAAATGCTGACGAGCATGATAGGGAACTCGGCGAGATTTATCTCCTTGATTACCGGTTCCTCGGAGTCCATAGGCAACTCGCCTTTGGCTATATCCACGCGGTCGCGCACCCGCTGCAGGGCCACATCGCTCTTCACATCCGGGGTGAACTCGACGTCTATCATCGAGAGCCCTTCGGCGCTGCTGGAGCGGATTTCTTTGACGCCACGAATGCCGTTGAGCTCTTTCTCGATTTTCATCGTGACGGACGTTTCGATGTCCTCCGGGGAGACACCTTCGTACATCGTGGTGACCATAATATGGGGGATGGGGATGTCCGGGAAGGCCTCGCGTGGCAATGAGATATAACTGTAGCCACCCATCAGGATTATGATGAGTCCCAGGACGGCCACGGTGGTTCGGTTTCGAATAGAAGTGTCGGTGATGAGCATAGCTGCTATTTCTTCTCTGATACAACGTTTACCTTTTGTCCCGGCGCAACAAAGCGATGACCAGCGATGATGAGGCGGTCGCCCGGCTCCAGACCGCGCTTGACCTGGACCCTATCACCCTTGATGAATCCGAGCTCGACTTCGCGGCGCTCGGCCTGTGTGGAATTGACGACATAGACGGCCTTGCTATTCTCCATCGGAATCACAGCCAGCAGGGGAACGAGGATAGCGTCCTTCAGGATTCGTCGGGTCAGGCGGACAAGCACGATCTGCCCGCTCCGCAGGAGCCGTTCCTTGTTCTCCAGAGTAATTTCCATGCGCGTGGATCGGGTCTGGGCATCGGCCAGCTTGCTGATGAAGGTGATTGTCCCGACCAGGGAGATCTCCTGGCCCTTGACGTTTAGAAAGACATCTGCCTTCTGGCCGACGGCGAAAAACGCAATGTCGCGTTCTGGTACTTCCACCGCGACCTTAACTGTATGTGTATCCACGACCTGGGCCACTGCCTTACCGACGTCAACGTACTCCCCCTGCTCGACGAGGAGCTCGTTCAGCACACCGGCAGTTGGGGCGAGTATGGAGGTGCGGTCCAGACGTGCGCGTACCTCCTCGAGGCGGGCCTTGCTGATGGCCAACTGAGTAGTGGCATTCTCCAGGTCGCGGCGAGGGGTGGCGTCCTGTTTGACGAGATTTGTCATGCGGTCGAACTCGATCTGGTCGCGTTCGACCTGGGCCTCGGCGATTTCAAACATGGGACGTATGAGGTCCGTGTTGAGCTGGATGAGGAGGTCCCCGGCTTGTACTTCGCTGCCCTCCTTTTGGGGGAGCCGCTCAATTCGGCCCGAGACCTCGGCGGAGACCGTAACGATGCGGTTCGGCTCAACGATGGCCGGCAGGTCGAACGTGTCGGCAAGCTGGGGTTCGGCAATTACAGTGATTACCGTGACGTTCAACAGCGGCGCTTCGGTTGGAGGTGCATCCCGTTTTTGCGTCGGTATTTTCGTGATTGCGGTTAATGCCGCTATTGCAGCGAGAACGATGACCGCCTTTGTGGCGCTCCGACGAAGCCACCTCTGGCTTATCTTACCTGTTCTAGTTTCAGGCGATTGATTACTCATTAGCTGTACCCGTTTTCTTTAATTTAAATGGCGGCTCATAATACGAGCCATATTTATGTGTGCATTATAGATTCGATGACAAAGGAACGCAAGAGAAAGGTTTACGGAACTGGTTAAAAATCTTTTGATTCAGAAACATTCGCACTAATGCACTTTCGATTTAGTTAGAGTGCTTTTTGCAAAGCTCATTTTGAGTTGTATAATCCGACATATCACTTTTTTATCCTGAGTAAACGAGCTTGCCTGTGTTTATAAGCGTATAATCAACCGGTTAATACTGAAATGGGAAAAAAATAAAAAAAATATGCAACTTAGTTGCAATTTTGACGTAGTAAGTATAAAATGTTCTTTTAAGTTTGAATCTAATTTTGACAATCGGCAACTTCGAGGTGCTCAATGCAAATACGAAAAAAGCTTGCAATTATCTTGCATGAATTGGAGAGCCACGCACCGTTTACTCTGTTCGGGGCATTTACAGGTATCGTTTGTATGCTGCTTTTCAAGAATCTTGAACACGAGACGAGCCGCAGGATATTCTATGTATTCCATCCGGGGCATGTGCTCTTGAGTGCAATCGTTATCTCCTCGATGTTTCAGTTTCATACCAAAAGAAGCAAATTTATTGCTGTGCTGTTAGTGGGATTCTTCGGTTCACTGGGGATTGGCACTTTGAGTGATTCGCTGATACCTTATGTCGGTGAGGTGCTTTTAGGTATGCGTATCGAGACCCACGCGCACGAGCATGCAGGTTTTGCTGAACAGGTACATATCGGCTTTATCGAAGGCTGGTACATAGTGATACCGGCCGCTATAGCAGGGGTGCTGATAGCAATTTTCAAGCCGAGGACCAAAGTACCGCACGCAGGCCACGTTTTGCTTAGCACCTGGGCGTCCTCGTTCCATATGCTAATGGCTATGGGTGGGCAGATAACAATCCTGAAAGCGGTCGGCAGTTTCGGATTCCTGTTCCTGGCGGTTTTGCTGCCGTGCTGTTTCAGCGATATTGTTTTTCCGTTGTTATTTGTGAAATCATCGGACGATTTGTCGCATATTCACCATCATCATTAATGCAATACAATTATGAAGACGAATTTAGATTTACAGTCTCGTACGATGTTAAAAGCAGCGAAGCTTTACTGCACTGAAGTCAGAATAGCAATATTGAAGGTGCTGATGGAAACCGACAAGCCACTCAGCCAGGAGCAGATTGCCCGGCGATTAGGTAAGAAAAGCTTCGATAAAGTCACAATCTACCGAACTCTAGAAAGTCTGTTGAAGGTCGGATTGGTGCATAAGGCCTTTATGGATAAAAGAGCGTGCCATTTTGAATTAGCCCATAACTGCACCGAGAGCCAATGTCATCCTCATTTTACCTGTACGAACTGCGACAGCACACACTGCCTGACGGAAATATCACTGCCTATGGCAAAAAGTCCACACAAAGGCTTTGTTATCCACCGCCAGCAGGTTCGGCTCGAGGGCTTGTGCCCGGCGTGCACATAGAAAAGCCGAAGGCATCTTATTGATTTTTTTCACACTATACATTCCTTTAGTGTAAAACCTGTTGTTTTTGTCCATTGTCGGAAAGTAAAGTAGTAGTACTTTTCATTAATGAAAAGTACTACGTCGAACATTTGAAAACACAATTTTTTTTCGTTATGTGTGCCATTAGAATATGAGTTGAAAATTTCTTCGAATCGGATTGTGGACGGGGTGAAGGGCTGGGGGTAGAATAGTCTGCGTGAAAGCGTATCCGTTAAAGTTTAGGCCGATTTATAAGCAGCGGATCTGGGGCGGGCAGAAGCTGCGAGAGGTTTTCGATAAGGATATACCGCCGTTTGAGAAAATCGGTGAAAGCTGGGAGTTGGCTGATTTGCCGAGCGATAAGTCCGTAATCTCAAACGGTGAATTGACCGGCCAAACTCTCATCTCGGCGATTGAAAAATATCCCAAAGAGATAACGGGCAACGAAGATTTCTCGGGGCCTTTTCCACTGTTAATCAAGTTTCTGGATGCCCAGGACATTCTGAGCGTCCAGGTGCATCCCGACCCGGAGACCTGCCGGCGAATGGGCAAGGGGGAGCCTAAAACCGAGTGCTGGTATATCATATCCGCAGAACCCGGTGCGGTGATTTATAAAGGGCTGAAAAAAGGCGTAACAAAAGAGCAATTCGCCGAAGCGATAAAAGAAGGCAATGTGGCCGATATGTTGGAAAAGGTGACGGTTGAAAAAGGCCAGTGTCACTTTCTACCGGCGGGAACGGCACATGCCATAGGGCCGGGTTTATTGATAGCCGAGATTCAGATGCCGTCGGATACGACGTATCGGGTATTCGACTGGAACAGGGTTGACGAGGCCGGCAAGGCCAGAGAACTGCATATAGAAGAAGCATTAGAAAGCATCCACTTCGATGCGTCCGGTGATAATCTTTCAGTAACAACAATGGGTCGGCTGATAGACTGCGAATACTTCAGGGTAGATAAAGGACATCAGGGGAAAAACTGCGAGCTGCTGCTTTCACCCGGACAAATGAAGACGCTGATTTTCATCTCCGGCTTTGGGACAATTACAGGAGAGGGAGGAAGTGAAGTTGAGTTCATGGCCGGTGATACTCTGCTTGTTCCTGCCGTCTTTGAGGGTGTGATGCGGTTTGTGGACGATACACAATATTTAAAAGTGACAATTTAGGAGCTATTTCGAAACTGTCACTCCTTACACAAACGAATAATGGTCGAAGCCGGTAAAAATCTTAAAGCAAGTTACATTGCTGTCCTTTTAATAGCGGCTGGGCTTTATGCAGCCACCTGTGCGCCGGGGGCGCTCTGGCAGGACAGCGGGATGTATCAATACCGAATCTGGCACAACGATATTGAGGGCAATCTCGGTCTGGCACTTTCACATCCGCTTTATCATATTATCGGCATCGGGGTAAAACACATTCGGCTGGGTGAATTCGCGTACAGGATAAACCTGATATCAGCCGTGGCGGCGGCGTTTACAATTGCAAATCTTTTTTTGCTCCTGCGAATATGGCTGGGCAGGATTTTACCTGCCGTAATTGCCGCTGCTACGCTGGCTTTATCGCATACCTTCTGGCGGCACGCTGTTATCGCGGAGACATATACTCTATATACGGCACTGTTACTGACCGAATTGTTAATGCTGCTGCAATACGTTAAAACAAAGCGGGTGGTGTTTCTATATTTGTTAGGGCTTTTCAACGGGCTGGCAATCGCCAATCATATGTTTGGTGTTATTGCACTGGTTTGCTATCTGGTATTTCTAATTGTTTTACTGGCACGAAGGCAAATCAGATTTGGGCAATTCGGAATTGTTGTCCTGCTGTGGATTATCGGTGCAGCTCCATACGGATACCTTATCGGCAAAAATATTATTCAGAGCGGAAGTTTTACAACTACTATGGCCTCGGCGCTTTTTGGCAAAAGCTGGCAGGGGAATGTTCTTAACGTAAGTCTCTCGGCCGGGCTTATCAAAGAGAACCTGATATTTTTTGCGTACAATTTCCCCACGCCCAACGTCATATTTTTCTTTGCGGGTCTCTATGGGCTGACAAAAGTACCGCGAGGTCGTAGCTTCGCGAAGGTTCTTTTAGCGTTGTTGATTCTCTTCTTCGTATTTGCTTTTAGATATACCGTGCCCGACAGGTACGCATTTTTCATACCCTTTTATTGTCTGGCTTCGGTTCTGATTGGCCTCGGAGTTAATTTGCTTATTGCTCAATACAATAGCAAAATTCTGTGTTTGGTGATTTTAATCTTATCCTTGCTGCCAATCCCAACTTATATTGTTGCTCCAGCCGTTGCCCAGAAACAGAAGTTCAATCTTTCCACCAGAGCGGATGTCCCCCGCCGTGATGATTATGTATGGTTTTTACAGCCTTGGAAGGCAGGTTACAGCGGAGCGGAAGAGTTCGCCGAAGAAGTATTTGAAAAGCTTGGGCCCGATGCTGTTGTTTACGCCGACAATACGATGGTTTATCCGCTGCTGTATATGCAGGAAGTTAAGGGAAAAAGAGCGGATATCAAAATCATATCCGAATATGCCGGCAGCGAAGGTTTGCCGTTGTTGAGTGAAAAATCCGTAGAGCAATGGCTTTCGGAAGGAGATGTTTATGCCGTCTCGCCGATAGCCGGACATAAGAGTAAGGGGATTGTCTGGAAAATAGACGATTAACAAATCTCTGTGTCGATTAAGGATTTTTCAGCCAGACTTCGGAGTCGTAGCGGAGCATAATTAAATCATCTTTGAAGCCGTCGGGGCGGATATTTGGTTTTTTGCCTGATGCTTCCTGCAATATCCATTTTGGAAAGTTGGCGCCGGCTTTGATTGACAGCGGTGCGCCGCCGCCGAATCGTGGATTTATCTCGATGAATTTGACCCTGTCATCGTCTGTTAGAAACAACTGCAAAGTGATAACACCCGGCCCTGCGCCGAGTGTCTCGGCCAACTTTGCAGCTTCGCTCATAATGCGAGGATTCTTCACCACTTGTCCCTTGCTCACCTCGCCGGCCCTTACCTCGATGCGTTTTCTTGGAACGACACAGCGAACCTTCATACCGAAGTCGATATATACATCACACGAATATTCGGTGCCCTCGATGAACTCTTGGCAAATGGCATTTGGTATCCTCTTGGCATTGAATAACAAGTCCCTGCGATCGTTAACGATGGTGTTTTGTTTACTGGCCGAGCCGTTCCAGGGCTTTAAGTAATATGGCCAATTCAGTTCGCCTTTTGAAAGTGCAGAGCGAACACTCATAGTAAGAGGTGTATCAAAGCCGTTTTTGGTCAAGAACCGATACGTTTTTCTCTTGTCCTGACAGATATCGACTACCTCCGGAGGCGAAACAAGCACGTGACATCCGGCTGTGTTGAATTTTGGTTTGTTCCGGGCCAGGACTTTCAGGTCAAGGTCAATGGTGGGAACGAGCAGTTTCACCCTATTGGCTTTGACAATCGACAGCAATTGCTTGATATAACCGGGGTGTGACGTCGGCTTGACTAGAAAGCCTTTATCGCATAGCTGCAGGGCCGAACTCAGGTCGGTAGTGTCTGTGCCGAAAAATGCAGCGTTTATTTTCAGTTGTTTAGCCGCTCGGCGAAAGCTTTCCAGCAACGAGACACGTCTGCCAATGCAGGTGAATAAAACGCCCAGGTTATTTTTAGTTTTCAATTCTTTTGACATTTTGGTCATGCAGGTCTAAAATAGCATTTTTGATCTTATAAATCGACCAAAAATAGGTGCCGGTTTAGCAATTGTTGGGAAGGTGAATAGTTTCAGGTTTATGATTCTGGATTATTGATTGTAAACTCGGAGTTGAAAAAAGGGATGTGTAAGACAACATTCAAAGGAGTTTTAATGCAGGTTCCACTTCTGGATTTGAAGGCGCAATATGCCGCCATTAAGGACGAGGTAATGCGGGCTATAAGTGAAGTTTGCGACAGTCAGGCATTTGCCCTTGGTCCGGCCGTGGCCGAATTTGAAGAAAAAATCGCCGCATATTGCAACAGCAAGTATGCAATCGGAGTTTCAAGCGGAACAGATGCTCTGATTGTCAGCTTGATGGCTTTGGGAATAAAACCGGGTGACGAAGTTATAACTACTCCGTTCACCTTCTTTGCCACCGCCGGCTCTATCGTCAGACTCGGCGCAAAGCCGGTCTTCGTTGACGTTGACCCCGATTCTTACAATATTGACCCGTCTGGTATCGACCAAAAGATAACCGAAAAGACGCGAGCAATTATTCCGGTGCATTTATTTGGGCAGGTAGCTCAGATGAAGCCCATAATGGAAATTGCCCGGCGTCACAATCTTTCCGTCATTGAAGATGCGGCACAGGCGATAGGAGCAAGCCAGGATGATATCAAGTGCGGCAATTTCGGTGATTGTGGATGCTTTTCGTTTTACCCGGCCAAGAACCTCGGTGGTTTCGGCGACGGCGGTTTAGTGACAACCAATAGAGAAGACCTTGCGCAGAGAATCAAGACCCTTCGCGACCACGGCCAAAATCCCCGGTACTTCTACAAAATGATTGGCGGCAATTTCCGTCTCGATGGTATCCAGGGCGCCGTTCTGACGGTCAAACTAAAATACCTCGATGGATGGAATGAAAAACGAAGGCAAAACGCCGTGCTTTATGACAGTCTCTTTGCGGATTCACCGGTTAAAGCGCCTAAAATTGAAGCAAACAACGTCGGTATTTATCACCAATACACCATTACTGTCCCGGAAAGAGACAAACTGCAAAAATTCTTGGCTGAAAATAAAATCGGCTCGGCTATATTTTATCCCAAGCCGTTACATCTGCAAGACTGCTTCAGTGACCTCGGATACAGGCCGGGCGATTTTCCGATTGCGGAGCGGCTTTGTAACGAGGTCTTGTCTCTGCCGATTTATCCTGAACTTATACCTGACCAGATTGAATATGTATCCAACACCGTACTTAAATTCTATGGAATAAGTTAGGACGATGAAATGCTGAAAGCAAGCGAAAATCCACCAATTATCTGGCCGCAGGTAGAATCGATTCGTGATTTTACCGGTCAATGGTGGGTTGCCCATACGAGAAGCAGGAACGAAAAGGCGCTGGCGCATGATTTAATCAGCAAAAATATCAGTTACTTTCTTCCGATGAGCTGGAAGATTCGGCGTCGCAGCCGCAGAAAGATACGCTCGTTTCTGCCATTGTTCAGCGGGTATTTGTTTTTCTGCGGCCAAGAGGACCAACGGGTTGAACTATTGAAAACGAATCGCGTTGCGAACCTTATCGAAGTTCATGACCAGGAGAAATTAGTCGACGAATTAGTCCAAATTGACCATGCCCTTCGAACCGGTGCTCCGCTGGTACCGCATAATTACATCAAGGCGGGGGAACGATGCCGAGTTATAGCAGGGCCTCTAATTGGCCTGGAAGGTATTGTGGTCACAACGCGGGGCACTACTCGCCTAGTCTTGCAAGTAGATATGCTCGGCCAGGCTGCGAGCGTCGAGATAGATATCGATATGATAGAGGTTCTGGGTCGTTGAGAAACAACGGATTTCGCGGATATGCTTTTCATTAGTATATGTTGCGGAAAACAAAAATCGACGATGTCACCCCTGCGAAAGCAGGTGTCCAGAGCGAAAAACTGGATTCCCGCTTTCGCGGGAATGACAAATAATGTTTCCGCAACAGGAACTAATTACATAATCGATTATCGCAAAACGTAAAATTAAAAGTGAATAAAGTGAGCTGAAGATTCAGGCTATCAGGGTAACAGACTATCAGGTAGTGGGTATCAGGTTATCAGGACACCAGGTGTATTTTTCCTGCTAACCTTATATATTTGTAACCTGCACCCTGATTTTCTGATATGCTAATATTCATACTTCAGGCATTTTAGGCACTACACTAACGGGAGCTGATACAATGCAGATTTGTGTGGTTGGTATTGGTTATGTCGGATTGGTGACAGCGGGGTGCCTGGCGGAGGCCGGCAACAATGTTGTGTGTGTGGACAATGACGGAGAGAAAATCGCCCGTTTGAAAGATGGGGTAATACCTATTTATGAGCCGGGCCTGACTGAAATGGTCAAACACAACGAAAAGCTCGGCCGACTACACTTTACGACCGATTTGAAATACGGCGTGGATAATTCGCTTATAATTTTTCTTGCGGTCGGGACCCCCTCGGCAGAGGATGGCTCGGCCGACATATCGGCAATCCTCTCGGTTGCCACCGATATCGCCGAAAACCTCAGCGACTATCGCATTATAGCAACGAAAAGCACTGTGCCGGTAGGTACACATAAGAAGGTAACGGACATTATAAAATCGAAGACCCAAGCGGCGTTCGATTATGTAAGCAATCCGGAGTTTTTGAAAGAAGGCGCCGCCGTTGAAGATTTTATGCGTCCCGACAGGATAATCATCGGGACAACCGAACCGGAGGTTCAAAAAATAATGCAGCAGTTGTACAGTCCGTTTATGCGAAAGAGAAGCCGAATATTATTTATGGACCCTGCTTCGGCCGAAATGACAAAATATGCAGCCAATACAATGCTGGCAACGAGAATCTCATTTATGAATGAAATCTCGGTACTGTGTGAGAAACTCGGTGCTGATATCGAACATGTAAGGTGGGGGCTGGGCAGTGATTCAAGGATTGGCTCGTCATTTTTGTTTCCCGGCGTCGGTTTTGGCGGCAGTTGCTTCCCAAAAGATGTTCGGTCATTGATTCATACGGGTTCAGTGAACGGCGTTGAAATGACGATAGCCAAAGCTGTCCGGCAGGTAAATATAAATCAGCAGGAGCGGTTTGCAAAACTCATTACCGATTATTTCGCCGACCGAAACGACCAGACCACATTGGCGGTCTGGGGACTGGCGTTTAAGGCAAAAACAGATGACGTAAGAGAATCCCCGGCAATTTACTGTATAAAAAAATTCCTCGATTGCAAAATGAAGATAAGGGCCTATGACCCTGAAGCAAACTCCGCGGCGATGACGGCGCTGGAAGGTAAAATTGAAACGTTCCAAAATGGATATGATGCGCTTGAGAATGCCGATGGGCTTGTTATCTTTACCGATTGGCAGGAGTTTCGAAACCCCGACTTCGGGCTTATCACAGCGAAACTAAAAAAACCCGTTATCTTTGACGGCAGAAACCTCTACGAGCCCGACGTAGTTAAACAAGCTGGAATTGAATATTACAGTGTCGGACGGGCTCCTGTTTGAAAATGTCTTTTGTCTTGAGTCTAAAATAAAGGATAAGATTATGGACATTGTTATTAAAAGTTTAGGTATCGTTTTCTGTATTATCGGGATTGTGTATTTGTTAAGACCGGACATTATTAAATGGCTGATGGAATTCTTTAAGCAGGGCAAACGCATATACTTTTCCGGACTGATAAGATTTGCCCTGGCCATTGTTTTTTTAGCCAGTGCTCGTGAATGCAAATACCCCTGGGTCATATTTGCCTTTGGGCTCCTTTTTATAATAGGAGGCCTACTGATATTTTTACTCGGGCCTGAAAAGATTAGACGGATGCTCGAGTGGTATCAACAGCAGCCGGTTCTAATTTTTCGAGTCATCGCTGTAATCGTCATGGCCGTAGGATTAATAGTTATCTTTTCCGCATAAGAATGCAAGAAACGTGAGACGTAATATGAAGGTATTGGTCACGGGAGCTGCTGGTTTCATCGGTTCACATTTATGCGAACGCCTTCTTACAGATGGCTGGACGGTCGTGGGGGTCGATAATTTCGATGATTTTTACGACCCTCAGATTAAACGCGGGAATATCAGCGACTGCCTTCAAGACGAAAATTTCGGGCTTATCGAAGCCGACATCTGTGACTGTGCAGCTATGGATAAAACGGTCGGCGACGGCGTCGAAATAATTGTCCATTTGGCCGCCCTGGCCGGTGTTCGCCCATCGATTGCCCGGCCATTGCTTTACGCCGACGTCAATGTCAACGGAACAATGGTCATGCTCGAAGCAGCCAACAAACATAAAGTCGGCAAATTCGTCTTCGGCTCAAGCTCCAGCGTTTATGGTAATAATGAAAAAGTGCCGTTCTCCGAGGAGGATAACGTAGATTTTCCCATTTCGCCCTATGCCGCAACCAAAAAGGCCGGTGAACTTATCTGCCATACGTATCATCACCTTTACGGGATTAATATAACCTGCCTGCGTTATTTCACCGTCTACGGCCCGCGGCAGAGGCCGGATTTGGCCATCCACAAATTCGCAAAACTCATCGAGCAGGACAAACCTATACCCATTTACGGCGACGGCACTATGATGCGCGACTTTACTTATATCGACGACATAATTGACGGCACAGTCGCAGCAATGGGTAAATGTGAAGGCTTTCATATCTACAATCTCGGGGAATCAAAACCGATAACGGTCAACGATTTGGTTAGTGAAATCGAAAACGCGCTTGGTAAAAAAGCCGTCCAGGAATATCAGCCCCCTCAGCCGGGTGACGTCGAACGCACTTATGCTGATATAAGCAAAGCCGCTAAAGAGCTCGGCTATAATCCATCAACAAGCATCCAGCTCGGCCTGAAAAATTTTACCGCCTGGCTGAGAAAAAACACGTAATTCAATATTACTTCTACTAATTTTTAGAAATAGCCTTGAAAACCATTACCAGCTTCACTATTATTTGCACGCTTAAGTGACGAAAAGTTACAGTTTTAGAAAGTAACCATATAAGAATGTTTAGGAGAAAACAAAGTGACAGACAAAAAAGCGGATTTGGCCGGGCCGGGCATCGGCGACTATGCCGAATTAGAGAAAATCCTGCCACAGGATTACAGCTCTCTATTGAACCCAAAGGAGACGCAGATTGCCACCTATGCCGCCAAAGACTACATTGAGGAGAACCTCTGCAAGGAACTCAATCTGATTCGCGTGACGGTCCCTCTTATTGTGGACGTTGAGAGCGGCGTCAATGATATGCTCGACCGGGATGGTTCACGAACCCCAATCGGGTTCCATATCTCCAATGACCATGATAAAAATCCGATAGATGCCCAGGTTGTCCAGGCCGCCACCAAGTGGAAGCGAATGGCCCTTAAGCAGTTCGGGATGGAAATCGGCGAGGGCCTGCTTACCGATATGCGGGCCGTACGCAAGGACTACTTCCTGGACCACGACCACAGTGCTTACGTTGACCAGTGGGACTGGGAGCTGGCCATTACAGCCGAGCAGCGCAACCTGAAGCTGCTGCGCGAAGTGGTAGAGAAAATATGGAAGGTCATCAAAGGCGCCGAGGTCCACGTCCAGGGGCTCTTCCCTCAATTGAAAACTGATAAATACCCAGACCTGCCCGACGAGCTGACCTTCATCCACGCCGAAGAAATACTCGAAAGATACCCCAACCTGCCGCGTAAGGAGCGAGAGACGGCAATCGTGCAGGAGTACCCGGCCATTTTCATCATCGGCATCGGCTCGGTCCTCGAGGACGGCTATCCGCACGAAATGCGGGCCGCCGACTACGACGACTGGATTACAGAGACAACTTCCGAAGATGGCCGGACAAGGCACGGCATTAACGGTGACATCCTCATCTGGAACCCTGTAACGAAGCGCCGCCACGAACTAACATCAATGGGCATCCGTGTCAACGCCGAAACGCTCAAAAAACAATTAGAGTTTTCAGGCCAGCTCGATATGCTGAAGTTTCCTTACCACCAGGCCATTATAAACAACGAGATACCGCTGAGCATCGGCGGCGGTATAGGCCAGTCCCGTACGTTCATGATTCTCTTGAAAAAGGCGCACATCGGCGAGGTCAGTGCAACCGTCTGGCCAAAAATACTAAAGGACATGTGCAGAAAGAAAAACATACACGTCATAGAATAGAAAAAGATGTGATTGTGACAAGCAGTATATAATGCTAAGCATTGTCACCCAATCGCCTAAAAATGGAATACGTCTAAGGAGGTTAAATCATGGAAAACCAGAAATCTAATGAGGAGAGTAAGCCCGCTGTCGAGGAGCCAAAAAAGACCGACGCACGGAAATTCGCCGATAAGCTTTCTACAATAGGATGGAGTCTATTCTTGATATGGGTCGGAATAGCCCTGCTGATGAAGCTTGATGCCAGTATCGTCCTGCTTGGCGTTGGGGTCATTACCCTGTTAGTGCAGGGTGCCCGGAAGTGTTTCAATCTAAAACTGGAGGGATTCTGGGTTGTTATCGGCTTGCTCTTCGTAATAGGTAGCCTCTGGGAAATTTACAAACCGAACCTGCCCCTGGTGCCCATTGTGCTTATTGTCTTGGGTGCAGCGCTTCTTGTTTCAGTCATCAGGCATCTTATGCAAAAATAATCACATTGCGAAAGTAACAGTCGGGATTAAATGTTCGTTATTCTCTCCGTCATTGTAAGGAATCCCGCACCAATTGAGCTTAGGCTCACGCCTAACTGATGCGGGACGAGGCGGTAATCTCAATATATTCAGGTTGTAGTTTAATAGGAACAAATTATGCAAAACGAAGGCATTACCGATGAGGACCGCAGGAAGGCCAAACAATGCCTTGAATGTCCATTCTGCAAACGTGCACGCAAAAAGCAAAAAGGATTTTTCTACTGGTTCGTAAAAAAAGTTGAGTCGGGCTTTTGCCCCGCCTGTAAGGCCTACGAAAAGGTTTATGGCCGAAAGGCCCACGAGCCAATACCAGAGACGGATAATACAACCTGTGAATAATCGGCGATTTTAATGTGTTCAGATTTAAGTTTTATTGCGGGTATTTGTACCTGTGAAAATTTAAAAACATTTCCAATCGAGTTATTATTAAAACACAGTTGTTCGAAATTGGCTCATATGAAATCCCAAATCAATGTCAGATAATAGCCACAAAGCAGAAGAATTCGATGTGCAGCAGCATTCGCTGAGGAAGTCCATTATATTGCATTTGCTTCCGGGGGTATTCATTTTGGCCGTGTATATAATCGGGGCCAGGTTTGCAAATCAGCTCGGCCTGCCGACACTGTTCATGCTGTATCTTGCCATTGCTGTTGTCCTGATACCTTTCGAGCTGGGTTATATACTGTATCAGGGAAAGAAACAAACGGGGAGATTTTCTTTGAAAGGTATCGTCCTTTATCATGAGCCGATGCCTTGGTGGCAGTATATCGTGATTTTTATACCGCTGCTGGTGTGGGGTTTTATCCTCTACGGTTATATGGCTGAACCGGTTGACGGTTTTATCTTTAAGAAATTGTTCTTCTGGATACCAAGGTGGTTCTTTCTCGATGAGGGCAGTACCAAAGTATATTCGAAATTGACACTACTTGTATTTTGGGGATTTTATTTCGTCTTTAATATCTCCGGAGCCTTTGTCGAAGAGCTTTACTTTCGCGGTTTTCTGCTGCCGAGGATATCCCGTCTCGGCGTGTGGGCGCCCATGCTTAATACCGTGATGTTTTCCGTCTATCACTTTTTTACACCATCGGAGAATGTTACCAGAATCCTTGCACTTCTACCGATGGTATATGTAGTCTGGTGGAAGAAGAATATAAAGATTAGTATTATTCTTCACTGCGGTGGAAATGCCGCCGCTCTGATTTCAATGCTGGTGGGGTTTCTCAGTTAGAATTGGATTGATCCAGTAAATCTTTAATCAGGCTTTTGAGTTTTGGCAGGTCTTCTTTGCAGGTATCCCAAACAATCTTTGTATTAATGCCAAAATACTCGCTTATGAGGAAGTTTCTCATATTCTTCATTTTCCGCCAAAGTATCTCCGGATGGTTCTCGCGAAACTCATCGTTGAGGTTGTTTGAGGCTTCACCGACTATCTCCAGCTCCCTTACAACAGCATCTATAATCATTTTGTTAGACGTAAACTTGGGATAGGTTACGTTTTCGAGGTATTCTTCGATACTTTCGATGGCTTCTCGAATATGGATTAAATAGGCTCTGTCATTTCTCATAAATGTACTCAGCCTGAGCGAGAACTTCATCTCTGAAATATTTGCTTATGACCTCCGGGGTAAGCAGGTCAACCGTTTTTTTAAGGAAAGACTCAAAGTTATCCTTTATGTCGGAGAGTGCGAAAAAACCTATAACCGCGGTCGGAACAAAGTCTAGTAATACATCCACATCGCTGTCTTCGCCTGGCGTGCCATTAACGTGGGAGCCAAAAAGCGCAACAGATTTAATATCAGCCAGATGGGGGTCATTCTTGACTGCTTCTAATAATTTGTCTTTAATTTCCTGCTTTGTCATAAAGAATGGTCTAATCCCAGAAAAAAACCTGTCAAATCAAATTCTATTCAAAGGAAAAGCCGGCTTAAAAATATAAACCGGCCTTAACAAAAAATAATCCCTATGAACATGTCTTGAGCAAAGCCATCTACGCCGAAGATTATGCAAAGTCGGCGAAGACTTGGCGGGCGTATTGGGCGCTTTGCTTGAAGGCGTCCAGGGTGGTCATAGTATTGGGTGAGCCGGTCTCTACGGCCTGTTCGAGGACAATGTGGGGCTTTACGCCGATATCAAGCAAGTATCTTGCCAGGGCGGGATAGTCGATGTCGCCTTCGCCGAAGGTCTCGGTCCAGATGTTGTCCTTAGACTGGCGAAGATGGAGTTCGGTTATTCTTTTGTCGTAAAGCTTCAGGACATCAAACAGGGCTACCGAAGAGTTGCCGGAACCGCGATAAATCCAATGGGCATCGAGGCAGAGAGTAACGCTCTCAGGGTCTGTACCGAGCATCATGTGGTGAAACTCACGGGCGGCGTTACGCAATTCGATATCGTGGTTGTGATACGCTAATGTTAGTCCCATCGCTTTTAATCTTCGGCCTAATTTCTCAAGCGATTGTGCCTGCACTTTTAGCTGAGCATCATTTTTGTTCTGAGGCCCGCCCCATTGAATAGGGCTGGGGTTGGTTACGATGATTTTGGTGCCGATGTCTTTTGCCTTCTCGGCAATAACGAATACGGATTCGATACTCTTATCAGCCTTGTCTTTGTCGTGCAGGATACTGTTGACGTACAGCGAGCGCATCTCCAAGTTGTGTTTTTTCAATAGTGGGCCAAGGCGGTCGAGCTCCTGCGGGTTGTTGGCGAGCGGCTCGTAGCCGTCCATCCCGCTGGCTGCAAGCTCGCCAAGTCCCTTATCAAGCTCGTTATTGAAATTGCGGTTGTCACGCTGATAGAAGACGGTCCAGGGATACTGGTTGCAGGCCAGGTGCAGCTTGCCGGCCCGCCTGCGTTTGGCTGCGCCTACCGACTGGGTTCCCATTACAATCGCCCCCCCTGCCATTGCCAAATCTTTGACGAATCTTCGACGAGAAATTGTATCGTTCGACATAACGAATCCTCCTATTTAAAAGCTCGATCCAAAAAACGGTTTTTCATAATTTCATTCTACCCGGTTAGTCTCCCTGCATCCATAGTCCAGCTAAGAAATAATGCTCAACTCTAATTTCGTCGCATTATCCTATCCTCCCATGAAGCTGCCGAGTTGATAGACGATGAGTGTTATCACGTAAGCTAAAGCCGTCAGGCCGAAGAATTGAAACAGCGCCCAGGCCCAGGAATTCGTTTCCTGTTTTGTCATTGCAATGGTCGCTACACACGGGGTGGCAATCAGACAAAACAGCATAATGCAAAAACCCGTCAACGGCGTATAGTTTGCCTGCAATTTTTCCCTTAAACTCTGCGTTTTTTCCTCTGCACTGCCAAGCCCCTGGGCCTGGTGTGAACCGACGGCATATACTATTGCTAATTGTGATACAAACACCTCTTTGGCGGCGGTTGCACCGATAAGGGCCGTTCCGATTTTCCAGTCAAAACCAAGCGGCTTCAACGCAGGCTCTATGGTTCGTCCTAATCGGCCAACCAGCGAATACTCCAATCCGGCCTGCCTTGCCTGCTCGGTACTCAAGCCTGTCAAAGACTGTTCGCTCGGTTTCGGGTAACTTCCCGCCGCCCAGAGTATAATCGAAATGACAAGGATTATTGTGCCGGCCTTTCTCAGATACATCCAGCCTCTATGCCACATGTGAATACAGACGGATTTGAGGGTGGGCATACGATAAGGCGGCAGCTCCATAACGAACGGCGTGGTTTCGCCCTTAAAGACCGTCAATCGCAAAACCTTAATACAAATAATCGCCAGCACAATTCCTATCAAATAAATAAACCAGAGCACTGGCCCGCGCCATTTTTCCGGGAAGAAAGCCGGTATTATCAGCGCATAAATCGTCAGCCTTGCGCCGCAGCTCATCAGGGGTACTACCATTATTGTCGTAAACCTGTTGCGTTTGTTTTCGAGTATTCGTGCCCCCATTATGGCCGGGACCGAACATCCGAAACCGATAAGCATGGGTATAAAGCTTTTTCCGTGCAGGCCTATCTTGTGCATTACTCGGTCCATAATGAAGGCGGCCCTTGCCATATAGCCTGAATCCTCAAGAAGCGCAATGGCCAGGAACAGCAATAAGATATTTGGGAGGAAGACAAGGACCCCCCCTACTCCACCTATAACGCCATCAACCAAAAGAGACCTGAGCCAACTCTCTGAGCCGGTCGGCCACAAGCCGGCTATCGTTTTACCGGCCCAGCCGAAAAACTGCTCGAGCCAACTCATCGGATATTCACCTATCTTAAATGTCGAAAAGAAGACTAAATACATCAATATCAGAAATATCGGCAGCCCCAGGATGCGGTTTGTTACTACAGCATCTATCATATCGCTGGTGCTATGACGCAATTCGACTGTGCTCTTGATGGTCTCCTGACAGGCACCCGAAATGAAACCATACCGCCGGTCCGCCATTACGATTTCGGGCTCATCGGCGAAAATACCTCTGAGATGCTCGGTGCGGGCTGTAATTAGATCGAGCACCTCTTTGCTGTGGACTTTTGCAGTAATATCAGAGTCCTGCTCCAGCAGCTTGACAGCGAGCCATCGTGAGCCGTACTTTTCTGCCAACTGCTGCTCTTTATCATTGATGAGTGATTCGATTTCCGCCAGCTCATGCTCGATTTCCTCGCCGTACTTTACCTTATGAGTGCGCTGCAGCTTTTCCTGCCGGGCTGTTTCGACAATGGCATCGAGCAGCTCTTTTTTTCCTTTAGCTTTATTTCCGACGGTTGGTACTATCATCGCCTCCAGGAGCTTGGACAATTGTTCAGTATCGAACTGCAATCCCTTTTGCTCAGCGATGTCACTCATATTGAATGCCAGAACCAGAGGGACATTCATTTCAATAAGCTGGGTCGCCAGGTACAGGTTCCGTTCGATATTAGAGGCATCGACAATGTCAACCACAACATCCGGACGCTCCTCGATTATGAAGTTACGGGCAACAAGCTCTTCAATCGAATAGGCAGTTAAGCTGTATGTCCCGGGTAAATCAACGAGTGTTATTTCGAAGCCGCTGTATTTACAGACGCCCTCTTTCTTTTCCACCGTTACTCCGGGGTAATTGCCTACGTGCTGGCGGGCACCGGTCAGCATGTTGAATATGGAGGATTTTCCGCTGTTAGGGTTGCCGGCCAAGGCTACTTTGATTTTCTTGTCCATAATCCTGCTGTCAATATCATCCCGCGAGACGCCCTGTACTAAAATCCACACTACAATCTACAATTCATTAAATTCCTCAACACCAGTTCAGCCTGTTTCACAAGTTTCTTAAGAATACCAACCCCAAGTTCCTTATGCTGAGGAATTGATAATGTATAAGGGTATCCCTGCTTTACAAGCATAACATGAGAACCAACCTGCCTATCTACCACCCAGCCGGCACGTTTAAACTTTTTTACTGCGACAGCGCCTGAGCATAACTTAATACGAGAGCTCATACCGTGATCTCTACTATCTTTGCTTGACGTCGTTTAGTTTTCTCATTCATAACCGCCAGCCATCCAGTAATAGCTTCTTTGATGTTAGCTTTAGCTTCGGCCATTGTTTGTCCTTGAGAAACACAACCAGGCAAAGCTGGTACTTCCGCAACGTAGTAACCGGTTTCATCTTGTTCAATAACAACCTGAAGTTTCATAATATCACCTTCACTTTTAACTATACGACGTGTTCGTCATAAATTATACCGTAATATACGGAATTTCCAAAATTCCGTTTTCAGGGATAGAACTTAGGGTGGTCAAATCCCTTTATGTTCTATCATAATCTTATTAGCCATCCCTCTACCCAGTATCACTTTAGAGCCTTTGACGCTTATCACAAAAGGTCCTGGCTTGCTGTTGTTTACGACTGTTATTTTCACGTTTGGTACAAGCCCCATTGAGGCGAGCCGGCTGTTTAAACCCCGTCCGGCCTCTATGCCGACTAACTTTACTGTTTCTCCGGCCTGAACCTTTGACAACGGCCTTGCTTTCTTTTGCTCCATTGCTGTTAGCTCGCTTACTTAGACTTTCTGATTCTTGTTATTACAGAATTTCTGGAATTCGTCAGCCAAATCACAACCATTTTTACTGCTTTGGGTTACAAACTCGATAAAACACAGAAGCTTTTCAATAATCTCCGGACCAAGCTCATGCTCAGCTTTGCAGGCGGCCTGCTGGGCAATATCCGACTCGACACCCAAGACGTTGACGAAAAAAGACTTCAGGATATTATGTTTATTGGCAATCTCGGCTGCTGCAATCCTGCCGGATTTGGTGAGTGTTACATAATCGTATGGCTTATAGTTGGCCAGTCCCTTTTTCTTCAGGACCCGCAAGGCACCGGTAACAGATGCTCTGGAGACACCGAGCTGTTCGGCAATGTCCCTGCTGCGGGCGACGTTGGACTCACTGGTAAGATTGAGGATGGCCTCGAGATAATCTTCCAAAGAGGCACTTAGGTTATTGCTTTCGGCTGTGACCATAGCTATTTTTCCTTATTTTGTGCGTTTTAACTAATATAGTTAGGCTTACCTAACTTTGTCAAGGTTTTTTAAAAATATTTTTTGAGAAGGGATAAGTGTTTTGCCAGGCAGAGTGGTTTGTAAAAAAGCCCCTGCTTTTCAGAAAAACGAAAATTTGAAGGAGGTAAAAGAAAGCAGGAGCTTTAAACCACTTGTATAGTAGCATTTTTTGTTAGTGGGATCAACTAAATTAGTCCATACTCAAATTGAAAGGCTGCAATCTGAAGAACTTTGATGAAGTGCACTCAAAAGTAAGAAATAATACACACAGGAGTAGTGGAGTAAGGAAGCGTGGAGAAGAGGAAAAAATAAGGACGATAAAACTAAAACTCCTGCTGGTTTATATGTTCTTTTATCCACTCTTTAGATATACGGGGGTCGTTTGGTTCTATCTCAACGAGAATATACTCCTCTCTTGCTATATCTTTCAAGAATTCCGGTGCGAACTTTGGCAAATATACGACTTGCCTTTTCGTGGATTTAGCATCATGAAAGCGGCAAAGCACATAAACGGACACTGCAAAGCTAATAATAACAAACAAAGCAATAATATTTATTGTGGTTTTAAAGCGACTGGACATAATCAAAAAATACACCGACTTAAAAGGCATATCAAGAAAATAATTTAAGGGGCCCGGTAAAAGTAAAGCCCTGAAATGTAATTGATGGTTCTAATACCGATATACAATTCTCATCAGAATTTACGCGCGAACTCTGAAAAACATGCCCTTCAAGACTAATTCGTCCTTTAAATGGTTTCTGGGGCGCTTAAAAATTGGAAGCTGATGGGCCTTCTGCGAGATTCTAAAAATAGACTTAAGAGCTTTTTTGAGCACACATGCAATAGATTGAAGAAATTACGCTAATTGAGCAAAGTACCCCCTGCCCTTTCTGGGTTTCTGCTTATTTTTATCATAAAGGTTTGTTAACAAATAACTAAGAGATTGTACTTGACGGGGAGGTGGTTGATTTGGTATAAACAACAGTAGTGAAGCTTGTGCCTGCTCTGCCGGGCGGGTGCAATTATTGCCGGGCGGCGGCGGGCTCCGCCCCGACGAGTAATTTTCCAAATAGAGGAGGATGTGTATTATGCAAGGCAGAGAGCGGGAAAGCAGAACTCGTGCCCTGCGGATAAAGTTTTTCACATTTCAATTAACAATCTATATTTATTTTTCGAAGGAGGATTATTATGTCTAAGAAAGTGATTGGTATAATTTCTTTTGTTTCGGCTTGTGTGCTGTCTTGTTCGATCTCCCTGGGTCAGGAAAATCAGATTATAAACGGCGAGTTTGATAATGGTCTCCTTTCATGGGGCTCGTATGGTGGGGGAGGTTTTACTCTTGAAGTAGTATACGGTGCCGGCCTATCAGGGAGCAGTGCGGTATTGATAGATATTACCAATGCTTCTGCAACAACTTCCATAGGGATTTCCCAGGGGATATCTCAGCTTGTGGAGGGCGAAACGTATCCTCTCGGCTTTATAGCTAAGTCTGACCAGGAAAGGGAAATGGTGGTCTTAATCCAGCTCCACAAACCGGAAACCGAACAGTGGATTGACATTGTATTGGAGCGGGTAGCACTAACCACCGAGCCGCAGACGTTCTTTATAGAATACACACATGAAGACGAATCAACCGAGGACCATCCAAATTGGTCTGTGAATATGTACTTGATGCTAAAGGGTGCCTGGTGGGGCATGGTAGGTGATGACCTGAACACAAAAGTATGGATTGATTGGGTGTACTTCGGTGCTGAGCCTGAAGTCCAGACACGCGGCCGTGCCGTGAACCCAACTCCGGATGATGGTGACATAGTTGAGGATACATGGGTTAATCTTACCTGGTTTCCGGGAGATTTTGCGGTCTCACATGATGTGTATCTGGGCGATAATTTTGACGATGTGAACGACGGCCTCGGCGATACTTTCCGAGGCAATCATAGTTCGACCTCTTTTATTGTCGGCTTTCCCGGGTTTCCTTATCCGGACGGTCTTGTTCCAGGCACTACTTATTATTGGCGAATCGATGAGGTCAATGACACCGACCCGAACAGTCCGTGGAAGGGTCCGGTCTGGAGTTTTACTGTTCCTTCCAGGATTGCGTACGACCCAAGTCCGCCTGATGGGGCCAAATTTGTGGACCCGAATGTAATCTTTAGCTGGGCCCCGGGGTTCGGCTCGAAACTGCACACTATATTTTTCGGTGAGAACTTTGACGATGTGAACAATGCTGTTGTAGGTGTGCCCCAGGCGGAAATAACCTATAGCCCCGGCACACTTGAATTAGAGAAGACTTATTACTGGCGGGTCGATGAGTTTAGCGGTGCCGCCACAGAGAAAGGTGAGGTTTGGAGCTTCACGGTTACCAAGGCCGGCGGCGGTCTCAAGGCAGAGTACTTCAACAACAGGACCCTCAGCGGCGAGCCGGTACTGACCCGCCTGGACCCAGAAATCGACTTTAACTGGGGCAGTGCTGACGAGCCCGGCAGGAACTCTCCCGATGCGAGTATAAATGTTGACAACTTTTCAGCCCGCTGGAGCGGCGAGCTTGAGGTGGACCTGACGGACACTTATATTTTCCAAATTACCGGCGATAACGGTTTCAGGCTGTGGCTGGATGGAAAGCCCATCATCGATTTTTGGAACAATGGCGCGTTGAACGACCGCCTGAGCGAACCGATCGAACTGGTAAGTGGCGATACCCACTCCATTCAAATGGAGTATTTCGAAGGCGTTGGCTCTGCGGTCGCTCAGTTGTTCTGGGAGAGCAGCAGGCGACAGCAGCAGATAATTCCCAGCGGTGCGCTTCAGCCTCCATTGAGGGCCGGCAGTCCGAGTCCGTCAAGTGGTGCTGTGGATGTAACACAGATACAGGTTCTTAGCTGGAGACCGGCTGACAATACCACTTCGCATCAGGTGTATTTCGGTAACGACCAGGAGGCCGTGAAAAACGCAGATACCAGTGCGCCCGAATACAAAGGCAGCAGGGACCTGGGCTCTGAAAGCTACGACGCCGGACAGCTTGAGTGGGGCACTACTTACTACTGGCGTGTTGATGAAGTCAAGGAAGACAGTACGATACAGACGGGTAATCTCTGGAGCTTTACGACAGCCAATTTCATTATCGTGGACGATTTCGAGTCTTATAATGACCTTGACCCCGGTGAACCCGAGAGTAACAGGATATTTTCCGCGTGGATTGACGGATACGATGACCCGGCAAACGGCTCTCTCGTTGGTTATGACATTCCTCCCTTTGCCGAGCAAACTATCGTTCACGGAGGCAACCAGTCGATGCCGCTCTTCTACGACAACAGTGTTGGTTACTCTGAGGCGA
>JABAOH010024985.1_pt2 | contig 32942 bp, 29 predicted proteins | sample 7062181 | NCBI WGS metagenome assembly JABAOH01 (sample SAMN14538630, study PRJNA623070) | marine sediment metagenome | biome: marine biome [ENVO:00000428]; feature: marine pelagic biome [ENVO:01000023]; material: deep marine sediment [ENVO:00002113]; isolation source: pool of 5 deep marine... | reverse complement strand
ATATTAAGATCAAAAAGCACATAACAAAATCATCCTAAGTTGTTATTATATAACAAGATAGATAATAATCATGACAGCCAAAATGAATAATAAGAACGGTTAAACTTATAAAAATCGGGGCTATAGTTCTCAGGCACAGTCAATATATCATGTATCAAATGGTTCTAAATACGTATATATTATTAATAAATACGAAAGGAGTATGGAAACATGAAAAAAAATTCCATTACTGTTCTATGTACTATCTTCTTTGTGATTTCGTCCATTGGTTTTAGCTGGCAAGACCAGGAGCATCAACACAAGCATACAGGCCTCAAACAATATGAAGAGCGACAGAAACGGTACGAAGATCGATTGTATTGGCAGATGCCTCGACGTGTAATGAATGAACTTGATATCGGACCGGGGATGCACGTGGCTGATGTCGGATCAGGAATCGGATATTTCACCCTCAAGCTGTCAAAAAGAGTAGGGAGGACAGGGAAAGTATATGCTTCCGACATTGACGAAAATGCACTCGCCTTTTTGGATAAGAGCCGGAAAGAAGCAGGTTTGGATAATATCAGCATAATTCACGGCAAAGAAGATGATCCAATGATACCGAAGGCGTCTGTTGACCTGGTTTTGATAGTGAATACCATTCATTTAGTAAAAGAAAAAACGGTGTTCCTTAACAATATCCGCAATAGCCTAAAAGAGAAGGGGAAACTGGTTTTTATCCAGTGGGATGCACAGAAGATGGATTCGGAATTACCTGGATGGGATAGCAAAGATCGAGAGCTTTACACGATGCATACAATGCTTAAAGTGATTTATGATGCGAACTATGAAGTTCTTGAGATAAAGGACTTTTTGCCTATGCAGCTGATCTACATATGTCAGCCTTCGGATGCATCCAAATAAATGTCATTGCGAGCGACCGAAGGGAGCGCGGCAATCTCAACCTTTTTTTATGTAGTCATCGGATTAAAATAAGGATAAAATAAATCCGATGAAAAAAATTATCCTCCTCCCACCTGATATTTCCCAGAAAATTGCTGCCGGTGAAGTCATCGAGAGACCTTTCTCTGTTGTCAAGGAATTGGTGGAAAACTCTCTGGACGCTAATGCTTCGGAGATAAAAGTCGAGCTTCAATCCGGAGGAAAGAAACTGGTAAGAGTTGCGGACAACGGCCATGGAATGAGCCAAGAAGATGCCAAGCTCTGTTTTGAAAGGCATTCAACCAGTAAAATTCGAAGCGTTGAAGATCTCAGCCTGATTTCAACCCTGGGTTTTAGAGGCGAGGCTCTGCCCAGTATCTCCGCTGTCTCCAGGGTTGTTTTAAAGACATCGGATGGCAAAGACGAAAAGGGTACTTTAATCGAAAAAGAAGGAGACAAGCTTATCGGAACATCAGATATCGCTTTTCCGCTGGGAACATCAGTTGAAGTCAGAGATCTATTCTTTAATTTACCCGCAAGGGAGAAATTTCTCCGCTCGGACAGATCTGAACTTAACCTTATTGTGAAATTCATGACCTATATTTCCATAGCTTACCCGGAAGTGAGATTTTCCCTAATCCACGGAAAAAGGCAGGTCTTTGATTATCCCCCTGTGAGCAGTCTTAAGGAAAGGATTTATCAGGTTTTCGGGAAATCCCTTTTAGAGAGACTCCTGGAGGTTGATTACGAGGAAGATGACAGGAAGCTTTATGGGTATTCCTCTCTACCGCCATCAGGGCATCGAGATAGAACCCTCCAGCTCTTTTATGTGAATAAAAGACCGGTAAGAGATAAAACTCTCCTGGCCGCCTTGAATCAGGCTTACAGAGGCTTTTTAGAAAAAGATACGTTTCCTGAATCTTTTCTTTTTCTGACCTGGCCCTATCCTGAGGTCGACATAAATGTCCATCCAGCCAAAGCAGAAGTCAGGTTTAAAGATTCCCGCCCAGTATTTCAGCTAGTAAACCGGAGTATAGAGCACGCCATCCTCAAGGAGAAGGGAGTAAAAAAGATTTATCCCTCCAAGGAAGAAGAAATAGATTTAAGGATGGAAGAAAAAAGGTACTTCAGGATTGAAGAAAAAAGAGGCGCGCCCGCTTTTATGAGAGCCGAAGAACGGCAGCTAGAATGGAAAGATTTGTTCACTCCTCTGGAAAAGAGAAAAGAGACATACCCGCGAGTCCTGGGGCAGTATCTGGATATATACATAGTTGCTTCTTCTGAGGAAGGCATACTCATCGTCGATCAGCACAATGCCCATGAGCGAGTTCTTTTTGAAAAGTACGAAGAGATTGATAAAGAAAAGAAATGGCCTCAAAAATTAGCTCTTCTTCCTATTATTTTCGAGCTCTCTCCTTCCCGGCTTTTGAGTTTTGAAAACAATCAAGCCCTGCTGGAAGAGGCTGGGTTCAGGGTGGAGGCCATGGGAGGGCAGAGCTTTGCCTTAAAAGAGTACCCTGATATATTTAAAGAAGAGGAAGCAAAGGATATATTTATCTCTCTTCTTGAAGAAAAGAAGGGAGAGCAAATTGAGGATAAAAAAAAGAGACTGTTAGCTACACTGGCTTGCAAGACCGCTGTAAAAGCAGGGGAGGTTTTATCGTTCGAGAAGATGAATTATCTGGTGGAAGAGCTTTTTAAAACCTCAAATTCATCCCTTTGCCCTCACGGAAGACCCATCATTGTCAAGATAGAGAAGAAGGAAATAGAGCGGGGTCTAAAAAGAACCTGAAATTGACAACTTTTTTCTGTTTTGCTAACATTAGCGGGCTCCAAAGCCTTGAAAAAAATGGGGTTTGTCCCCATTTTTTTTTATATAATGGGGACTGTCCCCTTTTTCCCGCATGGGATGTGCGTTCTTCTTAAAGGTCTCGGGGAGTAGCGCAGCCTGGTTAGCGCGCCTGCCTTGGGAGCAGGAGGTCGTCGGTTCAAATCCGATCTCCCCGATTAAAGCCTAAGATAGATAAAGCAACAATCGGATATCGAAGCCGATTGAGATATAATAGTATCAAGTACGCGCCTGTAGCTCAGTCGGATAGAGCAGCTGCCTTCTAAGCAGCGGGTCGGGAGTTCGAGTCTCTCCAGGCGCGCCAGCCTTTCCTTTATTTTTCAATAGTTCTCCATGGTATCAGCTCTGAGACAGAATGTGTTCTCTACAGAATAATCTAAACAACATTTCAAATTCCTCTATTCAGGTCAACCATTTATCCGGATTTGACGTATTTCTTATATACGCCTAATTAGCCATTAAATATTATGAAAAGGCGTTGGAAATCAATCCGAACAGCATAAATGCTCAGAAAAAATTATAAGAACCTAAGGATAAATAATGGTTGATATTTAAAGGGAGGCATCATGAAAAGATTCCGGTTTATTGCAGTCGTGATCTTTTTGCAAGTTACGATTCTATATTCTATATCCGGACAAACAGAGTCTTCATCTCTGAATGGCCTTTATGATTTCAAAATCCGATTTTCTTATACAGATAAGATAAGCAAAACTCCGATTGATGGAAGGATTATCGTAGGATTTCATAATAACGTGTATAAGCCCATTAACAATCCCGACCTGTTTGATTCTCAACCGACATTTGCTTGCGATTTCAGCAACTGGAAACCCGGGGAATCCGTTGTTTTGGATGGCTCGAATGCGACCAGCTGGATGGGAAACCTGAATTCTCTGAACGGATGGTATGGAGTACAAGCGGTCCTGAAGATCAACAAAAAAGCAAGATCACTGGAAGCCAAGGGCAATGCACTCACAATCAAAAATATAGTCTACATTGAGAAGGGCAAGATGTGCAGGCCGCTTGACCTGCTTTTTACCATATCTCTGAGTGGGCCACAAAAGTTTGCCGAAAAAGAATTCGTCAAAGAGGTAAATCTTGACAGCCCATTGTTAACTGAATTTTATAGAGAACCACACTCCATTCAGGCCGCGGTCATACTCCCCAGAAGCTATTTCACCGACAGCACCCGAACATATCCTAGTGTTTATGTCTTCGGTGGATGGGGATCATCACACTATGACGCGTTGGCCGAATATCCTCAGAAACGATACGGTATGTACGGCTTCGGTGAGGAGAAAGTGTTTGTATTCGTTAATCATGAGTTCCGTGCAGGTTATCATGTTTTTTGTAGTTCAGAAACAAACGGCCCGAGGGAAGAGACGTTTTTTCGGGAGTTAGTGCCCTTCATCGAAAATGAATACAGAGTCAATAAAGATCCTCAAACCCGATTTCTTTTGGGGCAATCCTCTGGGGCCTGGGCAGGACTGTGGCTATTGATCAACTACTCGAATCAGTTTGGAAGTGCATACGTCGCATCTCCTGATCCAGTCGATTTTACCGACTTTACAGGGACAAACATCTACGAGAAAAATGCCAATATGTATTTTGATTCAAAGGGAGAAATAAAATATCTGCTTGAAAAAATTTCCATGAAAGATTTTGTCGGGCTCGATCGAATCGCGGGGTGGGGCGAACAGATGTATTCATTTGATGCCGCTTTCAGCAGAAGAAACAGCGACGGACAGCCTCAACGTCTTTTTGATTGGGATACCGGATTGATAAACTCAGAGGTAGCCACTCATTGGGAAAAACACGACTTGAGTAAAGTCGTTTCCAGGCTGGACCGGAAAAAACGGAAATTGTTGCAGGACAAAATTCACATCTATGTGGCCGAAGATGACAGTTTTGGGCTGAACAGGCCTGTTCATTCCTTCCAAAAAATTCTACAGAAGAAAGGTATTCACTCGGATATCCGATTCCTGCCCAGCGGGGGCCATAATATATGGACCGATGAACTGCGGAATATGATTCATCGCGATATGGATGACGTGATTCATGAGTCGACAAATAAAAAAGTAAAATAGGTTCCATTACAATCGAATAATTAAAACCGCGAAAATAAAGAGGGCTGAATCACGAAGATTCAACCCCCTTCCCGATGTAATTAACTCAAAACCGTGTGTACGATTCTGTCACATTTTCATTTGCTTGTGTCGTCTAAGTATTATTATGTTTACCTGTAAATTTTTATTAGCTGTTTTTCATGAAATCAGAGAAATGAAGCTGGAATCCAGGATCGTTTTCGTCCCCGGCACGTCCACAGAATTAAAATGGATTCTTCTTAATAAGAGCCAGTTGTTGCCAGTCTGAGGAGTCTTATCCTATTTTCATTCATTCCGCAAAGAGTCCACAGGATTTGCTGCTGCGGCTTTTAGGGATTGGTAACTGACTGTAAGAATGGCAATAATCAAAGTCAGGGCCGCTGAAAGGATAAACGCCCACAGCCTCATGTGGGTCCGATAAGCAAAGTTCTGGAGCCACATATGCATCACAAAATACGCAACCGGCCATGCAATCACATTTGCTAGCAATACCCATTTGGTGAATTCCTTAGACAGCATGACGGTAATCCCTAAGATTGAAGCTCCCAACACTTTCCGGATACCTATTTCTTTGGTCTTCTGCTCAGCGACAAATGCAGCCAGGCCGTACAAACCGAGACAGGCGATAAAGATGGCAAGGCATGAGAAATAGCCAAAGATCTTTCCTAGACGTTGTTCATCCCAATAGAGTCTATCGAAATCCTCATCCAGAAAATGATAATCGAATGGGTATTCAGGATTGATCCTCTTCCATACCCCCTCCAAATACTTTATGGCTGATGTGTAATTCTTAGAAGGGATTCTAATGATGAGATAAGTATAGGGCATTGCCTTCGGAGTCAAAATTAATGGTTTAATTCCCGTACGAAGGGGCTTGAAATTGAAGTCCTTGACCACTCCGATAATCTTTCCTTCCATATCCCACATACTAAACCATTTCCCTATAGGATCGCTTAAACTCATTTCGTTTATCGCTGTCTCGTTCAGGATGTAATTCGAGGTATCGGAGATGACTTCCTTTGAGAAATTTCTGCCTAATACAATTTCCATCTGAAAGGTATCAATAAAGTCAAAATCAACCGATGCATAATTGTAACTAGCATCAAGTTTTGGATCTTTTCCTTCCCAATCCAATCCTCCCGCACCCGTGTCCAAAAAAAGAGGCAGCGCATTGCTAGCTGTGGCACTCATGACATTGGGACTTTGTACCAGTTCATTCTTTAAGAGCTGGTATTTATTCTGAATATCACCTTGGAGTGAAAGATAGATGAGATTTTCTTTGTTATAGCCCAAGTCCTTTTTGCGCATGTATTCGAGTTGGGAGTAGATGACGATTGTTCCGATGATGAAAATGATGGAAAGCGAAAACTGGACAACGACCAGGACTCGTCGAAACAGTGCTTTTTTCAAACCCGAACTTAATGATCCTTTTAAGATCTCAATCGGTCTGAATGAGGAGAGAAAAAGAGCTGGATAAATGGCTGACAATCCTCCGGCTAAGGCGGTTATGCCAAGCAGCCCCAATAACAGAGATAGATCGACGGAATCTGTAAAAGAGAGTTGTTTTCCTGAAAGGATATTAAAGACAGGAAGAAAAACAGAAACTAGAAAAACAGCCACTCCGGACGAAACCAATGATATCAAAAAAGCCTCCCCAACGAACTGCTTGACAATATCCCCTCTCCGGGCACCAACTACTTTTCTCATCCCAATTTCCTGTGCCCTTTTACTAGAGTGAGCAGTGGTCAGGTTCATGAAATTGATGCAGGCAATCATCAAGACAACAAGAGCAATAATCGTAAAAATGGTCAAATATTTGACAACCGTATTGCTTCCATTGATCGGAAATAGATAAACCTGAAAAAGGGGCTGCATCCTTAACATCCACCTACTTAGAAACTGCCTAGTACCAACTTCCTTCAAAAACCCTGAGATCTTCTGTTCCACATCCAGAAAGGACGAAAATTCCTGGGTCATCACATAGGTGTCTACATACGTTGATCCCCAGGAATTAAGGCCGCTGGCATCCCATTCTTGCCGAAGTCGTTTCCTGCTTAAATTCTCTAAGATTCCGCCAGGCACCAGGAAATCAAACTGAATATGAGAATTGGCCGGTATATTCTTCATCACACCAGTGACAACAAAATCTCTATTTACATTGACAGCCAAAACTTTCCCGATGGGATCCTTATTGCCGAAATATTTTTGTGCCATATTTTCAGTGATCACTATAGAATTGGCACCGGATAATGCTGTTTGAGGATTGCCTCTTACAAGAGGAAATGTGAACATCTCGAAGAATGAAGGATTTGTGAAGAAAAATCGGTCTTCATTAAAGGCTTTAGCTCCATACCTGACTAGGGCCTTAGCCTTAAAGATTCTGGTTGCTTCTTGAATATCCGGATATCTTTCTTTCAAGGCGGGTGCTAAAGGAAATTGCGTGCTTGAAAGCGGTTCGATTCTGCCATCAGGCTGATGTGATTCGATGGTAACTTTGAAAATCCGCTCCCCCTTTTCGTGAAACGTGTCGTAGCTCAACTCGTTGCGGACCCACAACAGGATCAAGATGCAGCAGGCCAAACCCACAGCAAGTCCCGTGATGTTGATGAATGAATATCCTTTATAGCGTTTTATGATTCTCAATGTGATTTTTAGATAGTTTTTAAACATTTCAAAACTCCAACAAATAATCGATCGGATAAAAAAGGAAGAGGCTTAGGAATTTGTAAGGCATGCAACATATCTACATCGAATCTACCTTTAAAATGCTTTTTCGTCAGAGTGCAAGAAACTTGTAGATATTCATATTATTTAGACGAGTTCATAGTAAAAAAGCTTGACTTATTTATTTTTAAAATTTTAGGAGTGGATATTTGATATTCTCTTGTGTTTCCACATGCCTTGGACTTAATATGCCTCGTTGGTTATCCGACTGGTCGCGAGTTCGAGTCTCTCCAAGCGGGCCATCTTTTCCAGCCCCAGTCCTTGACTTCACGTCCACCTGGGAATAAAATTTTCTTAGAGCCGAAATGGAGATGAAAGATGATATGTAAATATTGTCTCCAAGATGTGAAGCAATATGATGTGCTTGGCTACTGTGATCGATGTGGGTTATGGTACAAAGCCGAAGGAGAAGAAATAAAGGGCGTATACATGCTCTGTTCTACAAGAAAAGACAATCCAGAAAAGTGCAATCTGGTTATTCAACGCCTGTTCGTAGGGGCTGAAGAATTGCCAGAAAGTGGAGAACCACATATTGCCACAGCAAAAAGGCCCAACGTTCGTAAAGCCGATAAGATCTGTGTCTCCTGTGCGGATAAACGCTTTGTTTTGAAGAAGGAGACACGCTAACCCTCGATTCAAAAAACAGTTTTATTTCTCTAATTCTTCTTCCAGCCGCAGAAACCTTGCCGCATTGTTATAGAAGATATCCCTTTTCTCCTCTTCTGTAAGAAATTCAGCTGACTCAATAGCTTCTATCGCCATACCGATAGATTCAGGCCAGATCATCTGATCTGAGCCAAACATTATTCTTTTTCCGAGACCTGCATCCATCAAATCTTTTAGATAACTGTGAAAAACATTTCTAGGAATGACCCAAGTTATCGTGGAAACATCGACATAAACATTCGGATACATGTACAGTAATGAAATGATTTCCTCTAAGAAAGGCCAGGCCGCATTTTCAATGTAGATCTTAAGCTTCGGATGCTTTTTTATAACCTCACTCACTAAGAGAGGATTACCTTTGGCAATAGGGAAATGAAGACCCCCTCCTGCTCCCATGCAGTGAATGAGTACTGGTGCGTCAAATTCTTCAGCTAATGCAAAAAATGGATCTAATGCTGGATCATTAGCTGCATAATTGTGATACTGGGAAGCTATTTCACCTACAACTTCCAATTTACCATTTTTAAAATCATTGGTAATCCGCTCAAGATCAGCAGCCTTTGGGTTTCCAACCATTGCCCCAAGCATAAATCTTGAATCATATTCTTTCCATCTGTACAATTCGTCAAGATTGTCCTGAGTAAGAACGCCCAACACAATATTGTATTTATTCATTTCTTCAACTGTTCGTGGAAGCAATTCTGATATGTCCTTAATTTCTGTTTTTGGCCCTGTGGCTGGCCAAGGAAATTGAGGCAAAGTTTCCATCCAAATGGCTTCTTGAGCATGTAAATGCATATCGATTATGGGAGGTCGTTGTTGGCTGGTTTGTTCCTGTTCGGCCTTCTGCTCTGTTTTTGTGACACATCCTACAAGCAGAAACACGGAAAATAAAGTAAAAAACCAGCTTTTAATGAAATGTTTCATTCTGCCCTCCTTACTTGTGATATACAAATAAGATATCACTTGACAGAGACTGTCAAGTTAAATTCTTGTCATTCCACCAGGTATGAGATAGATTTCATTTGACAATATTATAACCTACTATTATACTTACATTGGTTATTCAATGATTGTTTTGGATAAGCGGGCAGATCGGATAGCCGCTAGCTTAAGGAAAATTAAATGATTGAAAATCGGATTTCTGCGAGCATTAGGCAAAGCCAAATAGACAGGGAATTGTGCCTGGATTTTGCTAATACAGCCCCATGGCACGCAAGTGAACATCCCAAAGAAAAGCTTAAAACCTACAATGATCTTGTAAAATGGGCACTTCAATCGGAAATCCTTTCAGAAAAGGAAGCTCAAGAATTGATTAGCGAGGCAGAAAGGGAACCATCCAGGGCAGAAGATGTGCTGAAACGGGCCATAGAATTGAGAGAAGCTATTTATCACGTCTTTTCTGATGTATCCATAGGAAATCTTCCAGCAGAAAAGGATATGACAGTGATAAACCTGAATCTTTCCAAAACCATGGCGCAATCGCGGCTAGTTCATACGAAAGATGGTTTCATATGGAGCACAAGCAAGGAAAAAGGAGAGCTTGATTGTATGTTGGATCCGGTCGTTCGATCAGCCGCCGAGTTGTTGACTTCGGATGGTTTAGAGAGGGTGAAAGAGTGTGCAGATGATAGGGGCTGTGGCTATCTCTTTATGGATAAAAGTCGGAATAGAAGCAGGCGATGGTGCGATATGATGGAATGTGGAAACAGGGCAAAAGCGAAGCGCTTTTACCGAAAACGACAAAAAGAGCAATCCGCGGCAGCTTAAGCTCAGCCGTTTTCCCAGCATGAGCCGATATTCCTGGGGCTGAAATGCAGTAATCGGTTCATCCCATCTTTTAATCCCAACTTTTTTATTATAACTACCAAAAAAAGCTTGACAGGTTATAATTTTTTCTGTAACATATAACCACCAAATAGAATTTAATAGGTTATATTGAGTTTAAGATGATAGCTTCAACAAGAAAACACAGTTTCATCACCAGGAGTTCGGTCATGGAAAAAACCAGTGGCATTCCTTTAAAAATAAAGATATTTATAGCTTTTGCAGCCATCTACGTCATTTGGGGAACGACATACCTCGCGATCCGCTTTGCAATCGAGACCATACCTCCCTTTTTTATGATGGGATGCCGGTTTCTATCGGCTGGAATTGTCCTATATTCTTTGGCGCGTTTTCGGGGGCAGGCAAATCCCAGCCTCCAACAATGGAAAACAGCCGTTGTCATCGGCATCCTGCTTTTTTTTGGGGGATATGGTGCCTTGGCGTGGAGCGAACAGGTCCTTCCATCCGGAGTTGCGGCTCTTATCGTAGCCACCACACCTATTTGGATGATACTCCTCTCATATTTTCGCTCCCCTGTTAGCAAGATAGGCAGAAGTGTGATTTTAGGTCTTGCGCTCGGCTTTCTAGGAATGGTGCTTATTGTCGAGCCTACAAAACTTCTTGGTGGGCAGTCCGTGGATCTTGCCGGAGCTGCGGTCCTACTTTTCGGAACAATTTCCTGGTGTTTCGGCTCAGTTTATTCAAAATACGGGAGTCTTCCGAAAAGTCCTTTTTTGGCCTCTGGGATGATGATGCTCTGCGGTGGCATGGCTCTTGTTTTAGTCGGTCTTCTGACTGGGGAACACAAGGCTCTTGCCTCCGCGTCCTTTTTGTCTCTGGCATCTTTGTTCTATCTGGTCTTATTCGGCTCGATTATAGGATTTACAGCCTACATTTGGCTCCTGAATACGGTTTCCCCAGCTCAGGTTTCCACTTATGCCTTTGTGAATCCTATCATCGCTGTTTTTGTGGGTTGGTTCGGCGGCGGCGAGTCCCTTTCGCCAAGGATACTTATGGCCACAATTTTGATGGTTGCAGGTGTTTTGGCCATAGTTTCCCGCAAATCAGAAAAACGTCATTCAGCGGATAAACGAAACTCTGAAAAGGCCATCATATTCAAGCCCCAAATTAAAGGACAAGAATCCCAAAGGCAGTCTTTTAATACAGGGAGGAGATATGAGTTGCCGCCACTTGATGAATACCATGCACAGGAAAAAATGAGCTGAAAGGAGGGTAAGAGAAGTGACAAAACTTGTTCATAAAAATTTTGTATCTCCAGCACAAGAATTGTATCGCAGGCTGGAAAACAAAGGTCACAGAGCTCGAATCGTCTCCGTTAAGAGAGTCAAGGCTCTCAAACAAAAACAGACGGAATGGCGTGAGCACAGCCTGTTGAATAGGGATTTATTCGAAGAACACCTGAGGGATTTCGTCTTCCGTTTGCCCGGCAATCTTCTCAGAGCCAAATCAATTATCGTTGTTGCCTCTCCTCAACCTCACCGTAGGGTTTCATTTACCCTAACCAATACAACGGCTCCGGTTCTCATTCCTTCTAATTATTCTAAGGAAACGGATGCTGAAGTTGCTAAAATCCTAGACGACTATGCGCTTTCTCAGAACTTCCGCTTTGCCAAAGCAGCTTTGCCTTTGAAAATCCTTGCCGTCTGCAGCGGACTTGCGGAATACGGAAAAAACAACATCGCTTATGTCAGAGGTATGGGGAGTTATTTCAGACTGTCTGCATTTTATTCTGACCTTCCTCCGGATGCGGATATCTGGCTTGAGCCACGGATGATGGAGCGCTGCCGACATTGTTTATCCTGTCAAAAAAACTGTCCCACCCAAGCCATTTGTCCTGAAAGGTTCCTTCTGTACGCTGAACGCTGCATCACTTTTCACAACGAACGGAAGCTGGATTTCCCATTTTGGCTTAAACCTTCCTGGCATAACAGTTTAGTTGGCTGTCTGCACTGCCAGCAGTCCTGTCCCGAAAATAAGGCCAAAAGGGATTGGATTGAAAATTCGTGTGCTTTTTCGAAGGAGGAGACGTCCTGCATTATGAACAGAGTGCCGATAGAAAAACTGCCGAAAGCTTTGGTCAAAAAGCTGGAGCAGCTGGGCATGCTTACGTATTATGAAATTTTGCCCAGGAATTTGAGGGCGCTACTAGCCAAAAAGTCCCTTCCGCTGGACATGGAGTCATGATGAGGAAAAATAAAGCTGTAAAGCCAAAAGACGTATTTCTTGAAAAGAGATTACGCCGTTATGAAATGTGGTTGAGAGAGGATTTGATAGAGGTCTCTTCCAAAGTCGTGCCTGTTAATGAATCTTTACAAGCAAAACAGTGGGTGTTGCCGACGGAACAGGCAATCGAAATCATCCGAAATTCGAAGTCATTTGCTCTTACCGAATGTCTCTGCCGGGGCCATTATAAGCGCTGCAAGAATCCCTTGGATGTATGCTTGATGCTGAACGAGGCAGCGGATAAGTATGTGAAGGAGGGCAGGGGGCGAAAGATTTCTATGGAGGAAGCAAAGGCAGCCTTGAGCAAGGCCAACGAAAGGGGACTTGTGCACCTAACCCTCTACAAACCAGATTATAAGCTGTTTGCATTATGTAGTTGTTGTTCCTGTTGTTGCCACGACTTACAACTTTTAAAATCTTATGGAAGAAAAGATCTTATCGCTCGTTCTGAGTATATCGCTCGAACTGATCCGACGAAGTGTACAGATTGTGGAACATGCATCGAGCGGTGTGTCTTCGAAGCTCGCACATGGGATAATGACAAGTTAAGATGGTCTATAGATAAATGTTATGGCTGCGGGCTTTGTGTTACCTCCTGCCAAGTAGATGCAATCGTCATGGAACGAAAGCAATAGAAGTTTTTAGAATTTATCTTTTGGGCCTAAGACCAAGGCCAGCTCTCATTTTTGTTCCTAAATAGGTTTCTTTAAAAAAAACAATTTGACAATTCTTGTCAACTTAAATATTGGTAATTTCGCTTTTTATGGGAAGTTGTGTTTTATTCTTCGGGAAGGACAAACTCATAATCAACAAAACATTTATATTTGTTCGTACGATAGTAAACAAGATCTGGATTCTGGAAACCAACGCATAAACGATACTTTTTTCCAGGCTGGAAGCTCAACCCTTTTTTGGCTTTCATCCTGACCGTATAAAATTCGGTTTTAATTTTAGAAGTGGGAAACCATCCTTCTGATATACACGCCTCTTCCTCATCTATAATTATGTGGTAAAGATAGTACTGGCTTGACGCTATTTTAATCTTAAACTCAATTTCATCAGTTGTGAAATTTAGGATAGAAATAAATCTATCCTGGAGTTTTTGACCGTGGTAAAAATGAATTTTTTGGCTGCCCTGATGATATTTATCCATGTATGAAGTGCAGTTAATCATCCCCATAAGAAGGACAAGAATTGAAGAAGGGAATAATAGTTTTTTCAAATCTACATCCCTTTTTTTTATCTTAGCTCTAGAATTGGAAGAAATCAATCGCACAAATATGTGAAATCGGAACTGTCCCCATTTTCCAACAAAAACCAGCAATTTAACAAAATTTTTACAAACTCTTAACGAATTATTAACAACTTTCCCCCTACAAAAGCCTAAATTGGCAATGGAGGCTTAAAATGAAAAAAAACATAAAGTCCGTTTCATTGTTACTCGTCTTTTCTTTGGCGATCCTTTCAGGAGATATGTTAGCAATAGAAAGACGAGGAGCCGTGCTTTTGATCCAGAAAAAAGATAGCAGGGAAATTAAAGGTGAACTCATCGTAATTAAACCCAATGCGCTTCTATTGTTAGATTCAGTAACAGGGGCAGACGAATCAGTTGATTTTAAAGATGTTGCAGCTATAACAATCGTAAAGAAATCAAAAGCTTTGGTGGGAGCTACGTTTGGAGCTTTCGCTGGAGGTGCTATCGGAGCAGCGGTTATTCCTATGATTGGAAAGCCTGCACCCATTATTTTCTCAAGCATGTTTGCTGATGAAAGCACAATTGTAAAAGGATTATTATTTGGTTCGATCATAGGCACAGTATTAGGAGGAGCAATTGGTGCAAGTGAGGGTATAAATATAAATATCCAGATTAAAGGAATGTCAGATTTAGAAATAAAAGAGGCAATTGACAAATTGCGCAAGAAAGCTCGAATTCGTAATTATAAATGATATATCTTGCTGATAGCTTTACAGAATCTAAACAAATTTTTAACAACTTCTCTACTATAAGGCTTATATTAATTAAGGGCAATGATAAGGAGGCATAAAATAAAAAAATTACCAGCTTTATTTCTTGGTTTCTCTCTCTTGGTGCTTTCAGGTTGTGTAGCACCTTTATCCAGCAATTTTACTGCGAGGTCTTTAGACAAAGGAAAAATCGGATTGGATGCAGGAGCAATACCCTTGGCCGAAGAAGCGTGGTGTCCAGCAGCTAAAGTTGCTGTTGGCATGACATCTAATTTAGATATCGGATTTCATCTTGAACCTTTTGCCATAGGCCTTTTTGGAAAATACTCCTTCACAAACACCATAGAAAACGGTTTCTCCTCTGCGGGTCTTTTTGGTTTGGGGGCGACAGCAAACGGAATGTATGCTTATACGGGCCCTATTCTTAGTTACAAGATGGATTTCTTTGAGCCCTATTTTGTGGGAAGATATAATTATATTCGTATTAGTGAGGATATAGAAGACATTTGGTTTGGGGATACTATTGCTGCAGCGGGAAATTATTATTATTTTCAATTTACCTTTGGAGGTATCCTCTGGATTACCAGGAAGTTTGGTTTAAACTTTGAACTCAGTACGTTTTCTGGAGCCCCAGGCTTTTTTGAGCTTGATGGAACTATTTTTTTGGTAGGATTAAAAGGTAGACTTTAGCATGTCTTCTTTGTTGTGTTTTAAGGGAAGAAAAACGAACAGGAGTGAATAAGGCGAGGTTGTTCGTTTAGCAGCAGACGAGATCAGAATTTAAAAAACCAACGCATAAATGGCAAAAAATGAGGATTATCCCCATTTTTCAACATCTCCTAATCTATAATGTGATTTTTGGCTCGCACACATCCTCGACTGCGGTGAACCCTTTAGCCTTTTCAGGTGAGGGAATGAATAGAAAATTCACCTTTCATATCCCCCCTACTGATGATTGACAGTATAAGAGTTCTCTGCAACCATATGCTTTCGCTGTAGCTAATCTGTGGATTCTATCTGAGGAAATTGTTTTGGGAAGAAGAGAAAAATGACTGGCAGTTACCGTCTATTACCTATGAATTCTTTAAGAAGTGTTTTAGGAAAGACAAAGGTGAAAAGAGTTGACAAATATTGTCAAATTATATATTTTAGAGGAACCCCATAAGGAGCAATAATGGGATCTAACCTTGGCGAACTTCTAATCAGGGAAAAAATAATCAACACAGACCAGCTGAAAGCTGCTCTTGATTATGAGAAGAAGAATAAAGTTTCTATCGGGAGTGCCCTAGTAACTTTAGGTCACGTTTCTGAAGAAGAAATGGCCCAGGCATTAAGCCGCCAGCTTGGGTACCCGTATATTGACCTCAGTCAATTCGAGGTCTACCCTGATGTCATCAATCTTATTCCTGTAGACATCGCCAAAAAACACATGATTATGCCCATTCATAGGATTAGGTCTTTTCTAACGATGGCCATGGTTGACCCGACAGATTTGGACGTAATCGAAAATGTAAGGTTTCGCACAAGTTTGAGCATCCAGCCTGTTATCGCCTCAGAGTCGGGTATTAATGATGCCATAAACAAATACTACGGCGCTTCTGATTCCATACGTGTTAAAGAAATAATCGAAGAATTCGAGCAAACTGATGCTACCGGAGCAGTTGACGTTATAGAGGAAGAAGACCAAGAGTATAATATGGAGGAGCTTGTTCATTCTACAGAGGAAGCTCCTGTCATCACCCTTGTGAACACAATATTCATGGACGCCATAAGAAAAGGAGCCAGTGATGTCCATTTTGAGCCTTATGAGCGCTCCTTCAGAGTGAGATACCGCATTGACGGCGTTCTTCATGAAATGATGGATCTTGCCATGAAGTTTAAAAATCCGGTGATCTCCAGGGTGAAAATCCTCTCAACCATGGATATCGCAGAAAAAAGGCTGCCTCAGGATGGGCGGATAAAAATGAGAGTAAAGTGGGGGGAGAACAATCGCAAAGAAGTTGATATGAGAGTCTCTGCCATACCAACTATATTTGGGGAGAAAATTGTTTCTCGTATTCTTGACCGCGAAATGTTGAAGTTAGACCTTACGAAATTAGGCTTTGAGAAGGATTCTCTTGATGTTTTTCAACAAGCTATAGTCAGGCCATGGGGAATTATCCTGGTTACGGGGCCCACCGGAAGCGGTAAAACGAATACTTTGTATTCCGCTATTTCCAACTTAAACGCCCAGGAAAAGAACATCATGACCGCTGAAGATCCTGTAGAATTTTATATGCCTGGGATAAACCAGGTTAATATAAAGGAAGAGATTGGCTTAAATTTTGCTTCTTCTCTAAGATCTTTCTTAAGGCAAGACCCTGATATCATGCTTGTCGGTGAGATGAGGGATTATGAGACGGTTGATATTGCCATTAAAGCCGCACTAACCGGCCATCTGGTCTTTTCCACGGTTCATACCAATGACGCAGCAGGCACGATCATCAGGCTGGTGAACATGGACATCGAGCCCTTTTTGATTTCCGACTCTCTCGTTCTGATCGTGGCCCAAAGGCTAGTAAGACGCCTCTGTACTAAATGTCGCGAAGAACAAAAGCTTGCTCCTGAAGCCCTAGTTGACATCGGCTTTTCTCTAGAAGAGGCCAAGAAAGTGACCGCTTTTAAAACAAAGGGCTGTGCTGCCTGCAATGACACAGGCTACAAAGGGAGGACCGGGCTTTTTGAAGTCATGGAAATAAATGATACTATAAGAGATGTAATTTTAAGAAAGGGACAACCCAGGGAGATAAAACAGATAGCTATGGAGCAGGGAATGATTACCTTGCGTCAAAGCGGATTGATTAAGATAAAAGAAGGAATAACCTCGGTCGAGGAAGTTTTAAGAGAAACCGTAAAAGACGGGGAGATATCGAATGACAAAAACGATTCAGGAAATGCTTAAGATTGCCTGTGATAGGGATGCCAGTGACTTACATATAACGACCAACATCCCACCTAGGATCAGAGTTCATGGCAGATTGATCTCACTCGACCACGAACCTTTAAGTGCCGTTGAGACCAAGAATCTTATCTACAGTTTGTTAACAGATAAGCAGAAGAAAACTTTTGAAGAGAAGCTGGAGCTTGATTTCTCTTTTGGCATAAAGGATTTGGGGCGCTTCAGGGCGAATGTGTTTATGCAGAGAGGATCAGTTGCCGCAGCCTTTAGGAGATTTCTAAGCCAGATGTGGAGCTTTCCCAAGTTGGGTATTCCTCCAAGAGTTGCCCAGCTCTGCTATTTGCCGAGGGGATTAGTCTTGGTGACAGGACCAACAGGTTGCGGGAAGTCAACAACTCTAGCCTGCATGATTGACCATATCAACGCAGAAAGGGGCGTTCATATAGTGACCATAGAAGACCCTATTGAATATTTTTTCACTCCTCGCAAATCAATGATCAACCAAAGGGAACTCCATGCTGATACATTGTCTTATCCCAACGCCCTTCGTTCTGTTTTGAGGGAAGATCCAGACGTTGTTTTTGTAGGGGAGATGAGAGATCTGCCGACCGTGGAAGCTACCTTGCACGTTGCCGAAACCGGGCATCTTACTTTTTCAACCCTTCATACGAATTCAGCCCCTGAGACGGTTTCAAGGATTGTCGATATTTTTCCCTCCCAATACCAGGCCCAAGTGCGAATCACACTCTCCATGTGTTTGGAAGCGGTGTTGACTCAGGCGCTCTTGCCTCGAGCGGGCGGTGGTGGAAGAGTCCTGGCCATGGAGATCCTCATCCCTAATGCAGCGGTCAGGAATCTAATCAGAGAAAATAAACTCCACCAGATATACTCCGCCATGCAGATGGGCCAAGAGAAGTATGGAATGCTAACCTTTAACCAGTCTTTAGCCAGCCTTTATCATAGAGGACAAATCACCCTCGAGACTGCCATGAGAGTCTCTTACAAACCCGAGGAGTTGACAGAGATAATTGAGAGAGGAGGAGTACGCAAGCCGGCAGCTGAAGGCTATACTCCGGCTAAAATGAGAGAATAATAGGAGGATCAAGATGGCTGTTTTTATCTGGAAAGGTAAAAATCGTTATGGAGATATTGTCGACGGAGAGCGCGTTGCTAAGTCCATCGCAGACTTGACAAGAATCCTGAAGAGAGAGCAGATAACTGTCTTTGACGTCTCAAAGAAAAGAGTCGAGATAAAAATCCCCTTTCTAAAAAGAGAGAAAGTAAGGCTCAAAGAATTAGCGGTTTACAGCAGGCAGATCTCTGTTTTAGTAGACGCAGATCTTCCTCTTATTCAAAGCTTGACCATGCTGGCCGATCAGACAAAGAATGCTTATTTTAAAACTGTTATTCAAACCATCAGGAAAGATGTTGAAGCTGGCTCTACGTTGAATGAGGCCAAAAGGAAATTTCCCAAGGTTTTTGATGACCTCTACTGCAATCTGGTAGCCTCAGGAGAGCAGAGCGGTTCGCTCGATGTCATGCTGCGGAGGTTAGCCGAGTATTTGGAAAATGTTGTCAAATTAAGGGCCCAGGTCAAACAAGCAATGACCTACCCTTTGGCCGTCTTGATTTTTTCTATCTTAGTAACGATTTTCATGATGTGGAAAGTTGTTCCGGTCTTTTCTAATATTTTTATCGAGTTGGGAGCAGATATGCCCCTCCTCACTGTGATGGTTCTGGCCGTCAGCAATTTTGTCCAGAAATATATAGTGTTTATCTTTCTCGGGCTCATAGGCTCTGTTTTTCTTTTCAGGTACATTAAGAAAACAACGGCGGGAAGAAAGGCCATCGATCAGGCAACGCTCAAAATGCCGCTTTTTGGAACATTGCTACAAAAGGTGGCCTTGTCTCGAATCACACGAACCTTAGCCACTCTCCTTTCTGGAGGTGTGCCTATGCTGGAGAGTCTTAAAATCACCTCTACTACAGCAGGAAATGTTATCTTAGAAGAACGTATTGTTGAGGCTCGCACCGTGGTCTCAGAGGGCGGAAATCTTACAGATGCCTTTAGAGAAAAAGCTCATTTTCCCTTAATGGTGACACAGATGGTAAGCGTGGGTGAGGCTACGGGAACTTTGGATGGGATGTTGGGGAAGTTAGCCGATTTTTATGATGATGAGGTTGAAGCTGCCGTTGGCTCCCTTCTTTCCATATTAGAGCCTATTCTCCTTATCGTGGTTGGGGGCTTGATAGGAGCGATTGTTATTTCAATGTACCTGCCAGTTTTCAGTCTAATGCAGCGGTTTTAAAGCCAAGAGAAACAAGGGAGAGAAATAACCTTCGTTAGCTAGGAGATGGAAAAGAAGCCAGAAGAACGCCTAAAATGCAAAAAAGATTGGAATTTGAGGAAATAGACACAAAAAAAAAATACATCTTATGGCTAATCCTTCTTCGTTTAATCATAGTCACATCTCTTGTAGTTTCAGCCGTTATAATTCAATATAGCACGGCAGTCTTTCTCCCGCTTAATCCCTTTTACTACTTAGTCCTCTCATTTTATGTTCTGTCTCTCATCTATTTTATTTTCTATATCTGGGGAAAGTATTTCAAAATCCAGGTCTACTTTCAAATATTATTCGATCTCCTTCTGATTACAGCTCTTGTCTATATATCTGGAGGATTACAAGGGTCTTTTTACTTCCTTTATATTTTTGAAATAATTGCAGCAAGCATCGTCCTCTCAAGACGGGCTGCATATCTGACCGCGGCTCTATCTGCCATCTTTTTTGGCTATCTTGTGGTTTTAATGTATCGGAGGATCATTCCTTCTTTTGCTCCCGAGGAAATCCTGGAGATTTCTCTGGGACTTGTTATAAACAATATTTTTATTGCCTGGAGCGCTTTTTTCCTCGTGGCCTTTTTGATGAATTACCTGACAGGGAGTTTGCAGAAGACAAGGGACCAGCTTCGCCTGATACAAAAAGAGCTTGAAGTAAAAAAACGACTGGCGGTCGCTGGAGAGGTATCCGCCCACTTAGCTCATGAAATTCGAAACCCCTTGGCAGCAATCTCTGGCTCTGTTCAGGTTTTGAAGGACGAATTAGGCCTTAATGACGAGCAAAAAGATCTGATGAATATCATTGTCAGGGAATCAGGGCGAGTTTCCCGATCCATTGAGCAATTCCTGAATTTAGCTTCCCCGGTTAAACAAGCATTTTCCTCAATTGACCTTTCAGATATTTTAGAAGAAACCGTGGTCCTGCTCCAGAGTAGTGGCGAGCTGAACGGCGATTTTAAGGTCGAGGGGAACTTTAAATCAGTCCATGCTCGATATTATGGAAACAGCAGTCAATTCAAGCAGCTCTTCTGGAATATAATTAAGAATTCCCTCAGAGCCATGCCCGAAGGCGGAACGTTGAATATTGATTTCAACCAGGAGAAGAAGGGAAAAATCCAGTTAAGGATAGCCGATACTGGAAAGGGTATGACCGAGGAGGAAAAAGAAAGGATTTTTGAACCTTTTTACTCTGGTTTCGAGGGTGGGCAGGGGATTGGAATGGCTGTTGTTCACCGGATTGTGGATGACTATAAGGGGAAAATCAAGATTGACTCTGAGATTGATAAAGGAACAGAGATCATAATAACTCTTCCCCTGGAGGGGCCTGGAAATCCAAAAATACAAAAAAGTGTAAAGAAAAATAAAGATGGAAAAGATACTAATAATAGACGATGAGAAGAGCGTCCTCGATATGCTCAACGTAGTCTTTAAAAAAGAAGGCTACAGAGTAAAGAAATCCCTCTCTGCTCAGAAAGCCCTTGAATTGATAGATGAAGAAGACTTTGACCTTATCCTTTCCGACATAAGGCTGCCCCAGATAAGCGGGATGAATCTTCTCAGAAAAATAAAAGAGAAAAAACCTGGAATTCCTGTCATCATGATAACAGCTTACGGGACGATCAAGCAGGCTGTGGAGGCCTTTAAGGCAGGGGCCATAGATTATGTTGTGAAGCCTTTTGACGTAGAAGAGCTGAAAATCATTGTTTCGCAAGGACTGGAAAAGATCAAGCTTAAGGAAGAGAATATTCTTCTTAAAAAGGAGCTCAAGGAGAAGTACAGTTTCAAGAACATGGTGGGAAAAAGCAAGAAAATGGAGGAGATATACGGCCTGATTGAAAAGGTCTCAGCAACAGATTCCACTATTCTTATTACTGGAGAAAGCGGCACGGGAAAAGAAATGGCTGCTCGAGCGGTTCATCTTCTGAGTCGGCGCTGGGAAAACGCGTTTGTTCCCCTGAACTGCGGCGCTCTGCCCGAAAATCTACTGGAGAGCGAGCTTTTTGGCCATGTGAAAGGGTCTTTTACAGGTGCCGTATCTGATAAAAAAGGCATGTTCGAAGTTGCGGAGAAAGGAGTTTTATTTTTAGACGAGGTGGGAGAGATGTCTCCCTGGACTCAGGTGAAACTCCTCGGGGCTATCCAGGATAAGAAAATAAGAAGAGTGGGTGGGACTGAGGAAATTCCGGTTGATGTTAGGATCATTGCCGCCACAAATCAGAATTTAAAGAAGAGAATCGAGGAAGATAAATTCAGGGAAGACCTTTTTTATCGCCTGAACGTCATTTCTTTTGAAATGCCACCTTTAAGAGAGAAAAAAGAAGACCTACCGCTCCTTGTCTCTCATTTCCTCAAGAAATACTGCAAAAAGATGGGAAAAAAGATGAAGAGGATTGTTCCTGAGGTGATGAATGCCTTCGAATCCTACTCCTGGCCTGGCAATGTAAGAGAGCTTGAGAACCTGATAGAAAGAATCGTCGCCATAGAGGATAGAGGGACAATAACAGAAGAGAGCCTTCCTGAAGAACTTTTAAAACCTCATAAAAGGCCAGACGCTAATCCCCTTTTAAAGAAGGGCTTTAAGCTCAATTCACACCTTGATGAGATTGCCCAAGATTATATCAGAGAAGCTAGGCGGGTTGCGAAAGGAAACCTCAAAGAAACAGCTTCTCTCCTCGGCGTCAGCTACCGCACATTGCGGTACCTCATAGACAAATTTGGCTTAAAATCCCCCTGAAAGATCCCATAAAAGAGAAAATTAAAGGAGATAATAGAATTTTGCCTGAAAAGTGACATATTTTGTCAAAAGCGAGACAAAAGATGTCATATTAAAGCTGAAAAATTGAGATATTAAAATATAACTTTTTTATTTTCAATAAGTTAATATTTTTCTCATTTGGCACAGAAATTGCTTAATAAATATTGCACATCTAACAATGTCAAATTTAACATTTTCTGGCGGACTAATACAATTAAGTCACCAGAGTAAAGGAGGTTTTTAAATGTTAAATAGAATTAGAGGTTTTACACTAATCGAGTTGCTTATCGTTGTTGCTATCCTCGGAATTCTTGCAGCTCTTCTCATCCCCAACGCTATTACCGCTATTCAGAAAGCGAAGCAGAAAAGTACTATGAAAGATATCACCGTCATTTCCACAGCTGTCACAGATTATGTTACTGATAACGGAGTCACCCCCATACAAGATGGTCAATATGATGCGACCGCTGTTTTCTATGATGCACTTTCTCCGTTCTATGTCAAAGTTCTCCCTATTAACGACCAGTGGGGCAATAATTTCATGGCTTACTGCGGTACAGCTTGTGATGGAAATTATGGAATATCTGGAGCAGCTGGAGATGATTTCGTAATTGCTTCCTACGGACGTGCTGGACAGCTAGAAGCTTTTTCCTTCGACGTAAATGATCCTGAAGCTGGATTGTTTGTGGTTAGCCAAGCAGCCCATTTCAACCGTGATTTAGTAATGTGGAATGGTTCCTGGATTCGCGCGCCAAGGACTGCCGCGACAGGTACCTAATTTCAAGCTGATACTCGCTAAAGTACTTTCCTAACTTTGAAGAGGGCGATACATCATGCAGTGTATCGCCCTCTTCTTTTATCTGGCGGCGAAATGGAGTATAATCCTATCTCCGGATTCGCTATAAAAAGAGAATTCAAATGTTGAAAAAAGCAAGGGGTTTCACATTAATCGAATTGCTCATCGTTGTTGCTGTCGTCGGCATCCTCTCGGCGATTGTCGTCCCCAATGCCCTAGTAGCTATACAGAAAGCTAAACAAAAAGAGACTATGAAGCAAATTGTCCACCTGGCCACGGCCTGTGCAGATTATGTAACTACGGTTGGATATGCTCCTGATTCTGGAAATCAATCAGGCCCTCTTTCGCCCGGCAACAATTTCATAAGTGCTATTTCCCCTATGTTTTTAAGAGTTTGCCCTGTAAGTGACCAATGGGGAAATCCTTTTCGGGTTTATACGGGCACAGCTGTATCCTCTGTTTACAATATTCCTGCAGACGATATAGGCGATGACGACTTTTTAATAGTTTCCTTAGGACGAGACGGGGAGGACGGCGGAGACGAGAGTTTTACTTATAATGCCTCAAATCCTGTGGCCGGCATGTACCGGATAAACTCTATTGCGGATTTCGACAATGATTTGATCAATATAAATGGATCTTGGATCCATGCGCCACGAATAATGTTTCGTGGCTCATGACTTAAATAAACTTAGACCATACAGGGCGGCACAAGTTCAAATGTGTCGCTTTTTTTCGTCTTTTTAGGGGTCAGGCCTTATCACTGGGAAATGTACTTTTCTTGCCTTTTGTCCCTATGACATTCATTTGGATAAGGCCTGACCCCTGACAAGGCCTGATCCCATATAATATCCTGACTCTCCATTTCTTCAAGAACTTATGCTATAATCTGCTCAACAAGGAATGCGAACATTCATCCTTTTGATCATATATATTCTTCTGACGATTCTTCTCATTCCAGTCCTTCTTTTCTGCTACCCGCTAAAGTTTCCTCTGCCAATCATATTGATCGGTAAGGCGGCTTTGTGGCTGGGACCGAAAATATTGGGGATTCGCCTTGATGCTTCCGGACTCGACAGAATCGATAAAAGAACGTCTTATGTTTTTATGGCCAACCATCTGAGTTTAATGGACGGGCCTTTAATCTTTATGCTCATTCCTCAATTTGTTAGAGTCCTCCTGAAAAAAGAAGCCTTCAAGATTCCTGTAATCGGACTTGCCATGAGACAGGTTGGTTTTGTATCAGTTGACCGAAAAGGCTTAAAAGGAGGAAAAAAGAGCATAGATCGAGCTACTCGCATGATAAAAGAGAAGGGCTTTTCCTTTCTGATTTTTCCTGAAGGGACGAGGAGTCGAGACGGGAAGCTCCAACCGTTCAAACGGGGAGGATTCTTTCTGGCTATAAACAGCCAGGTTCCCATATTCCCTGTGAGCATAAAGGGCAGCTACGCACTTATGCCCAAGGGATCTTTTTTTGTAAAAAAGGGAAAGGTAGGGGTGATGTTCCATCCACCCGTTTCTATTAAGGGATTCAACAAGGACAACCTCTCTCAGCTTATCAATAAAGTCAGAAGCGTCATACAGAGTGGATTAGATTGAGAATTATAAAAAACTTTTATTTTAGCCAGGAGGGAAGATGGATTATCAAAATGTTATAGAGGAATGGAGACAAATTGCCGAGGATTTCTTTTCCGCCAAGGGTGATCTTTTCGAAAAAGTAGTGACACTCTCAGTCGAGAGGCTAAGAGCTGGCCATAAGATTCTTGTTTTTGGGAACGGTGGAAGCGCTGCCCAGGCTCAACATTTTGCTGCAGAGCTTGTGAATAAGTTTCTAAAGGTAAGAGCTCCTATACGAGCGATATCCTTAACCACAGACACTTCTTCCCTCACGTCTATCGCCAATGATACATCTTTTGATCAGGTATTCAGCCGCCAGATAGATGCACTTGGAGATAAGGACGATGTTGCCTTAGGCCTTTCCACGAGTGGAAACTCACCCAATGTTATTGATGCTATGAAAGTCGCTAAAGAGAGAGGATTGCTCACTGTGGCCTTTACCGGAAGAGGGGGAGGAAAGCTCAGCTCGCTCGTCGATTATCTCCTTGACATATCCTCTGAGAGCACTCCCAGGATCCAGGAAGCTCATCTTCTCCTCCTCCATCTTTTGGCCGAGGAGATAGAGAAAAGGTTGGAGTAAAACTCTTTTTATCCTTTTGATACCCTTTTTGGTCCGGCATCAATCACTGTTTGCGAGCAACCACTTTTGAAAAGTTTAAAATTCTCAATAAACCGTGCCGCTAATGCATCATATTTTTTCCAATACTCGTCTTTTTCACCCCAGGAATTGGATGGTTCAAGAATATCATCGGGAACATCCGGGCAAACAATAGGAACTTCAAAGCCAAACAGCTTATCCTTACGGAATTCCACATCTTTCAGCTTGCCTTCCAGGGCTGCATTAAGAAGGTTACGTGTGTGGTGAATACTAATGCGTTTACCAACACCGAATCGTCCCCCTACCCAGCCGGTATTAACCAGCCAGCATTGAGAATCGTGTTTAAGCATTCGTTGCTTAAGCATCTCGGCGTATTCAAACGGATGCCGTACCATGAACGGGGCGCCAAAACACGCACTGAAAGTGATCTCTGGTTCAATACCGAGTCCGATTTCGGTTCCTGCTATTTTGGATGTGTATCCGCTGATAAAATGATACTGGGCCTGTTCTGGGGTAAGTCGGGCTATTGGCGGCATAACACCGGATGCATCACATGTTAGAAAAATAATGTTCTTAGGATGAGAATTTACCATTTTCTCGGGTACTACATTGGGAATAAACTCAAGCGGATATGAAGCACGTGTGTTTTCAGTAATTATGTCATCGTCCAGGTCAATCCTGCGAGTAACTGAATCATAAACCACATTTTCTAGAATGGTGCCAAAACTTCTGGTGCAAGCATAAATTTGTGGTTCGTGTTCAGCGGAAAGACGAATAACTTTGGCATAACAGCCGCCTTCAAAATTGAACACACCGTTTGAACTCCAGCCATGCTCGTCATCACCAATGAGCCTTCTTTTAGGATCTGCAGAAAGGGAGGTTTTTCCTGTTCCGCTAAGTCCGAAAAAAAGAGCCCCATCCCCAGCCTTTCCTACATTGGCGGAACAATGCATAGGAAGCACATCATCGAATGTCAAAAGGAAATTCAAAATAGTAAAGACCGATTTTTTGATTTCTCCCCCATATAGGGAATTTGCTATTATAGCCATCCGTTCCGCGAAATTAATTACGATTGCCGTGTTGGTTCTTGTGCCGTCTATTTTGGGGTCCAATTTAAAGCCAGGTACGGAAATTATGGTAAAATCTGGAACAAAATGTTTAAGCTTGTCTTGATTATTTGTAGTAATAAACATATTGCGGGCGAATAGACTTTGCCACGCTTTCTCTGTAATAATTCTCACCTGTATACGGTATTCGGGATCAGCTCCGGCGTAGCAATCTTGAACAAATAATTCTTCGTCCTGAGCAAAGGCCTGCACCCGTGTTAACAGTGCATTGAATTTTTCAACACTTAATGGACGGTTGTACTCACCCCACCAAATATTGTCTTCGGTGGTTTCTTCCTTTACAACAAATTTATCTGCAGCCGCACGTGCTGTGTGTTTTCCGGTATTTACCAGTAAGGGACCTGCATGAGCGATACGTCCTTCATTCCGAAAAATAATTTCCTCATAAAGAGCGGATTCCGGCAGATTCCAAAAAACTCTCTCAAGATGAACCAGTCCGTGATTCTTAAGACTGTAGTCCGAAGCCAGTTCCTTGGCCTCTTTAGTGGCGGGTGTATCGAATTCGAGGTATTTGCTCATGTCCAATCCCTCACTAATTTGCGGTCACCGATATAAAGTTCATTCGGAGAATTCGGGTCTAATGCCCATTTCATACGTTCGATGCCTTCTGTGATGTCTTTTATTGAACCGCAGAAGCTCAATCTCATATAACCTTCCATACCAAACTCAACTCCAGGCACGGTTAATACCAGAACCTTATCAATTAAAAATTCTGAGATTTTAGTTGATTCTTTACCATATACGCTAAAATCTGCAAAACAATAGAAAGTACCATCAGGTTTTGTGACTTTAATTCCCTCGAATGAATTCAGATGTTCAATCATAACATTACGATTGTTCTCCAAGGTTACCCGAAGGTTCTCTACACTTGATTGTATTCCATTAAGAGCCCCGACTGCAGCTTTTTGAAGTACTACCGAAGGTCCCGAAGTTTGATGTCCTTGAATATTGGTCATGACCTCTATAAGCTTTTTATTTGCTACTGCCCAGCCGATTCTGAAACCGGTCATTGCATACTGTTTAGAAATCCCGTTGATTACAATTAGCTTTGAATTCTCGGATATATCTTTGGCGTATTCATAGCAGTTAATCGGTCTTCTGTTATCAAAAATCAGGCGGTGGTAAATGTCATCCATTATTAGATATAAATCCCGTTTTTCACAAAAGTCCACAACATTGGCGATGAACTCCTCCGAATACATTGCTCCCGTTGGATTATTGGGGCTGTTAATTATGACTGCTTTTGTATAAGATCCCACCTTTTGTTCTATATCCTGAATTCTGGGATAAAAAGTGCCATCCTCGGGCAGAACGGGCACTCCTATAGCTCCGCATAACTTAGCCATCTCAGGATAGCTTACCCAATATGGTGCAGGATAAATGACTTCCTCTTGAGGATTAAGAATAGCCTGCAACGCTACCATGATTGCCTGCTTAGCACCTCCGGAGGCCATAACATTTTCCGGCTCCACAAGACGATTATAATGCTCTTCTGTATAATGGATTATGGCCTTTTTCAACGCGGGAATACCATCAGCAGGCGCATATCTGATTTCCCCAGTGTTCAGATGTGCCGCTGCTGCCAAAATGGCATCCATGGGCACTTTGCTCTTTGGTTCGCCGGCGCCCAGATGAATGACAGGTTCTCCTTTTTCACGAAGGATAGCCGCTTTTTCGTTTAGCGCGAGGGTGGGTGATGCACTAATTGTTCTGGCAATTTGACTTATACTCATTTCCAATCCTTAGATTAAATAAACAATTTTTTGAAAAAGTGAAAGATTGCCTTTCAATCCTTTTTTATCCTAATCGAATTTTAAAGCAATACATTGTTATTTGTCAAAGGGATAAGAATTGGGCTTTTATCGGGGTGGCATAACGTGCATCTCTGATCCGATTTTCCCCTCAATCATCGTGGGGAATTATAAATTTGGCCTCAAAAGATGTCAAGGACCTGGCTCTGTTACAAAAATTGGGGCCAGGCATCAATTTTTCGTTGATACCTGTCTCTAGCACGAGCTTTGCTGGTTAAAATTTGTGCCTGACGATAAGGGGGGCTATTTTTTGTTAAGGCCTAGTCTTTCTCTAAAGTAAGCGATTGTTTCCAGCAGTCCCTCCTCTAGATCTATCTTCGGTGTCCAGCCAAGTTTTTCTTTGGCCAAAGAGATATCCGGGCATCTACGCACCGGGTCGTCCAAGGGCAGAGGCTTGCGGACTATTTTAGAAGAGCTTTTAGTGAGTTTGATTATTCTTTCGGCCATCTCAAGGATAGTGGATTCTGCTGGATTTCCCAGGTTCACTGGCTGTTCAAAACCCTGCTTGTCCATCGTCATCATGAGAGCATCAACAAGGTCAGTGACATAACAAAAAGATCGCGTTTGACTTCCGTCTCCGTAAACAGTGACTGGTTCTCCTTTAAGGGCTTGAACTATAAAGTTGCTGATGACTCTTCCGTCGTTTAGGGCCATCCGCGGGCCGTAGGTGTTAAATATACGGGCTATTCTGGTGTCAACGTTATTCTGGCGGTGGTAGTCCATCATCAGTGTTTCAGCTACTCTCTTTCCTTCATCATAGCAGCTTCGAATGCCGATAGGATTGACGTTTCCCCAGTAACTTTCTTGCTGAGGATGAACTGTCGGATTCCCGTAAACTTCAGATGTGGAAGCGAGGAGGATGCGGGCCTTTATCCTCTTGGCCAAGCCGAGCATATTGATAGTTCCCATAACGCTGGTTTTTACCGTTTTTATCGGATTGTGCTGGTAGTAGAGAGGCGAGGCAGGACAAGCGAGATGATAGATTTCATCGACTTCCAAAAAAAGAGGATGGATGATATCGTGCCGGATCAGTTCGAAATAAGGATGGGAAAACAGGTGTCGGATATTATCTTTGGAGCCTGAGAAGAAATTATCTATGCAGACGACATCGGCTCCCTTTTTTAAAACAGAGTCGCAAAGATGGCTGCCCAAGAATCCGGCTCCTCCTGTTATAAGAATACGGTTCATATTTTTTTCTCCTTTTATCCGTAGGCCATGAAGAGAGGGCTCTTTTTCTTGAGGGCGTCCTTCTGCACCTGGGTTATTTCTTGTATTCCCTTGTAGGCCAGGTTCAATAGAGTACTCAGTTCTTTTCTTGAAAATGGATTTTTCTCAGCAGTAGCCTGTAGTTCTACCAGCTGCCCTTTCTCTGTGGCCACAACATTCATGTCAATTTCTGCTTTTGAATCTTCGCAGTAATCGAGGTCCAGCAGCATTTCTCCTTCCACAATGCCCACGCTGACTCCGCTGACCAGATATTTGAGGGGCATCCGGTCAATGATCTTTTCGTCCATCATTTTTTTCAGAGCGAGGGCTAAGGCAAGACAGCCCGCTGTTATCGAGGCTGTTCTCGTCCCTCCGTCGGCCTGAAGGACGTCGCAGTCCAGGATGATAGTCTTCTCTCCAAGGACTCTAAGGTCTGTCACAGCTCTAAGGCAGCGGCCTATGAGGCGTTGAATTTCTTGACTTCGTCCGGAAATATGATGTGTTCTTTCTCTTATGGTTCTTTTTTCAGTGGAGCGGGGAAGCATGGAGTATTCGGCTGTTATCCAGCCAGTTCCGCTGTTCTTAAGGAAGGGCGGAACCTTCTCTTCGATTGTAGCTGCAGCTACGACTCTGGTTTTGCCGAGCTCTATGAAAGCAGAGCCGTCAGCAAAGTCCAGATAATCTGGTTTGATTTTTATCGGTCTTAATTCGTCAAAAGATCTTTTATCGGCTCTCATTTTCCCCTTTCCTTTAAAAGCCTCTTAGCCACCCGGAAAAGCTTGATAAAATTCAAAATATTCCTTCCTTGGATATTGTGGATTTTACTATTTTTAAGATTCAAGCCTCCTCTTCCTCTGGCCTCGTTTTCCACCTGTTGTGGAACCAAAACCAATAATCTGGATTTTTCCGTATCTGATTTTCTATAATCTTAGTGCATATTTGAGTAATTTTCAATACGTCCTGGCTGTAATTTCCTTCCGAGGTTATGCTTAGAGGCCTTAATATTTTGAGGTGATAGGCATTGGATGGGGTGGGATAACAAAATGCAGGTACAAGGGGTGATTTTGTCCTGAGGAAAAATGCTGCCAGGCTGGGGGTTGTGGAGGCTTTCTTGCCAAAAAAATCGACGAAGACAGCTTGGCTCCTGAGAACATTCTGGTCTATCAAAAAGGCAACCATTTCTTTTTCTCGAAGAGATTGAAGTATCTTTTTTGTTGCCTGATGTTTGTAGATGACGCTTGATCCCTGGCTTGTCCTGAGCTTGAGGAGCTCTTTTTCCAGAAGTTTGTTATCCAAGGGGCGGGCAATAACACTCAGCTTTCCCTTTTTGGCTATAATGAACGGAGCGATTTCCCAGCTTCCGTAGTGGGCAGAGAAAAGGAGCACCCCCTTTTTTTCTCCAAGAGCTTTATGCAGATTTTCTTCGCCTTCGACATTTATGAGGGCATTCCTTTTCTCCTCTGTAAGGCGAGGAAGCTTCATGATATCCATGAAGCTCTTTCCGAAATGCATAAACGAGTTGCGGGCTATCTTTTTAAGCTCAGAAGTGGACAATTCCTTTCCGAAAGCTATTTTCAGGTTGGACAAGGCGATAAGACGATGCTTTTTATCCAGGTAATAAAGGATTATTCCTAATGCTTTCCCCAATGAGAGACTTAGCTTGCGGGGGAGAATGGACAAAGGAGCCTTGGTTATTTGAAATAGTAAGAATTCCGATAATTCTTTAAAGCTCGCCATTTTAAAATATTACGCCCAATTTTGGAGTAGATTTGAAATCTTTGTGAAAAAATTATCCTCCACGTCGAGGTCGATCTTTAGATAATAAGCAGGGATTTTTTTGAGGCTTTCGTTGTGAATAACCTTCAAGGCGTCCTTCTCGGTAGTAATGATTGCTTCGGCCTTGATTTTTTTGTATTTATCGGTGATTTTTTCTACAGAAGATTTGGGGTAAGGATGATGGTCAGGAAACTTAAAGAAAAACAATGGTTTTATTCCTCCTTGGTGGAGGATGGATAAGAATCTTTCAGGACGAGCTATTCCGCAAAAAGCGAGGACTTTTTTTCCTCCAAGGTTTTCACCTGGCTGTATCTTATTCTCCGTCAGCCTGAAGAAGCCCTTATTTTTAACAGAGCACACAAATACACTCGGTTCAGGAAAACGTTCCATCATCCTTCTTTTTCTCTGGGAGTCGACTCCTTTCTTCATCAAAATCATGTCGGCTCTTTTAAGGGAAGAGACAGGCTCGCGGTATGCAATTCTTTCTCCCGGAGTATAGAGCACAATGTCCAAATCTCTGTGGAGACGGCGATGCTGGAAACCGTCATCCAGCACCGCAAGCTCAAAGCCTAGGCTTTTTGCTTTTTGGCAGGAAAGAAGGCGATTTTTGCCGATGAAAATTCCTGCCCGAGGAATATTTTGGGCTACCATAAAAGGTTCATCGCCAGAATCCTCCCAACGAGCTAGAATGCTTTTTCCGTCAGAGAGAATGCCTCCGCTTTTTTCCCATCTCCCCTTATACCCGCGGGAGATAAGGGCAGGTTTGAAGCCGTGCTGGATGAGATAGCTCATCAGGGTTATGACTAGTGGCGTTTTTCCCGTCCCCCCCAAGGCTATGCTTCCCACGCTGATGAGGGGCAAAGGAGCTTTTTTTGGTGTTAGTATCTTATTCTTGTAAAGCCAATTTTTAATAAGGCATCCTGAGCGGTTGAAAAAAGAGAGAAGGAATAAAAGAAATTTCATCCTCTGGGGAATATACTATATTCGATTTTCTCTTTCAAGAAGTCATTTATGGGCGCTGTCTGTTGGAAGCATCCCCGCATCCGGGAAAAAGAGGGCAGACCCCTTTTTATGTTGTTCTATCCACAAGGTGAGGTTATCCTCTCTTTTACAAAAATGTACAAAAATGGGGCCAGGCCCCACTTTCAAAAATGGGGCCTGGCCCCATTTTTTCTCCATTTTTTCGTTTTTTCCTCCTGCTTTTTTTGCTTTGACTTTTTTCTTTGTCTTATGATAATTTTTGCTTTCTCTTCACAACATAGGATGAGTATTTGGTCAGAATTCTCGTCTGTCGTAAGAACGAAGGAGGATATGGAATGAAAAAAGGAATGTTCTCGCCTCGGTTTCTATTTGTACTGTGCATGGCATTGGCCCTAAGCCTTTTCCTCGGCGCGAAGAAGGCCAAGAAAGAGCCTGAGCCTCTTCTCAAGGAATCCGTCCTTGAAGGGCTGAATTGGAGATGTATCGGCCCTTCCAACATGGGGGGACGGATTGATGATTTTGCTGTTGTAGAAAGAAATCCTAAGGTTATTTATGCTGGGACTGCTTCAGGAGGAGTTTGGAAGACCATCAACAACGGTGTCACCTGGGAACCCATTTTTGACGACCAGACTACGAGCACCATCGGAGATGTAGACGTTGCTCCTTCCAATCCGGGTATAATCTGGGTTGGCACTGGAGAG
>JABAOH010009136.1_pt2 | contig 32981 bp, 32 predicted proteins | sample 7062181 | NCBI WGS metagenome assembly JABAOH01 (sample SAMN14538630, study PRJNA623070) | marine sediment metagenome | biome: marine biome [ENVO:00000428]; feature: marine pelagic biome [ENVO:01000023]; material: deep marine sediment [ENVO:00002113]; isolation source: pool of 5 deep marine... | reverse complement strand
AAAACAGCCTTGAGAGGGAGCGAAAAACAACGAATACAACGGTAAGGGGTGAGGAGTACACCTTACTCCTTACCCCTCACACCTTACTGTCACTCCTCACTCCTTACTCTACCAACGGCACCTCTATCGTCATCCCATCCCGGGCCACCACCGTCTCGGCAAAGACTTCCCGTGCCTCGTCGGCCAGCACCTCAGGCGCCGCCGAGAACCGGGCGCTCACATGGGTGAGCACCAACCGCTTCACCCGGGCGGCCAGTGCCACCTGCGCCGCCTCGAGCGCCGTGGCGTGATCGGTCTCCTGGGCCCGGTCCTTCTCCTCCTGGCTGAACGTCGCCTCATGCACCAGGAGGTCGGCCCCCTCGGCCGCCGCCACCACGCTCTCGCACGGCCGAGTGTCGCCGCTGTAGACCACCAGGCGACCAGGCCTCGGCGGGCCGACGATCTCATCTGGAGTGACGATCCGCCGATCCGCCGATCCGCCGATCTCGACGGCCTCCCCCCGATGCAACCTCCCCCACAGCGGGCCCTCGGGCACGCCGAACTCCCGTGCCTTCTCCGGATTGAAGCGGCCTAGTCGCTGGTGCTCCCGCAGCGCAAACCCCACGGCGTTCCGTCCGTGCTCAACGTCGATCACCTCGAGATCGTACTCGTCCCGCTTGAGGACATCCCCCGGCTTGAGCTGATGGATCTCGATGGCAAACGGGGCACGCTCCACTCCCAGCGCGACCGCCGCCCCGAGATTCTTCTCGGCCCCCGGCGGTCCATACAGATGCAGCGGCTCCTCCCGGCCCTGGAGCCCCAACGTGCGGACCAGCCCGATGATCCCCAGGAAATGGTCGGCGTGATAATGCGTGACAAAGATCTCGCCAAGCGAGAAGCTCACCCCGTAGCGCATCATCTGGCGCTGGGTCCCCTCACCACATTCGAACAGCAGCGTCTCGCCCTCCCGTGCCACGGCGATGGACGAGACGCCCCGCTCGACCGTGGGACGGGAAGCGGAGGTTCCTAGGAAGGTGACGGAGAGCATGGGGCGAATATAAAACGGTGCGCGGTGCGCGGTGGGAGGGGAGCGGGGAGCGGGGGCAGACGGTGTACGGACTGGCTCAGAACGATTGGCAACCACTACCGGGTAGGGCCCGCGGTTGACCGCGCACCGCTCACCGCGCACCGCGGTCGGGTCACAAGGAATCAGAAGACAGTCACATTGATATACCGCCCCGGCCGCTCCCTAATGTCGTCCAGCAGGAGCTTCAGGGACTGGAGCGTCTCGTGGAGGTCGTAGTAGAGGGTGGAATCGGTGAGCGCCATGCCCACCGTACCCTCAGGCGAGCGCATCTGCTGCAGCAACAGGTTGAGCGAGGTCGTGACGGCCGCCAGGCCGTCCGCCATTTCCTTGACGCTCTCGGTGATCTCGTCGAGCTGAGACACCGACTCGTTGATGGCAGGGTTGGAAAGCGTGGAGTCGAGCGAGGCAGCGGCGAGCTGCAGGGAGGTGAGGGCCGAAGCCGCGTTCCGGACCATCGGCCCCTCGCCCACCCGGGCTACCACATCCAGCGCCCGCTGCGCCGCCGCCAGAGTCAGATGGACCTGGCTGGCCATCTCCTCGGACAGCAGGTCCTGGGTCCTTACCAGCGTTCTGGTCGCCTCCTCGGTGAGTGCAACCGCGCTCGATGCTATGTCGCTCTCCCCTACGCCCCGGAGCTCCTCATCGTCGGGCAACAAGTCGGGCGCCTTGCCGGGAGAATAGTCCACGTACTTCGCACCCAAGAAGTCGAGGGATCTGATGCGCGCCTCGGCATCCACCCGGGGGCGCACGTCTCGGTTCACCTCGAGGCGAACCCGCACCCTCCAGACCCCCTCCCTGACCTCATCCAGGCGAATGTCCGCCACACGCCCAACACTGACGCCGGAGAGCTGCACGGGGTCGCCTACCGTGAGCCCACCTACGGACTCGAACTGAACCGGCACGATCACTCTGCCCCCAGCTCCGAACGAGCGGCCGGTGAGCCACAACAGCCCGCTGATCAGGATGGCCAATGCGGCGATGACTAGCACGCCGACGGTGATTTCCTGCTTGTAATAGAGATCCATGATGACGATCAGTCGCTAACCACGCCGGTTCCAAAGTCCCGCTCGAGGAACTGCCGGACAGCTTGATCCTGACTGCCCCTCAGCTCATCGGCTGTCCCCACCAGGCGAATTTTCCGGTCCGCGAGCAGCGCGATTCGGTTCCCCACCCGGAACGAGCCCCGCACGTCATGAGACACGACCACGCTGGTCACGCCTAGCTCACCCTGGAGCTTCTGGATCAACGCATCGATAATGTCCGCGTTGACCGGGTCGAGACCGGAGGTCGGCTCGTCGTACAGCAGATACGTCGGTTGACCCGCGATGGCCCGGGCGATGCCCACGCGCTTGCGCATGCCGCCTGACAGATCACCAGGATACTTCTCGGCAGTGTCCAACGGAAGGTTCACCAGATCGAGACACTCCTCCACCCGGCGCCGGCAGAACGCCCCGTCCGATGCCGATTCCAGGTCGGTGATCCCCAGTCGGATGTTCTCGTACACACTCAACGAGTCGAACAGGGCGCCGAACTGGAAGACGTATCCGATTCGGGTGCGCAGCTTGGCGAGCTCCTTGCGACCGAGGTGCGGTATCGAGAGCCCGTCCACAAACACGTCTCCGCTGTCGGGGTGGATCAGGCCATTGATGTGCTTGATCAGCACACTCTTCCCCACCCCCGACGGCCCTAGCAGCGCGACCGTCTCGCCCTGGTGGACCGAGAAATCGACCCCGTCCAACACGATATTGTCGCCGAAGCGCTTGTGGATGTCTCTCAGTTCAATCATGCCGGCATCGAGCCCTCCTCACTCCAGCAACACCTTCGATAGGAGCGCGTCGAGGAACAGGATCAGCACCGAGCTACTTACCACCGCTGCCGTGGTTGAGCGTCCTACGCCTTCGGCGCCCTTCTGAGTATTGAACCCCATGTAGCAGGGTACCACTGTCACCGCGAGGCCGAAAAACACCGACTTGATCAGCGAGTACCAGAGGTCGAACGGCCTGAAGAAGTACCTCGCGCCATACACGAAATCGTAGTTGGTGATGTCCAACGCGCTCCTGGCAGCTCCCCACCCCGACAGGATCCCAACGAGATCGGCGAAGATGACCAGGACCGGGAGCATGATCGTGCCGGCAATCACCCGAGGAATGACCAAGTGGGACACCGGCGAGCGACCCAAACTCTCCAGCGCGTCTATCTGCTCGGTGACCCGCATTGTGCCTAGCTCGGCGGCGTAGCGGGCGCCGACCCGCCCTGCGAGAATCAACGCCGTGAGGACCGGCCCGAGCTCCAGGATGATGGACTCCGTGATGACGCCAGCTGCGAAGTAGACGGGGATGCCGCCGGTAAACTGGTATCCCGCCTGTAGCGAGGTCACTCCCCCGGCGAACGCGGCCACCAGGAGCACGATGAACAAGGAACCGGCGCCGACGTGGTTGGCCTGCTCGAAGGTCCGCGGAACCCAGATACGCCACTCGACCAAGCCCCGGAGGATCTCCAGGACGAGATAGGAGAAGCGCCCCATGTGGGTCGCGACCCTGAGGACAACGCGCCCGGCCAAACGCCGGAGGTCATGCCGGGAGCGATCGACGGGAATCCGGTAGGCTTGCGAAAGGCGCCAGCGATCGTTGGCCATGTGGAGAGAAACTGGCGGTTAGCAGTTAGCAGTTCGCGATTCGCAATTCGCAGTTCGCAGTTCGCGGTTCGCAACCCGGCATCTATGCACTATGGTAGCTACGAATTGCTAATTGCAAATTGCCAACCGCTGCCTCAGTCAGAGTACCTCCCACGCGAACAGGGCGATGATCGCGAGCACGCCGGCCACCGAAGACACGACGGCCTGCCGCTTGCGGTAGGTCTCGAATGCCGGCGGCAGTTCCCCGGACTCGGACGTGACGGCCAGGCCACCCATGCGAACCGCCGTTGGGAGCCCGACAAACAACACGGTCAACCCCCCGAGGAGCCCGGAGACCTGCATGACCCACATCCGGGGTTCCTGCATCGACTCCCCGGTGTCACTCGTGGTGAGCGACATGGTGAGCAAGACCCCCGACGCGACGGCGAGGAGTGCCCCGAGGCCGATCACCATGGTGTGGACTCGTGCCAGCAGTCGGAACACGCCAGCACGCACTTCCGCAACCTCCCCCCTCACACCGATGGCAATTACCATGGCAGCGATGCCACCACCGATCCAGAGTGCGGAGCCCAGCAGGTGGATGAAGAGCACAAGGGCCACTACGTCAACTCTCCATTCACCAGTTCCGGCACCAAGGGCTGGCGACCAGCGAATCCCGTATCCAACTCGTGCCAGTGGCAGATCTCCGCCTCGCCCAACTTCCAGCACAAGAAGATGTCCCGCCCATTGAGGCGGCTATAGAAATCCACCAGGCCGCCGTCGAATCCTTTGAACACGCACCCGACCTTGGACAACTCGTCGATGAAGACGTTGATCCGCTGCGCGATCTCATCCACATGGATACGGAGGGCCACTTGCTCATCCGTCTCGCCTTCGCCGCCCTCGCTCTCCGCCGCGATCACCTCGTACTGGAAAATGCAGTCCCGCCACTGCTGGTACTCGTTGACGATATCTTGAACGATGCGGCTAACGTAGGGGACAGCAGCGTTGGCCTCTGCGAGCGTGAAGTACTTGACCGCGGTGTCCGTCATGGTTTCACCTCGCGAACGATGCCGCTCAGAGGGCACCCAACCCGCGTGTCATAGACGCGGTGCCGATGTAGGCGTTGTTCACCACTGCGTTGCCAATGGACCCGACTGCAATCCTGAAAGCGGGCAGTCGGTCTACCCCCGGGCCGTGGCCAGCGGCTCGACGGACGCCGCTCCGCCGGCATCCGCCAAAGAGCCCACGGCGAGCGCGGCGAGACCGAACCCCTCCACCCACCGCCGAAAAGTAACGACCCCCACCCGCGAACGACGACCAAGGGCCAGCGGCGCACCTCCGGGGGGCGGACGTCACCGCCGCCCTCGCCATTGGTGTAGTGCCCGGTTCGCGGCACGGTATCCCTCTTCCACGTAGCTAATCACGCTCCCCAGTGCGAACGTGGCCCGCTGATTCAGGTGAGGTCGCACGAGCACCAGGGGAACCGGCGCGTCTTTCCATCGCGCGATGGTGTCTTCCGTCTGCGCAGCCATGAGAATGCGTATCGCATCGTTGTGGGCGCGGACCATCGGGGGCACCACGGCCTCTTCCTCAGCCGCTTCGGCCAGGAGTGAAGGCCCCACACTCACGGCCAGCACCAGGTCGGGATCGAAGCCGGCAGCGACGTCTAGCGGCAATACGGCCCGCAGCCCGCCGTCCACGTAGTCTCGGTCGCCGATCCTCCCCGGCGGATAGTACAAAGGGAGGGCACACGAGGCATACAAGGCCTCCACCAAGGGAACGTGGGGTTTCCCCCCCTCCCCGAACAGCGCCAGTTGCCCGTTGCGGGAGTCCACCGCCGTGACCGTGAGGGGAATGCGAAGGTCCGAGAACCGCCGCGCCGGAACCAGCGAGGCTATTGCGTCCTTCAGAGGATCGCCCCGGAGCAGGCTGCTGGCGAACGGCCCCAGCAGCAGCGTGCGGGACGGCGATGCGACTTCGCGACGGGAGAGAACGGCGATCCGTTTGAGAACTTCGTCATAGTCAAGACCACTGGCGAAACAGGCCGCCACTACCGCTCCCATCGACGTCCCCACGAACTGGGCCGGCGCCAGCTCCCATTCTTGAAACGCCCGAAACGCCCCCACGTGGGCTGCGGCTTTGGCTCCACCACCGCTCAACACGCAGCAGATGCGCGAGTACTCCACTAGCCCCCTGTCTCCTTCCGCCCCCGCATCTTCAGCTCGCGCCGCGCGTGGGCAGCCTCAAATCGTCTCTTTTCCTGATCCGTCTCGGGGAGAACCGGCGCCACCCGTCGGGGGCGACCGTCCCCATCGATGGCCACGAACGTGACATAACAGCTGTTGGTATGTCGGCGCCGTCCTGATGCGACATCCTCGGCTTCGACCCGCACCCCCACTTCCAACGAGGTGCGTCCCACGAAGTTGACGCTGGCATGCGCCATGACCAGCTCACCGACATGAATCGGCTCCCGAAAATCCACCTGGTCCACGGAGACCGTGACGCACGGACCACCGGCGTGCCGTATCGCGGCCACCGCCGCCACCCGGTCGACCAACGACAGGATAACCCCGCCAAACACATTGCCCAGATTGTTCGCCATGTGGGGCATCATGAGCTCCGACATGGTGGTCCGGGAGTCGGCCACCCGGCGGGGAATCAGCTTGTCGTCGGACATACTAGTTCGGAGTGGATGACGGCCCTCGTTGCACAGTAAGGGGTAAGGAGCAAGGAGTGAGGAGTAAGGGGTGAGCAGTTAGGAGTGAGAGACACCCCTCACTCCTTACCCCTTACTCCTCACTCGTCAGTAGTCCACCGGCCTCAGGTAGCTCTCCCCAATTGCCGTGCTGCTCACCATCGCCACGGTGGGGAGGCGCCGCTTCCAGTGCGTGGCGTGCAACCGCTTGCTCACCAGTGCCACCTCGTCGGGCTCAAAGCCCAGGGAGACAATCTCGTGGTCTTTCAGCCCCCGGAGCAGCCAGTGAAGGATGCGATCCGCACGGTCGTAGCTGATGCCGAGGTCAGCCTCGTCGGTCTGGCCCCGTACCAGGTCGGCCGTCGCGGGCTTGTGGATGACGGCCTCCGGCACACCGAGATGCTGCGCCAGGCCTCTCACCTGGGTCTTGAACAGATCCCCCAAGGGGTTCACCGGTGGCGCGTCATCCCCGTGCCAGGTGAAGTAGCCAAGTAGCCGTTCGGTCTTGTTCCCCGTCCCCAGCGGCAACGCCTGGTACTTCATCGACAGGTCGAACAGCGTGATCATGCGCATCCTGGCCATCACGTTGCCCCGACGGGAAGGATCCGACTCGCCACCCACTGCTTCGATATAGCCGTCGACAGCGCCGGTGATGTCCACGGTCAACAGTTGGATCCCAAGCTGCTCTGCCACCTGCGCAGCGTGCTCCAAGCTCTCCGGGCTCGAGGTCCGGTAAGGCATCCTGACGCCGATCACGTTCTGGCAACCCAGGGCCCTGGCAGCGACTGTGGCGGTGACCGAGCTATCGATTCCGCCGGAGAGTCCAACAATCCCCTTCTCGAACCCGCGCCGGCGGACGACCTCATCTCTCAGGAATTCCACCAACCACTGCTCCGTGAGCGCCGGGTCGATCTCCAGGGGGTCACTGTCGGGCAGCGACGAGACAATCGGGTGCCGGGCAGTGGGACCCGGCTCGGCATGGTAGGAGCCCTCGTCAGCAGCTGCGTACTCTACGGGGGGTGGTGACCCGTCGGCGGACCTCAAGAGGTTCAGAAGCTGAGTCTCCAGATCGGCCAAGAGGGGCTGCTCGAACCGCGCCCTGGTGATCTCCTCGAGGTTGAGGGTCGCTGTCAGCAGCGCCTCCTCGAACAGCGGCCCCCGCGCCAGCACATCGCCACTGGGCCCTACGATCAGGGAGCTTCCCTGGAGTCCTTTGCCGCCCTCGAACCCAACGAGCTGCGCCAGTGCCACATAGACGCCGTGCTCTTCGGCGACCCGACGAATCAGCATTTCCCATCGTCTCACGCTGGCCGGTCGACCTGCCGCGTCGTCCGTCCGGTCTTCGGCGGGGTCGACGCCCCGGGCGGGTGAGGCACTGGGAACGATGATGAGCTGAGCACCGTCCAACGCCGCCAGGGTCGGTACGACGGAGTGCCACACATCCTCGCAGACCGCCAGCGCAGCGCGGCCCCACCCAGTATCGAACGCCCGCACGGAATGCCCATGCTCGACGAAGCGCTCCTCATCGAACAAGCCGTAGGTCGGGAGAAAGACCTTCCGATGAACGTGGCGGATGCGCGGCTCGGCACCGCCCAAGGAAGCGTACAGGGCGGAGTTGTAATACCGGTTGCGGAATTCCTCGTAGAACCCCAGCGCCACATCCACCGGCGGCGCGCCGGACAAGGCGTGCTGCGCGGCAAGGTCACGGAATAGCGTACCGCCGGTCACGGTCAGCTCGCGCACCCCGCCTTCGAGGAAGTAGCCCGTGAGCACCGTCTCCGGGAAGACGATCAGATCCGGTGGTTCACCCATGCCGGCCACCTGTGCGAACACGCCCCCCAGTCGCCGCAGGTTCTCAGCGTAGTCGGCCTTTTTCGGCCGGATCTGAGCAATCATCAGCCGTAGGTCGGCCATGGTGGGAAGATAGGGAGTCCGGCGATGCGGCGGTACGGCGGTGTGAAGGGCGGTCAGGGCGGGCGCACCGGAACAAACAGCGACCTGCCAAATTCCTCCTTTCCGAATGCCCCAATGGCCCGCTGCACCTCCGGGGAGAGCAGGTAATCGCGGAGCGCCCTCGCACCAGGGCCATTCACCCAGGAGAAGCGCGCGGCGCTCGCAACCACCACATGGTATGGGTTGGCAAGCACGGAGTCGCCCTCCACGACGATCTCGAGGTCAAGCGGGTATATGTGCGTCAAGAAGGTTCCGATGTCGCTGAGCGTGTAGGCGCCAAGCTCGCTGGCGATTTGGAGCGTTGCGCTCATTCCCTGACCTGACTCCCGGTACCAGGGCCGCGCCGGCGCGATACCTGCGAGGCGCCACAGGTGAGATTCCTTGACGTGGGTGCCGGAGCGGTCCGCCCGCGACACAAACAGCGCCCCCGATCGCCCGACTACACCAACCGCCATGACCGCGCCAAGTCCCTTGATTCCAGCGGGATCATCCGGCGGGCCAACGAGGACGAACTCGTTGTGCATCAACCGATCACGGCTGGCAGCGAAGCCCTCGGCCACGAACTGCCGCTCGCCTGCCGGATCGTGCAGAATCAGAATGTCGGCTTCCCCCCTCCGTCCCAGCTCCATGGCCTGCCCGCTTCCCACTGCAATCACCTTCACCCGGTACCCGGTCATCCGCTCGAACGGCGGCAGAATTGCGTGCAACAGGCCGGCATCCCGGACGGAAGTGGTAGTGGCTAGGACGATCTCGGAATCGGAAGGTGTTTGGGCTTCTAGGAGAACGGGCAGGAGGGGCAGGGCGGAGGCGATACGGCGCAACAGCATGCCGGCATTACGGCATGACAGCGAGACACGAGGCCGGTGATGATACCGTCGCAATGCCGTACTGCCGTTATCCCGTCATGCCGTGGTCATCCATCAGGGCTCAAACTCCAGGACCTCACCAGCCGGCTGTGGTGTCGAGTCGATGGGAACGGGGATGGGGTCCCGGGGACGCGGGTCTTCCGTCTCGCCGCCGATCCAGCGGCCCAGAGCCACCGACACGAAGACCAGCAGGAGCAACAGTACCACCCGAACGATCCGTCGCTGCAGGCTTGGCGTGAGTCGCGCCCGCAGCTCGATGACCTCACGCCGCAGCGTGGTCTTCTCCGCCGCCTTCTCGATCGCCTGCGACAAGTGCAACATGTCGATGGGCTTGGTCAGAAAGTTCTCTGCGCCCAGCCGCATCGCCTCCACCGCCGATTCGATGTCGCCATAGGCGGTGAGCATGATCACCATCGCGCGCTTGCGCCGCAGCACCTCGAGGACCTCCAGCCCGTTCATTTCGGGCATATAAAGATCCAGCACGGTCACTTCCGGCTGGACGCGGTCCCACAGCGCGATCCCCTCTTTCCCTGATGGAGCGCGATGCACCTCGTGCCCCTGCTGCTCGAAATAGTCGCCGAGGGATCGTAGGACGTCGGGGTCGTCGTCGATGAAAAGGACCTTAGGCGGTGCCACGTAGTTCCTTTCTCGCGCGCTGTAATTACAGCAGTTCCACCTGCTCACGCAACGCTTCGGGCGGGACTGGTTCCTGCCCGACGATCCGCTGAAACTCCCGTACGCTGTGGGGCGCGTGTCCCTGGTAGTGGTTGGAGAAGTAACCGTAGATCGTGCTCACGCGACCGCTCAGCGCGACGATCGTAGTTGCCCACATCTGGAACTCGCGATCGCGCTCCAGCTGCACACGCGAGAAATCCGCCAGCCGCCGCTCCGCCCCGAGCCACCGGATATACGCGAAGTCCGCCGTCGGCTCGATGGCGAGCTCTGGCATCATTTCCCTTCGGATCCAGCGACCGTCCACCAAAGCGAGCGCCACGCGACGCTCCTTCAACAATTCGGAGGTGGCGGGCGTCATCCATCCCGGATGACGGAACTCCACGACCCAGCGGTACCCCCCCGGCAACCTGTCGAGGAAGTTGCGCAGGATGTCGCGGTTGCTCTCGGTGGGGCGAAACGCCGGGCTGAGCTGCACCAAGAGCGGACCAAGCCGCTCACCGAGGCCGCTCACGCGATCCAGGAACCGCCGGAGGACACGCTCGGTGTCCTTGAGTCTCCGCTCGTGCGTGATCTCCTGGGGAATCCTCAGGGCAAAACGGAATCGCTCGGGGACGCGCTGGCGCCAGCCGTCCACCACCGGGTCAGCTGGAAGGCCATAAGACGTGGCGTCCACCTCCACCGTAGGGAACGCCTTGGCGTATATGCCGAGCATGCCCGACGGCTTGGTGCCCCGGGGGTAGAACGGCCCTATCCAGCAGCCGTAATTCCACCCCTGTGTGCCGAGAAGCAGTTCCGCCATCTCACGATGCTAACCGCCGACGGTGCGATGCCAGTACATTCGCATCTCCGAGATCTTCGCACCGTCGGTTTCACAGAAGATTGCCCCGCGCACGTCCACCGGCTCCCCGGTCCGGCGCCGGCGGAATGTGCACCTGAACTCCGTGGCGAACCACGGGCCAGCCACGTACATCTCTCCATACCGAAAGGAAACCTCCGACTGCTCGACGGGGATATCCTTCCAGTACTCGGCAATGGCCTGCCGGCCACTGATCGCCGCCCCGAACGGGGCGGCGGCGAACACGGCGTCGTCAGTGAACACGTCGCTGATCTGCTCCGCGCTACCATTCGACCAGCCGTCGCCAAACTGCTGCATTAGGGCCGCGTACTGCACCCGCAGCCTCTTCCACTCTTCAGACACAGCCATCGGCTCTCAGCCCTCAGCCGTCACGGGATTTGAATATTGGGCGATGGGGCACATCATTCCATCCGTCAAAGTCCAAAGGCTCACGGCCGATGGCTGAAGGCTGCACCATCATAGACACCGACCCAGGGATCGACGACGTCGTAGCCCTCGCCCTCGCCGCCCGCTCACCAGAACTCACGATCTCCGGCGTTACGACAACCTACGGCACCGCGACACTTGACGCGACCACGAGAAACGCCCGGGCGCTGCTGGACCTGGTGGGGCGGCACGATGTCCTCGTCCACCCCGGCGCAGCCCAACCGCTAGAACGACCGCTGGCGACCGCGCCCGAAGCCCACGGGTCGTCCGGAGCTGGATATGCCGCGGTCCCGCCGACCTCTGCGGTGCGGCCGAACCCCACTGTATTAGTCGACATCCTCCAGGAAGCCGACCGCCCCGTAACCCTCATCACGTTGGGTCCGCTCACGAATCTGGCACACGCCCTCCTGCAAGATTCTCACATCGTGCGTCGCCGCCTGGCGCGGCACATCGGGGTGTTCGGGAGCATCGATGAGCGCAGTGCCGCAAACCGGTGGGCTGACTTCAATGCGTGGTGCGATCCGGAGGCAGCCGCATGCGTGTTGGATGCAGCACTGCCAACGGTGATGGTGCCCCTCGATGTGACTCGCCGTATGGTGCTGTCCGCCTCTGAGGTCGCACGATTCGTAGCTTCACGTGATCCACTGGTTGCGTGGCTCGGAAAGGCCCTGGAGTTCTACGTTGAGTCCTTCCGCAGCCGGTATGGCGTTGACGGATGCGCGGTAAACGACGTGCTACCCATCGGCGAGCTCTTGGTCCCGGGCCTCCTGACCCTGGCGGAACACCGCATCGGCATCGACCTTGTGGGCGGAGAACACCGCGGACGTACCCGGAGACACCCCCGTGGCAGGGGCACCGTGGTCGCTGTGGCGGCGGACATTCTGCGGATGCGGCAGTTGTTAAGGCGGGTGTTTGGGGATGCGTTGGAGTAGCGGCAGGGGTGGCAAGGGCGGCAGGAGTGTGGCGCGGCGGCTCGAAAGCTGACGGCACAAGGGAGGACAGCAAATGACAGCAGGACAGGTACGCGTTGCGGTCGTGGGAGCTGGGGACGTCGGGCGCGGCTGGGCGGCGATGTGCGTGGCTCAGGGTTGGCCAGTCTCCCTATTCGACACCGATGCGGCGGCCCTGGAGCACGCACAGCAGGAGATCGCGACACGTGCCACAACACTGGTGGCATTGGAGCGAGCAGACGCGGCAGCTGCGAAGGCCGGCATCGCCCAACTCACCGTTGGGCGCAGCATCTTGCACACCTGCGGCGACGCGCAGTGGGTGATCGAGGCGGGGCCAGAAGACATTCGGACCAAGCAGAAGATGTTCGAAGCCATTGAGTCGGTAGCGGGGAAGGCGCGGGCAGTGACCAGCTCGTCCAGCGGCCTCAAGGCCGCCGATATCGCGGCGCGCTGCGTGCGTCAGGAGCGCTGCTTCGTTGCGCACCCCCTGAATCCGCCCGAACTCATTCCTCTGGTGGAGCTGGTGCCGGGACCGCTCACCGACCATGCGCTGATCGAGCTGGTCAAGGGATGGCTTCACGCCCTCGGCCGGATCTCGGTCGTGATCAAGAAACCGGTGCCGGGAAATGTGGCGAACCGGATCGCGGCGGCGGTGTGGCGGGAGGCCATCGATCTCGTGCTCGAAGGTGTAATCGACGTGGACGACCTGGACCGGGCCGTCTCCGTCGGGCCGGGCTTGGGCTGGGCGGCGGCAGGCCCCCATCTCACATATCACCTCGCGGCCGGTGAGCAGGGGGTATCCGGGTTTCTGCAACACCTGCTCCGCACCTTCGAGACCATCTGGGAGGACCTGCCGACCTGGTCGAAACTGGAGCTCGAGCAGCAGCGCAGACTCATCACCCTGATCGAGCGGGCCTACGACGGGCAGGTCTCAGTCATCCGACCCGCCCGGGACCGGAGGCTGGCAGCGATCCTGAGGGGATTGGAGCTGGCGAGGGGTGAATAAGCAATTCGCAGTTCGTGCCCTGGGCGGGATGCCAGAGTCGTCCACGAATTGCGAACTGCGAATTGCCAATTGCTCGTCACACGGCTACCAGAAGCCCCGTCCCATACATCACCAGCAGCCCCACCAACACGCCGCCGGCGCTCAGGGGGGTCCACATGCTCCCCTCGGACTCACGACCCACCACTCTGTAGAGCGCGATCACAACCTGAGCGATTGCTCCGGCGCCGACCGCGAGAAACAGCGTCGCGTAGAGCGGCGAGTAGGCGAGTCCCCCGATCCAGGCGCCGAAGATGGTTGGGACCCCGGCCAGGAGACCGAGGCCCGCGAGCGTGCGTAGCCTCGGCCGGTCCTGCGCTATCGGCGCAACGATGCCCAGACCCTCGGTGGTGTTGTGCAACATGAACCCCACAATGAGGAACGCACCCAGGGCGGCTTCGCCCAGGGAGTACGCCGCGCCGATGGCCAGGCCCTCGCCCAGGTTGTGCAGGCCGATGCCCAGCGCGATGAGGAACGCCACTGCACCCCGACCCTTCGCGCCGCCCCCTTCAAGCCGAGTGCGGGCAGCCATCTGAAGCAGCAGGACGGCACCCAGAGTTCCTACCACAACCAAGAGAGTGCCCTGAAAGGCACCAGCTAGCTGGGCCGCCGACTCCAGCGCCTCGTGCAGGGCGTCGGCACCGAGAAACACCAGGAGTCCGATGGTGAGTGCCAAGGCGAAATCCACCCAGCGGCGCTTCAGACGACGAAGCAGGGGATACCACAGCAACCCGATGGCCACCGGGATCACGCCCACGTAGAGCCCGATGAGGGCAAAGATCCCGAAGAAGCGCGGCCCCGCCGAGGGCGTCACCGTCGCCACGGGAATCTCGTGTGAGAACGTCAGCCCGGTAGAGGAAAGGAGCGTCACCTCGTGCGGCTCGTCCTGCACCCAAGGATACGGCACCTGAATGGTGGCACGCCCAAGCCGGGCAACGGTTGGCGACGGCGCTACCGTGAACTCCCAAAACGCGTCATCCACGATCACCTGCGCCACCGTCACCGGGTCCGGCCCGCCGTTCACCACCTCCAGGGTGATGAGGTCGGGCGCCAAAGTGACGCGCTCGAAGGTGAGCTCTTCCACCGGCGGGACGCCCTGCCGCAGAAAGCTCACCACTCCGGTGTTCGCGACGACGAGGGAGAGCACCGCCAGTAGCGCCACGGGCAAGAGCGCCAGAAACCAGATGCGCGTGCGGGCCGCCATCATACGACGTGGTCGACCACGTTGAACAAGCCCATCCAGCCAAGCTCCGCGAACTCGGACTGGTGTGCGTGAAACATGAAGCGCCCGGTGTGTCTATAGGTGAACTCGATGATGTGGCGCTCTCCCTGGCACAGCATCAGCGTGTCGGTGAATTCGTCCGGCGTGAGCGACGTCCCGGTCCGGTACACATGAAAGAAGTTGGCGTGAAGGTGCATCGAATTAACCAGGTCGAACTCGAGAACGTTGACCAAATAGATTCGCTGCAGCTCGTCTTTCCGTACCTCGATCGGGCTCTCCTGGTACGCGAACGCCACCGTATTCACCGCATAGACCTCGTTTTCCCCGTCGAAGTTTGTGTCAAACCCGTTCAGCACCATCACCATCTCACGGGCCGGCGGGCGCGGTGTCTTGGGGTCGATGACGAACACCCCATACAATCCCTTCGCTATGTGCTTCTTGAGTGGCATCGTGTGGCAGTGGTACAGGTGCAGGCCCATGGGCTCGGCGTCGAACTCGTAAATGAAGTCCTCACCTGGGTGCACCGGCTCGAACACGCCATCCATGCCGGCCGGGTGGAACCCGTGAAAGTGGATCGTGTGCGGATGGGTGCCAACATTCCGGAAGTGCACCCTCACCCGGTCACCCTCAGTAGCCCGAATGGTCGGTCCCGGCACCTGCCCGTTATACGTCCACGCAGGATAGAACACACCGGGGGCGACCTCGATTTCCCGGTCGACGGCATGGATCTCGTATTCTCGCAGGATCTGGCCCGACGGTAACCGGGTCACGCGGCCGTGGTCGAAGTGCCCCAGAAAAGCCATCGGATCTAGCGACCCGTCTCCCACCGAGCCCACAGTCCCCGCGGCGTGGGGATCACGCGCCCGGGAGGTGAGCCGCTCCGCCGCCTCGCCCGCCTTCCCAAGCAGCGCCAACCCCGCCGCACCCGCCGCACCCCGCTTGAGCAGCTCTCGGCGGCTCAACCTCGTGGACCCACGCATCAGCCCACCTCCTGCCCGCGAATGACGCAGTAGAGCAGCTGGGCGAGCTCGTTGCCTACCACCTGGATCTTGGAACCGGGAAGGCGGATCGTGATGGGACCACGAAACGGCTGCCGGGCCATGGTCTCGAACACTACGCCCACCCTGAGCCCCAGCGACGCGATGAACCGCAGCCGCTCGGAGTCCTTGTCGCTGACCATCCGCAGCTCCACCGTCTTGCCCACGGGCACGTCAGCCAGCGGCACTAGATCCGGCTCCTCGATCTCCCCGTCCTTAGTGGGGATCGGAGCACCATGCGGATCGTACCGAGGATTGCCTAGCGCCATCGCCATCCGCTCAATGAGCTCATCGGAGACCGCATGTTCCAACCGCTCGGCTTCATCGTGGACGGAGTCCCAATCGTAGCCCAGCTTCGAGGTGAGATACGTCTCCAGTATCCGATGCCGCCGCACCATCTTCAGTGCGGTGCGCCGCCCCGCCCGCGTCAGCTGCACCCCTCGGTAGGGAACGTGCTCCAGCAGGCCCGACTCAGAGAGCCGCTTCACCATGCCACTCACCGACGGCGGCGCGATATCCAGCACCTCCGCGATCGCGCTGGTCTGGGCTGAGCCTCCCAGCGACTCCAGCTCGTAGATCGCCTTGAGGTAGTCCTCCGTGGATCTGCTGTATCCCGGTTTCTTCGTGCCTGTGTTCATCACGAGTGAACCCCTGGCGGGAAGTTTCTGGGCGATGAACTCCAATATTAACAGAGCCTAAATTACAAATGTGTCGGACTGAACCGCAAGGCCCCAGCAGGGATCAAGTGGCTAAGTCTAAGAGATGCCTTATGATACGCTGGGTCATGCCCCACACTACGTGAGATCCGACTCGGTAGCTAGGCACGGTGAGCCGGGCGCCGCGGATGGTGATCTCGGACTCGCCAGCGGCTGCTGTAAGCCCGTCCAGGTCGGCCCAGACGTAGAGGGCGACCTCGGAGCTTGGTCGAACCACCGGTTGCGCCGGGAGACCGAACACGAACGGTCGGACCACGATTGGTGGGAGAGTCGGGGTCACAGGTGCGAGATCATCTAGCTCACCGAGAAGGGTCTCCGGCTCCAGCCGCACACCCGTTTCTTCACACGTCTCGCGGGTAGCAGTGGTCAACAGGTCTGGATCCTGGGCTTCCCGCCGTCCGCCCGGCAGGGCCATCTGCCCGGACCACGGATCGGCAGCCACCTCGGCCCGCTTGATGAAGAGGAGGTGAAGCACGTCCCGCTCATCAGGAGCGAGCACGATGGCCACCGCGGCTTCGATTCGACCGGACTGCATCGCGCGGACCGGCATGCGCTCGTTCAGGCGCTGCCGCAGCTCCGCGAACGTGAGCTGGCTCACAGTCGAGAGGTGGTCAGCAGAACCGCACGCACCTGCGGCGGGTAGTAAGGATAGAATAGGCTCGTTGGGCTGCTTGCGCGCTGCACTATATTGGTGTCGGTCGGATGGGGGATCACGGTAATGCTGGACTCCTACAAGGAGGCTCTTATCAGAACCTTTGGTGTCGGACTCATCGCACTCGCTACGCTGGCGGCCGCCAGTTTGTTGCTGCGCCGCCGCCGCCCCGGGGTTGCCAGAGCCAAGCGCAAACGCACCTCGGTCGACCCGCTGTACGCCGCGGGTCTGTAGTCGAACGCCGGACGGTTCCCTCTGCGGAGCCGTCCGGCGGTTTCGCCATCACATCAGGTAACGGCTGAACCACCCCACCGTCAGATCCATCGCTTGCTCGAACTCCGGAGTGCTGCCTCCCCAGGGATGACGCACGCCCAGGGTGTGGGTGCCATCCTGAATGAGTGCGAGCTCTGCCGTACCTCGCTGAGCGGCGCCGTACAGCCGCTGAGCATCAGATGACGCAACCGACTCGTCAGCATCTCCATGCACGATCAGCCATGGTACGGCAAGTGCTCCGGCAGCCCTGGTCGGATCGAGATGCTCCCCGTGCGCGGCGAGATCGTCGAGTGCATCCGTGTAGAGCGGCAGCACGTCTCCGGTGCGCACATTCACCACATCGATCTTGCCCTCCACTCGCCACTGCGCCACCGTCTCCTCATCCCAACGCAAGAAGTCGGCTACCGCCGCCCAGGTAACCAGCGCTCGACACTCTGGACGGTCCGCGCCGTAGATGATGGCCACACCTCCCCCCCGGCTGTGACCGAACACTCCCAGTGCCGCAGGCGGCGCTACGCCGTCGACGAGCGTTCCGTCATACAGCGCGCGACGCACCGTCTCGAGGTCAGCGAGGTCGCCCGACACGGTTGCATGTCCGAAGCGCTCCGGCTCCGAGAAGGATTCTCCGTCGGAGCCGACGCCGCTGCCGGAGAAGTTGAACGAGACGGCAGTGATACCGGCCCGGGCCAGCCGGCTGGCTATGTGGGGGAAGAACCCCCAATCCTTGAAGCCTTTGAACCCGTGGCAGATCAGAACTGCGGGGCGATCCTCACCACCGGCTGCGGTGCGGACCTCACCCCGGAGGGCCCCTCCGTCGGCGCCAACCAGTTCAAAGCTCTTGGTGCTCACAGTCGCCATGGTCTTGCTTTGACCTCCAGGGACACGGGGGATTACATTTCTCGCCCGTGTCAAATCTGATGGGGCCTACCCGATGGGCCTAACCATGCGGCCGTCTAATCCGGCCATGATGGCCGTGAGTCGCTCGCTCCGGCAGAATCGCGACCGTCTCGTCGAGCAGTGGTCGAGGTGGGTGGCCGGCCGCATGGCCCAGGCGCCGCACATTCAGCGTCCCACCATCGAGCGACATCTCGCGTTGCTGGTGGACGTCATGATCGAGATGGCGGGTCCCCTGCGGCGCCAGGTTGCCGAGTTGTGGTTCACCGCCTCCGACGTGTACGGCCACACTGCCGCAGCCCGAGGTCTGGCTGCCGGCGAAGTGGTTGAAGAGCTCCAGCAGCTCCGGGAACTGTTGATCCATCTACTCTCCGAAATGGTAGCCAATCTGCCACCGCGCCAGTCCATGGCCGTGGTCCTCCGGCTGAATCGCCTGCTGGACCGGGGCATTGCCCATGCCGTAGTAGGATACACCGATGCGCTGGTGGAGACGCTGCTGAACCGGAGGGGTGTGCCGATCGTCGCCTCTGAGCCTGCCGAAGACGAGGTGCTGCAACGCTTGGAGCAGCTCGAAGACGAGCTCGCCCAGCTGCGCATCAAGAATCAATAGGATCCGGGACGCAGGATCCTACACTCCTAGCCCGCAACCTCCTCACCACCATCCACGTTGATCACGTTGCCCGTGATCCAGTCGGTGCCCGGCTTCGCCAGCGCCACCAACGCCCGGGCGACGTCCTCCGGCGTAGTGAGCCGCTTGTGTGGATTCCGATGTACCGCTTCCACGAATAGCTGATCACTATCGGGAATCCTCTCGGCCGCCGGGGTCTGCGTCACACCACCCCGCAACGCGTTTACCGTGATGCCGTGTGGCGCGAGTTCGACGGCGAGCTGGCGGGTGTGAGACTCAAGGGCAGACTTGGCTGCTGACACCGCCCCATACGAGGGGATCACGCGGTTCGAGCCTGCCGAGGTCATCGAGAAGATCCGCCCCCCGCGGCCCATTAGACCGCGCCGCACCACATCTTGCGTCCAGTACACGAGCGAATGCGCCATGACGTCGAGCGTCATGTCCATGTTCCGCTTCGAAAGGCTACTCTCAGCGATGAACGGTTTCAGTGAGCCAAACGCCAGAGAGTGCATGAGCACAGCGATGGTGCCGCCGTTCTCTTTGATATCGGTCTCGAGAGCGTCCAGCACCTCTTGGCGCTTGTGCTCGTCGGCCGCGTTGACATTGAAGTACAGCGCCCGGCGCCCGGTCGCCTCGATCTCCGCCTTGATCATCCCGACCTGCTTGAGGCCTGCAGCGCGGTCCAGGTGTACACCAGCGATGTCGTACCCGGATTTCGCCAGTTCCCTGGCTGTGGCGGCACCGAATCCGCTCGACGCACCCAGCACCAGGCCCCAGCGGGGGGTCACTCGCTGCGCGTGCTTCAACACTCCCTCCGGTCAGGAAAGGCTACAAGGTAGTCGCGTCGTGTCAGTGGCGCCATCGGCCCGAGCGACACGTGGCCGCCTGGCTTCGCCCGGCCTTTCTGGATAGAATCTTAGGCCACTCAACCGTTTGGGCTCCCGTGCATCCGGGCGTCCTGAGCGAGCTCGCCCTCCCAAGGATCCCATCGCCAGAATGGGCCCCACCGGGAAGACGCCGGGCGGCGAGTCGCGATTGCGTGCACTGTGAGAGCGTATTTGCCACCTCCCGTCATAGCCGCGCCCGCGGCTGAGCCAAGGGACTCGGAGATATGAGGGTTTCACGATGATGGACTACCTCCTGACCGAGGAGCAGCAGGCGATCAAGGAGCTGTGTCATCAGATCGCCGAAGAACAGATCAAGCCGGTGGCCGCCAGCTACGACGAGACCGGCGAGTTTCCGTGGGACATCGTGAAGATCCTGGCTGACGCCGACATCTTCGGTGTGTCCATTCCTGAGCAGTACGGCGGCCTGGGTGGTGGAGTGCTGGACATGGCCATCGTGACCGAAGAGCTCTCGTGGGGTTGCGGTGGCATCGCCCTGGCCTACGGAGCCACTAGCCTCGGAGCGTTTCCCATCCTGCTCTTCGGCAACGAGGAGCAGAAGGCCAAGTACCTGCCGCCGATTGCCGCGGGAAAGAAGCTCGCCGCATTCGCCATCACTGAGGCAGATGCCGGATCGGACGCAGCTGCGATTAGGACGAGTGCCACCAGGGACGGAGATGGCTACGTCCTGAACGGCACCAAACAGTGGATCACGAACGGAGGCGAAGCTGAGATCTACACCGTCATCGCGGAGACCGACAAGACGAAGGGGGCCCGTGGCGCAAGCGCGTTCGTAATTGAAAAGGGCACCCCTGGGATGAGCTTTGGCAAGCAGGAGAACAAACTGGGGATCAGGGCCTCCGCGACTAGAGAAGTCATCTTCGACGACTGCCGCATTCCAGAGGAGAATCTGGTCGGCCAGGAAGGGTTGGGCTTCATCGTAGCCATGAAGACGTTCGACCAGGCCCGGCCGGGTGTCGCGGCCCAGGCCGTCGGGATCGCCCAGCGAGCGCTCGATGAGGCCACACACTACGCCCGGCTGCGAAAACAGTTCGGCCACCCGATCTCATCGTTCCAGGGAGTCCAGTTCATGCTGGCCGATATGGCCATTCAGGTCGAAGCGGCGCGAGCCCTGATCTACTCGGCAGCCCGAATGATCGACGCGGGCGTCAAGAACGTCGCCAAGGAATCGGCGATCTGTAAGACCTTCGCTTCCGATGCGGCCGTGAAGGTGACGATCGATGCGGTGCAGATCTTCGGCGGCTACGGCTACATGAAGGAGTATCCGGTCGAGAAGCTGATGCGCGATGCCAAGATCACCCAGATCTACGAGGGCTCCAACGAGATACAGCGCAATGTGATCGCGGCCAACCTGTTGAAGGAGAGTGTGGCGAAGGGTGACTAGCGGATCGACGGCGCGCCGCTGGGATCAGCGTTCAGACGTTCTGCTCACTGGCCGATGAAACTCCACATCGCCATCGCCCTCGGCCTGATCGGAGGCTTGCTGCTGGGCCTTGTTGCGTCCGTGACCGGATCGCCCGCCCTCATGTGGATCGCGGAGGGGGTCGAGCCCCTGGGCACGGCTTTCGTCAACCTCATGAAGATGGTCGTGATCCCCCTCGTAGCCTCAGTCATCTTCGTGGGGGTCTGCACTCTCGGCGACCTGCGGCAACTCGGCCGGCTGGGCGGGCTCACCCTACTGTTCTTCGCTGCGACCACCGTAGTGAGCGTGCTGATGGGCATGGGGGTCATGCGAGCCATGGTTCCCCTGGCCAGCGAAGCCGCAGCTCAGGCGGTGGCGCCGGCGGCGGCCGAAGCACAGGAGCTTCCTGGGCCCATCGAGTTCCTCCTCAGCCTGATCCCAAGCAACCCGTTTCAGGTGGCGACCGAGGGAGCGCTGTTGCCCCTCATCGTCTTCGTCATCCTGGTGGCTGCCGCCACGGGGGCGCTCCCCGAGTCCGACCGTGGCCGGCTGCTCACGCTGGCGAGCGCCGTCGCTGCCGCCCTCATCAAGCTGGTCCACTGGATCATGGTGATCGCACCGGTGGGCGTATTCGGCCTCGCCGCTCCCGTCACCGCACGGGCAGGCTGGGCCATGCTCCAGAGCCTAGCCATCTACGTCATCGCCGTGCTGGTCGGACTGCTGATCTTCATCAGCGTCATCTACGTTCCGGTGGTGAAGTTCCTGGCGCGCATGCCCATGAGGAGGTTCCTCAGAGGCTGCCTCAGCCCGCAGATCATCGCGGCGGCCACGGTCAGTTCTCCCGCCACGGTCCCGGCCATGTTCGAGGCCGCCGATCAGGAATTCCGGGTCTCGCGCCCTGTGTCGGGCTTCGTCATTCCCCTAGGCGCCGGGATCGGTCGGGCCGGCGCCGCCTTGTTTCAGGGTGCGGGGGTCGTCTACTTGGCGTGGCTCTACGGGGTGCCGCTTGCCGTCTCCGGAATCGGCGGCGCCGTGCTAGCCGTTTTCATCGTCTCATTCACGGTGCCGAGCATCCCCGGAGGGAGCGTCGTTAGCCTCGCGCCGGCTCTGGGGACCATCGGAATCCCGCTCGACGGCATGGCGGTGCTCCTCGGCGTGGACCGCATCCCTGACATGGCCCGCACGGCCACGAACGTCACGGGAACGCTGACCGCGACGGTGCTGATGGATCGCCTGGAGGGAAGCCGCGGTGCGATACCCAACAACTAGCGATTTGCAGTTGGCAATTCGCAGTTCGTGCAGCATCAAACAGAAGTCGCACTGCGCCTGCCGTCCGAGAATTGCTCCTGTAGCTGCGAATTGCTAATTGCGAACTGCTAACCACATATGCTGTCCCGCCTCGCCGCCGACACGCTGGTCATTGTTCATCTCGCCTTCATCATCTTCGTCGTGGCCGGGGGATTCCTGGCGTGGCGCTGGCGCTGGCTGGCATGGGCGCATCTTCCCGCAGCAGTGTGGGGAGCAGTCATCGAACTCTTCCGCTGGACCTGCCCACTGACCCCGCTGGAGAAACACTTCCGTACCCTGGCAGGCGGTGCCGGCTACGAGGGTGGGTTCATCGAGCACTACATCATTCCCATCGTCTACCCCGCCGGACTCACCCCCGCGATGCAGGTAGCCCTGGGTATCTTAGTGGTTGCCCTGAACGGGGTGGCGTACTTCGGGTATTTCAAGCGAAGGGGAGCAATTCGCCGTTAGCAATTCGCAGTTCGTTCAGCTTCAACCGGACGTCCCACTGCGACTGCTGGCCGAGAATTGCTTCCGTAACTGCGAATTGCGAATTGCGGACTGCGAACCACAGCCGAGATGCCGACCCAGACCAACTTGCCGCCCCTGATTCCCCGCGAAGTCATCTTCGGCAATCCCTCGAAGGCCGATCCTCAGATCTCCCCGGACGGAGGCCGGATGGCCCACCTCGCGCCCCTGGATGGCGTGCTCAACGTCTGGGTGGGCACCGTGGGGGGCGATGACTACCGACCGGTGACTCGAGACACCGATCGAGGCGTGCGGGTCTATTTCTGGGCGCACGATGGCGAGCACATTCTGTACCTCCAAGACGTCGCCGGTGACGAGAACTGGCGCCTCTACAAGGTGCAGCTCGGCTCCGACACCATCGAGGACCTCACCCCATTCGACAAGGTCCAAGTACAGATAGTCGCCCGCGACAAGCGCCGCCCCAATGAACTCCTCATTGGCATGAATAAGGAGGATGAACGGGTACACGACGTGTACCATCTCGATCTCACGACGAATGCCCTCGAGATGGTGGCGAAGAATTCTGGAAACGTGATGGGTTGGGTGGCGGACGCCGATCTCTCAGTTCGCGCCGCGTTGGCCTCGACGCCGGATGGCGGCTCTGAACTCCTGGTCCGGGACGCGCCGGGCGCGGAATGGCGCAAGCTGCTCGGCTGGAGCCCGGAGGACGGACTTTCCAGCGGGCCAGTCGGGTTCACGCTGGATGGCAAGTCTCTCTACCTAGTCGACTCACGCGACGCCAACGCCGCCGGCCTCGTCAAGCTGGAGCTGGCGTCCGGTGAATTGGAGGTTCTCGCCGCCGACCCGCAATACGATGTTAGCGGCGCAGTCATACACCCCGACAGCCGGGAGATCCAGATGGTCGCGTTCACCCGGGCGCGTCGTGAGTGGCAGGTGCTCGACACCTCAGTTGCCGGGGACGTTGACGCGATTCGCCAGCTCAACCCCGGCGACTTCGCCATCCACAGCCGCACCCTGGCCGACGACGTCTGGGTTGTCGAGTTCCTCGAGGACAATCGGCCCGTATCGTACTATCGGCTCGATCGGCAGACCGGGGAGTCTGAGTTCCTCTTCCATACACGTCCCGATCTCGCCGAGTACACGCTCGCCCGCATGGAGCCGGTGACTTTCACCGCGCGCGACGGACTCACGATCCACGGATATCTCACGCTGCCGCCGGTCACCGGAGGCGTGACGACCCCGCAGCAGTCATTACCCCTTGTGGTGAACGTGCACGGCGGACCATGGCATCGGGACGTCTGGGGTTATGACCCCGAAGCGCAGTGGCTGGCCAACCGCGGCTACGCTTGTCTCCAGGTGAACTTCCGCGGCTCCACCGGCTACGGCAAGGAGTTCCTCAACGCCGGCAACCGCGAGTGGGGCGGCAAGATGCACGACGACGTGGTGGACGCCGTGCAGTGGGCCGTGCAGCAGGGCTTCGCCGATCCGGATCGGATCGCTGTCTACGGTGGCTCGTACGGTGGCTATGCGGCGCTGGTCGGTGCCACGTTCACGCCCGACCTCTTCCGGTGTGCGGTCGACATCGTCGGACCCAGCAACCTCATCACCTTCATCGAGACGATTCCGCCGTACTGGTCGACGTACCTGGCGATGATGCACGAAAGGATCGGCAATCCGAGCACCGACGCGGACTTCCTCAAGTCGCGCTCGCCGTTGTTCCACGTCGACAGGATCAAGATCCCCATGCTCATCGCTCAAGGCGCCAACGACCCCCGGGTGAAGCAGTCCGAATCGGAGCAGATCGTCGCCGCGATGAAGGAGAAGGGGATCGACTACCAGTACATGGTCTTTCCAGACGAGGGACACGGCTTCGCCAAGCCGGAGAACCGACTCGAGTTCTACGCGGCGGCCGAGAGGTTCCTTGCGCAGCATCTGGGAGGGCGGGCGGAGTATTAGCGGCTCGCGTCCTGGCACCGTCTTGGTAGATTTGCATCCGACTGATCCGCAAAGGACACTCGTGTGACACCTGACAGAACGCCGCTCCCCAAGCTCATCGTCGGTAAGATCCGGGGCATCAAGCTCCACACCAAGATCCTGCTAGGCTTGATACTGGGTGCCGTCTTCGGGCCGCTGCTTGGCAACATCGCCGTCCAGATCAAGCCCGTCGGTGACGCCTTCATCAATCTGCTGATCATGATCGTCGTGCCGCTGGTGATGGCGTCACTCATCGTCGGAACCGCGAGTCTGGGGGATCTCCGCAAGCTGGGCCGGATTGGGATCAAGACCGTCGGCTACTACCTCGTGGCCACGGCACTCGCCGTGGCCATGGGCCTGGCCGCGGGGAAGGCATTCAAGCCCGGTGCGGGTATGGACGAGGAGACCAAAGCCAGCATGTTGGCCGACTACGCCGGGGTCACCGAGGAACAACTGCAACGCGTCACGGAGAAACCGTCCCTGGGCGACTTCCTGGTCAGGATCATCCCGAGGAATCCGTTCAGGGCGATGGCCGAGACGAACTTCCTCCAGATCATCTTTTTCGCAATCCTCTTCGGCATCGCGCTTACCATCCTGGGCGAACAACACCGCAAACCGGTGCTCGATATTCTGAACACGGTCAACGACGCGATGATCGTGCTGGTCAAGATGGTCATGAGGGTGGCGCCCTATGGCGTCTTTGCCCTAATCGCAGCCGTTTCGGCACAGTTCGGCTATGGAGTCCTGCTGACGCTGCTCAAGTACGTGGTCGTCGCGGTCGGCACGATGGCCGTGTTCACGGTCACGTTCTACCCGATCTCCCTGCGCCTGTCGGGCATGTCGCCGGTCTTCTTCTTCAAGAAGTACTACGAGGTGATGCTCTTCGCGTTCTCCACGTCGTCCAGCAACGCCACGCTACCCGTCAACCTCGAGGTCTCGGAGAATGAGCTGGGCGTATCGAACCAGGTCGCTGCGTTCGTCCTTCCCCTCGGTGCAACCGTGAACATGAACGGCACGGCGATCTATCAGGGTGTCAGCACCATCTTCATTGCGCAGGTGTTCGGCATTTCGCTGGGCCTCATGGACCTGCTCACCGTGGTACTGACCGCCACCCTGGCCTCCATTGGCGCTGCCGGCGTGCCCGGGATCGGCATGGTCACCCTGACGATAGTCCTGACCCAGCTAGGCATCCCCCTGGAGGGAATCGCACTCGTCGTTGGCGTGGAGCGAATACTTGACATGACCCGAACGACAGTGAACGTCACCGGCGACACAGCCTGCGCCATCTGGGTCGCGAAGACCGAGAAGGAACTCAACGTACCGGTGTCGGAAGAAGTATCAGCGTATGCGTGATGGGAGCTTTGACCCTGCAAGGGCAAGTCGCAATTAGCAGTTCGCAATTCGTAACGCGCCACTGCGCACCTGTACCTCACCAGGCTCTGGAGAACTCGACCGTACGAACACCGAGGGCCCACGAACTGCCAACGGCGAACTGCGACATGCGTTAAACGTGTGAAGGCTCACGGGTAGGAGATTTGAAACTCTACACCGCCGTCGCCCTCGGCCTCATTGGAGGCCTCCTTCTGGGCCTCGTAGCCGCAGTCAGCGGTTCGCCATTGCTCATCGGGATTGCCGAGGGTATCGAACCCTTGGGAACGGCATTCGTGAATCTCCTCAAGATGGTGGTGATCCCCCTCGTAGCCGCGGTCATCTTCGTGGGAGTAGGCTCGCTGGGCGATCTGCGGCAGCTCGGTCGAATAGGGATAATCACTCTTTTCTTCTTCGCAGCGACCGCCGTAGTCTCCGTCCTCTTGGGCATGGGCATCATGCGGCTCGTGCTTCCGCTGGCCAGCGAGGCCGCGGCGCGGGCCGTTGAAGCGGCGCCAGCAGAGGCACCACCACTACCAGGTATCGTCGAGTTCTTGCTGAGCCTCATCCCGAGCAACCCGTTCCAGGTCGCCGCTGAAGGGGCACTGCTACCCCTCATCGTCTTCACCATCCTGGTGGCTGCTGCCGCCGGGGCACTCCCCTCGGAGCAACGCGACCAGCTCCTCTCGTTGGCAAACTCGGTAGCGGCCGCCCTCATCAAGCTGGTCCACTGGATCCTGTGGGCCGCACCGGTTGGCGTCTTCGCCCTGGCAGCGCCGATCACGGCGCGTGCAGGGTGGGCGATGCTCCAGAGCCTCGCCGCATTCATCCTCGCCGTGATCGCCGGGCTCGTGGTCTTCATCGTCATCGTCTACCTGCCGGCAGTTCGGCTCCTAGGTCGCATGCCCAGCTGGCACTTCCTCAAAGGGAGCGCCAGCCCGCTACTCATCGCGCTGACTACTGCCAGCTCAGCCGCCACGCTGCCGGCAATGTTGGAGTCCGCCGAAGCAGAACTCCGCCTCTCTCGCCCCGTGACGAGCTTCGTGATCCCGCTGGGCGCAGCCATCGGCCGCGGTGGCACGGCCCTATTTCAGGGTGCGGGAGTCGTGTTCCTGGCGTGGTTGTACGGCGTTCCCATTCCCGCCTCAGCAGTGGGGGGCGCCGTTCTGGCAACATTCGTCGTGTCCTTCACCGTGGCGGGCATACCTGCCGGGGGCGTCGTCAGCCTCGCTCCGGCATTGGTCACCGTCGGCATCCCATTGGACGGACTGGGAGTTCTCCTGGGTGTGGACCGTATTCCCGACATGGCGCGCACGGCCACCAACGTCGGCGGCGTACTAGCTGCCGGAGTGGTGGTGGACAGACTAGCCGTTAGGCCTCGGCCTTCAGCACGCAGCCACGATTCTGCTGCCGAGCCGTCGGCCCACAGCTAAGCGGTGACCATGCTGACCGGAAAGCGAACTCCTAAGCTTCCGGCGCCCGACCGAGTCGATCTTCTAGCCGCCGGTCGGCCACTCTCATAAGTTCAGCCCATGGCAGTGACCATCCTGGCTGTTGGCCTCCTGGTCTTCTTCGGTCACTTGCTGGCCGATTTCTTCCAGCGGGCCAAGGTCCCGGACGTACTCATCTTGATGCTCGCCGGCATCGTGCTGGGACCCGTGTTGCACCTCATCGAGCCAGCGGACTTCGGCAAGGTCGGCCCCGTCTTCACTACACTGGCCCTCATCATCATCCTGTTTGAGGGCGGGATCCACCTCAACGTCAGGCATCTGGGCGCCGCGGCAGGGGACACGTTGGCGATCAGCCTCTCGACCCTGCTGGTGACGGTGTTGCTGCTGGCGTACCTCGCGGAGCTGTTCCTGCCCATTGATTTCTTCACCGCGTTGCTGGTTGCGATGATTCTGGGAGGAACATCTTCGGCCGTGGTGGTTCCACTCATTCGGGTGCTGCGCATGGCGCCCAAGCCGAGCACCGTTCTGTTCCTGGAATCCGCCCTGACCGACGTGGTGATCATCGTACTGGCCCTTGGCTTGCTTCAAGCACTGGCACAGGGGTCCGTGGACGCCGCCGCCGCTGCAATCACGCCGTCGCTTGCGCTGGACGTCGCCCGATCATTCCTGATCGCGGGGCTCATCGGCATCGGTGGTGCGTTCCTCTGGTCCGCCATCCTGGAACGCATCCGAAAGGTGCCCAACACTGTCTTCACCACGTTCGCCTACGTGTTCATCCTGTTCGGACTGGCCGAGCTGTGGGGCTACAGTGGAGCGATCGCGGCCCTCGCCTTCGGCATCGCGGTGGCGAACTTCCCCAACATCCCTGAGCGTCTGTTCGGCAAGGTGTTCAGCTTTCGCCTCGCGGCCTTCGCCGAGCATGAGCGAGCCTTCTTCGCCGAGGCCGTCTTTCTCGTCAAGACGTTCTTCTTTGTGTTCCTCGGCGTCTCCATGACCTTTGCCGACTGGTCGACCGTGGCCGTAGGGATCACGCTGGCCCTCGCGATCATCGTGGCCCGGGCACCCATGGTGCGGCTGCTCGCGTCGAAATCCATCTCCCGACGTGATGCCGCCCTGATGACGGCGCTCGTCCCGAAGGGACTGGCGGCGGCAGTACTGGCGTCGCTACCGGTCCAGCGAGGGCTCGCCAATAGCCAGGTCATCCAGGAGACGGTCTACTCCACCATCTTCTTCAGCATCCTCACCTGTGCCGCGCTGGTGTTCGCCATCGAGCGCGGGCTGCTAGAACCGCTGAGCCAAACCTGGTTGCGCAAGTTTGCAGCCGGGCCCGCCACCGCCCAGCATGAGGAGCCGGGTCCACCCCTGCTGATCGAGCCGGCGCTAAGCATGCCGGAACTGATCAGTAGCCTCCAGGAGCCCAGAGCGATTACGGATCTGGAGGATCCGGGGGACTAGGAAGCCTCCTACAAGCAATCCGCAGTTGGCAATTCGCAATTCGTGGGAGCCTGACCGAGCAGACGTGCGCCTCACGAATTGCTAACTGCGAACTGCAAATTGCCTACTGAAGGCTCACGGCTGAGGCTGAAGGCTATTTGTCAAACCTCGCACAGTAGATCGGCGGCAAGTTGGCCGAAACGTCCGTCCAGCTGTCGCCTTGATTCTGCGAGACCCACAGGGACCCCGTGGTGCTGTCGAACACGACGTGTTCGCCCGATTCATCTACGTCGAGGGCATGGCGGAAGGTGAGGTCACGGGAATCCGGTGCTCGTCGCTCACACCGGGCACTACCCAGGCAGTGTCGGGGTCCCTCGGATGCCAGCACGTACCCCCGGGCCTGTTGGTTCTCAGCGAACACAGCGTCGAGCACCTCACGGACCGTGGCACCAGGTGCCTTGGTAGGAGGACAGTCGACGTGCCGCTGCAGGTGCGGAGTGAACGTGACCCTGGGCCTGGCAGCAATTAGCAGTAAACTGGTCGCAATAGGGACTCTACATGTCAGTGGCNNCTACATGTCAGTGGCCCTTCCCCAATGGGCCGTTCGGGTGGGGAGACCTAGCGAGAACTACCCGTTACGTATCGGTAGACGATGCTGGAGAGATCAGCGATCAACTGGTCGGCGACGTCGTGATCCTGGATACCACGGGCGAGAACGACCAGTACGTAGCTCGTCCCGTCGTCGAGGTACACGACGCCTCCGTCGTGGCGAATCTCCGTGATCGACCCGGTCTTGTGCGCAACTCGAGTGCTGGCTGGCAGACCGGCGGGAATGCCCTCATTGAACTCCTGGCGCGCGAGTATCGAGATCATCGTGTCGCATGAGGTCGGAGTCGCAGCCGCACGCTCAGCAATGGCGCCGAAGATGACGCCCAGATCCCGGGCGGTAGTGGTGTTGTTGAGGCCGGATCGGTATGCCTTGATGTCCTCCACGCCTCGCAGCACCTCGATCGAGTCGGCACCCAGTTCCCGCATGGTCTGCTGCACCCGCTCGGCACTCACCTTCTCGATGAGCATGTTGGTCGCCAGGTTGCTCGATACCGTGATCATCAGCTCGGTGAGCTGACGAATCGTCTCCCTGTCGCCGGCACGGGCGTACAAGGTGCTATCGCTGTCGTCGGGGGCGCTCAGCTGATAAGACGAGCCATCCACGATGGACGTGAAGGTCCTGGTGATGGTCATCCCGTCGTCCAGGCTCAGCAGACCGGCCTCAGCGTCACGGAACAACTGAATCATCACAGGCACCTTCATCATGCTGGCTGCGTGTACGCGAGTATCCGCATCGATCAGGACCGAATCGCCGGTCTGGAGGTGCCGGAAGTAAAATCCCACGGTCGCTGCGCCACTTTCCTCGATGCGCGCTTCGATGCGGGAGTGGAGCTGCGCGATGCGATCCGGCTGGCAGCCCACCAGCGGGAACGAGCAGGCGAGGGCTGCGATTAGATGTGCGGTGTGGCGGCGGGTGGATAGCATGTTGGCATCCAGTATAAGCGGAGCCGCCCTGCCTCCTCAAGCGTACTTCCTGGCGTCACCCTCTTGCGGGATGCTACCTTAGCACTTCCATGCCATACTGTCCGGAGTGCTCAGCCTCCGTCCCCGAGGGGGCCGGACGCTGCCCCACCTGTGGTTCCTCGCTCTGAACGCCTGGGCGTGGCTCCTCGGATTCGCTACCAGTACCGCCGTCCCGGTCGCGACGTGACGACGTACGACGAGTTCCTCGTTCTCGACCGCCCTGACGTGAAAGTGCTGCTCCAGGAGACGTACGGCAGCCGAGAGCTGCGTGCCGGCGAGACGATTATCCATGAGGCCGGCGCCCCGATGGTGTGGTACGTCTTTCCCGCAAGGTGGCACGACATCGCACGGTTCCACCTGCTCGACGGCAGGTTCAGCGGATGGTACACGAATCTCACGACACCGGTCGAGATGAAGGACGACGTGTGGTCCGCGACTGACCTCTTCCTGGATCTCTGGCAGCCGGTCATGGGTGATCCCCAGTGGCTCGATGAGGACGAGTTTGAGCAAGCGTGCCGGGCTGGGTGGATCGACAGCGCCACCAGGCGCCGCGTGCTGAACGAACGCGCGATCATCGACCTGCAGGTCAGACAGGACGCCTGGCCCCCACCAATCACAAAGGACATCGACCTCGACCAGGCACGAGCACTGAAACAGGGGTAACCGGCGGAAGGACGGAACTACGGCAGGACGGAACGACTGTACGACGGTACGACGGAACGTCCCCACCCCACCCACCGGACCAGCATTCTTCCCATTCTCGCGAATCACCGCAACGATTTGATTCCCGCTGCGCGGTTCTGACGCAGTAACCTCCCACCGATTGCCCTACCATGGTCCGAGTCCGAAGACGACCGGATCATGCTCGCTGATACTCTCCGCCGCATCCGCACCACACAGGACGCAGCCCAGCTCTTCGCTGAGCTTGGCTATACGGCCGCCGACGGGATCGTCGAGGGCACGGGCCGCGTCATCGCTCGGTGGCGGAGCTTCAAGGTGATCGCCGACGACGCCACCATCCCAAACGAATCCGCCCGAGCACTGGCCAGAAAACTGGCAAGTGCCGGCGAACGGGCTCTTGCGGTGGCCGTGGGCGCCAACGAGCTCGCCATCGCCGCACCACGGATCGGCCGAGCAGGTTCCACCCGCGTCCTTGTGGTCCCACTGGCCGGCGCCTCTCAGCCCACCCTGCAGCAGCTCGAGAGCCTCCGACCCGAAGGCGCGACGACCGCACTGGGCCATGCCATGCGCGTGGCGGACTCCCTTTCGACGGAAGCCGCAGGCGAGCGGTTCTTCACCGCGTTCCGCATGACGCTCGACCTCATGGCCGCATCCCTCGATCGACGACGCAGCCAGGCTGACAGACGCATGGCCGCGCTCCTCGCTCTAACCCGCGTCCTGTTTCTCTACTTCGTGCAAGCCAAAGGCTGGCTCGACGGCAAACACGATTACCTGCGCACCCTCCTCGACACAGCACTATCTCAGCGGCGCCATTTCCACCGCACGGCTCTCCATCCTCTCTTCTTCGGTACGCTCAATCGACCGCCTGCTGAGCGGTCCGGCCGCAGGGCACCGGGCATGATCCCCTACCTCAACGGAGGACTGTTCGAGCCCCACCCAGTGGAGCTACGCCTGGGGTCTGTCTACTTCGCCAACGAGCTCTGGCGAGATGCCTTCGACGGCCTGTTCCAGCGGTTTCGATTCTGCATCCGAGAAGCCGACGAGGTCGACACCATCGCTCCCGACATGCTCGGACGGGTGTTCGAGCGCTTGATGGACGGAGGAGAGCGCCATCAGACCGGGACCTTCTACACGCCAGAAACGGTGGTGCTCGAGATGGTCCAGGCCACCATCGCCACGGCGCTCTCCGGGGCCGGTGGGCTCGCACCGGACGTCGCCCGGCGCGCGGTGGCGCGGGAGCCGCTGACACCGCGAGAAGCCGAAAGGACACGGAATGTCGTACGTCGGCTCAGGGTACTCGACCCGGCCGCCGGGTCAGGCGCCTTCCTACTCGGCGCTCTGGAGTGCCTCACCGAGATACGCCTAGCGTTGCAACAGGATCAGGCACCCCGCCCCCGCGGGCAGCTCCGGCGGGACATTCTGCGGGACAACCTGTTCGGAGTCGACGTAAACCCCATTGCGGTCCGGCTCGCCGAGCTCCGCCTGTGGCTCGCCGTAGTGGCCGACGATCCAACGGACGACATGCGGTCGGTCACGCCCCTGCCGAACCTCGATGGGGTCGTTCGACAGGGCGATACGCTGCTCGACCCGATCGGAGCAACTCGCAGCTTCCTCCGCGGCGCAGTGGCAAACGCGCGCGGAGCCGTCGCCGCGGTAGGGGCCGCCCGTCTCCGACTATTCGAGGCGCGGGGGCCGCAGCAGCGAGCAGCGCTCCACGCGCTGCGGGACAGCGAGAAGCGGCTGGCAAGCATCGTCCTGGAGCATTCGGTTGCACTTACCGAGAACACGCTCCGCGATCTCGCGGCCGCGGCCAATAGCCGCAACCTCTTTGGCCGTCGTGCTGGGCTCAC
>JABAOH010070653.1_pt1 | contig 32994 bp, 21 predicted proteins | sample 7062181 | NCBI WGS metagenome assembly JABAOH01 (sample SAMN14538630, study PRJNA623070) | marine sediment metagenome | biome: marine biome [ENVO:00000428]; feature: marine pelagic biome [ENVO:01000023]; material: deep marine sediment [ENVO:00002113]; isolation source: pool of 5 deep marine... | reverse complement strand
CCCTTGTTGCACGGCTCGAAGTCCCCGACGATCATGATGGCGGCCTCGTCCGGACGGATGTATTTGTTAGCGACCTGTTGGATCTTTGCTTTGGTTACGGCTTTGATCTTATCTCGATAGGTATCATAGTAGTCCATTGGTCTGCCGGTCATCTCGAGGCTGGCGAAGGTGGACATCGTGGCTTGAGGCGATTCGAAAGAGTTAGAAAAGCTTTCCAGGTAGTAGTTGATTGCAGTCTCTATTTCGTCATCTGATACAGGCTGCTTGCGGATGCGGTTGAACTCGTTGATGATTAATGAGATCGCATAGCCAACCGTGGATGATTTAGTCTGGACGTAACCGGAGAACGTACCCGGATATCCCCAGTGGTACCTGAACCGGCTTCCTGTGTTATAAGCCAAGCCCTCATCTGACCGGACTTTGGACACTATGCGAGACGTGAAGCTTCCCCCTCCGAGGACAAAGTTCATGACTTGAACAGCGAAATAGTCAGGATTAGTGTTTTCTATTCCTAAATGTCCGAGATTGATGTAGCCCTGGTTGATTTTCTTCTGGATGAAATAGACGCCCGGCTCAGGCTGAGGGAACTTCTTGGAGAAAGATGGGATTGTAAGTTTCTTATTCTTCCAGCTCGAAATGATCTTGTTGATTTTTGCTTTGAGCTCGGACTTAATAAAATCACCTGTTGCAGTCAGGATGATGTTTTTAGGGAAGAAATACTTTGCATGCACAGCCTGCAGGTCCGTTCCGGCAATGCTTTCATACGTATTCTTGTTAGGCTGCCATGTCAAAGGGTGATCCCCATAGATCAGACGCTCGTATTCGCGCCTCAGTATTCTATCCGCTTGGTCATTAGCCCGCCTAAGTCCCTGGATGAGCCGGACCTTTGCCAGATTTAGTGGAGCTTCCCTGAATTCAGGATTCATCAGAACGTCGAAAAACAGGTCGAGGCCTTCATCTAAGTCTTTACTCAAGATCGAGAGGGATAGTGTTGAGGTCCGCTCTTCGGCTCTGAAGCTCAGCGAGCCCCCGAGGAATTCTATTCTTTCTTTGATGACCGTTCCTTCCTTGGTCTTGGTCCCGCCCTCAATCATTGTCTCATTCATGACTGAGCTGAGGCCCTTCTTGTCTTTGGGAACATAAAGGCCACCAAAATTGATGATCGCGGATATGTTGATTAGTGGCAAGCTGTGATCTTCTTGGACGTATCCGCGCAAACCGTTGGAGAACTCAGTACGGAAATCTTTGGGCTTAGGGGGATCATATTTAAGAGGAGGAAATTCCAGGTCTGATGGCTTCTGGACTTGAGTAAGTCCTGCAGAAATGCATAAAAAGCAGATGGCAAAAAGTATGGTTAGCGTTTTTTTCATCTCGTCCTCCTTGTCTGGCGACTCATTTTCCGCCGGTAAATGGCTGTAAGACTGTTGTCTTTGACAAAATACTTTGCGGTCACGCGTTTGATATCGTCGTTGTTAACGTTCTTCATATCTTCCAAGTCGGTGAGGATCGAGCGCCAGCCTCGGTGGAGTTCGGCTGCACCAACTCTCCTAGCAAGGCCCCTCGAACTTGCCAGGCTTCTGATGAACGAAGCTTCGAAGCGGTTCTTGGCCTTCTGTATCTCTTGGGGAGTCACACCTTCTTTTTTGATTTTTTCGACCTCTGCCCAGATTTCTTTTTCCAGGTCTTCTGGCTTGATATTCTTGTCAAAGCGCGGTGTGGCGTTAAACTGAAAGGCACCAACATACCATTGTGGTCGGCTGCGAGCAGAGACGCTGACAGCAATTTGTTTTTCCTGGACAAGGATTTTATAAAGTCGTCCGGTTCCACCACCTTCTCGTCTACGGAAACGTCCTCGTCCGCCGCCTCCACCTGAACCGAGTACGTCGGCCAGGACTGAGAGCGCAGCTACGTCAGGATGACCTTGCTGCGGTGTGTGAAACATCATCCGAAGGCTGGTCGGTGCAGGACCTTCGCCATACATCCTTTTTTCAGAGTACTGCGGAGGCTCCGACGTCCTGATAGGTTCCACGTCCGGTGCCTTCGGGATGCGGCCGAAATATTTCTTGGCCATCTGGATGATCTTCTGGGGTTCGAGGTCACCAACATAGATGGCAACAGCATTATTGGGCACATAAAAGCTTTTGTTGAAATTGATGAGATCGGCTTTGGTGACTTTTTGCAGGTCTTCCATCCAGCCTATGACGCTCCAGTGATAGGGTGAGGCAGCGTAGAAAGCGGCGTCGACCTGCTCGCTGAATAAGAAACCAGGTCTGTTCTCGCCCAGGCGGCGCTCCTCCATGACAACGTCCTTTTCAGAGTAGAATTCCCGGAAATAAGCGTTCATCATCCGGTCTGATTCGAGGAGCATCTGGAGCTCGACTTTATTGGAGGGGAGTGTCACGTAATATCCTGTGGTCTCATTTCCTGTGGAAGCATTTAGACCTGTGCCTCCGTTCTTCATGTACAGCTCCCAGAGGTCGTCCTTGATGATATATTGCTTCTCGGCTTTGGTCAGTTCTTCGTATTCCTTCTGCCACTGGGCGATCTTTTCCTTGTCACCGCCATCTGCCTTCCAGAATTTCTCCCGGTAGATCTTATTGATTAGCTCATCGATTTTCTTGTTGATGGCGTCGTCTTTTTCGTAGTCTGTGACACCCATCATTTTGGTTCCCTTGAACATCATATGTTCATGTAGATGAGCAAGGCCAGTGATGCCCGGACGCTCGTTGATCGAGCCGACCTTATAATAGATGTGGCAGACGATACGCGGAACACCAGACTTTTTGATCATCAGGATTTTCATCCCGTTGGAAAGCACATGCTCCGTGACGTCGAGCTTAATCTCAGCAGCTGTGACCAGCGAGGCGAACACAACCAGTGTGAAGAGAAGAACAAGGGTGCGTTTCATACGATTTACCTCCTTTAATCTTATGATTTTAATATGACTCTTTGCTCGATAGTTACTATCGATGAGACTGTATTTTTGGTGCTCGTCATTATTCCCTTGCGTTTTATCAGAGTTATCTACGTACGAAATCGATGAGTGAGCTTATCACACTCAAAACCGCCAGGTCAATAGTAACAAGAAGGAAGCCGCAAGCCATAAAGCAATCAAATATTTGGCAATGATGTAGATTTCATATCCTGAAAATTTTTTGAAGCTGACGAACTTAATAAAAAATAAACTTCGATCTAAAATAAATTAACGGCCGTTGGAGTCTAGGTTTTTAGCGAAGGATAGAAGTGCGTTGACAATTTCCTCCTGGCTTAACTTCGAACCGTCCTGGGGAGAATCTATGATCCGGAAATTAAAAAAGGGACAGTTCCCGTCATACCAGCGGAATGTAAAAGGCCTTCCCGTCTTGGCTCTCTTTTCTGACTCCTTTTCGTTCAGCAGGTCCCCGAGTCCTTTGAGATTCACTTCCTTCTCTGGGTCGACTCCAAGAATGTATCTCTTGTTCCAGAAATTTGTCACAAGCAAGCCGAAGCCTTTCTTGAGCGGAGAATTCTCCCTGTCTCTCCGGGCCCATTCCTTCAAGAGAAAGCTTTGTGGGTTTTTGATGACAAGGCCATCGACTTTCTTCTTTCCCTTTCCTTGAGTCAGGGGCAAATAAATGATGATTTTCCGTGCTCTGCTTATGTCAGATAAATAACTGAAGTAATCGTCTTCCGCTTTTCTCACTGCCCATCCGTATCTGTCAATCCCTGAAAAAAGCACTTTATTCTCAAGGATTTCGTATCCTTCTTCTGACTTAGAATACAAGAAGCTCATAAACTTTAAGCCCTCTCTTGTTCTTTCGAGGTTGCTCTCTTCTTCTCCTCTTTTTATTTCGGTAAAGAGTGCGCGAAGAATGGAATATGGAGTACAGGTAAGATCGATATCCTTGGGTAAAGAAGAGGAATCGACCATCTTGGCATATTGGGCTATTTTTTCCATAGAAGGGTTGATTTTGCCTTTTTCAATTAGTTTTAAGGCGAGAAAAATAGAGGAGATAGAGTCAAAATCAGGAAGGCGGTGGGTTACGATTCTTAGTTTAGGGGCTTCTTCTTTTTTTTCTGGAACGCCCTGCTTGATGTGATCCAGGACAAGGTTGGGATGCTTGGCGATTAAAGATGCTGTGCATTCGACTTCGGCCTCAGAGTGATGGTGGTCAATAATCCCTGGCACGGTTTTCATCCCAACATCCAGAACTAATACACCTTTAACTGGCCTCAAATCCTCGCCATAATTGACGAATTGGTAAGTGACTTCCATTTTTTCTGTGTTCATTCTTGACCGTGAATTTTTTCTCTTTTTTCCAGAAATTTGATAATTTTAGCACTCCCAGAGGGAACAGGATAACGACGAAGTGCCCTAAGAGTGACCCACTTATGATGATCTTTGTTGAGGTGGGGTTCATTTTTTAAGCTACATTCGTAGGCGTAAAGAGTCACTTGAAATTGAGTGTAGGTGTGATGGACTTTAGTCAGGAGTTTCCCCTTTTTTGTCTCAGCGGAGAGTTCCTCTTTTAATTCTCGCTGGAGTGCCTCCTCCAGTTTTTCCCCTGCTTTTCTTTTCCCGCCAGGAAATTCCCAGAGGTCTGCCAAAAGACCTTTCGGAGGTCTTTTTTGAATCAGGTATTTTCCATTTCCTCTTATTATGGCGACAACTGCTTCAATCTTCGCATAATTTCTCTTTTTAGGCCGGGGGATAACTTCCTGTTTGCCTTCTTCGAAAGCTTGGCAGAACTCGCTTATAGGGCATAGAAGACAGAAAGGATTTTTAGGCCGGCAAACCAAAGCTCCGAGCTCCATCAAGGCTTGATTGAGAAGACTCATACCTTTTCGAGAAAGGTAAGATTTGAGAAATTGAAGCAGAGCATCATCGTTATTGGGATTCGGTTCGCCTTCTAAGCTCATCAGCCTCATCAGGACCCGCCGCACATTGGCATCCAGGGCTATATAGGGTTTGTTAAAAGCAAAGCTGAGAACTGCAGCTGTTGTGTAAGGGCCGAAACCTGGCAGTTTTCTTAGTTCTTCATAGTTCTGAGGAATTTGCGTTTCGAATTTGTCATTTATTATCTTCGAAGCCTTGTGCAAATTTTTCGCTCTTTGGTAATAACCCAGACCCTGCCAGGCTTTAAGAACTTTCTGAAGAGGAGCTTTGCTCAGACTCACAACATCCGGGAAAAGCTTTATCCACAGTCTGTAGTAAGGCAGAACGGCCTGAACTGTGGTCTGTTGAAGCATGACCTCAGAAATCCAGATTCTGTAGGGATCTTGATTTTCTCGCCAGGGAAGCTTCCTGCAATGTGTTTTATACCATGTGCGCAATTTTTTACGAAAGGAAGCTGCACTTTTTGATCTGTTTTCCATCCGTAAAAGGCTGCGTTTTTCCTTTATTGTTTTATTCTCTATTCTAAAAATGGGCTCCCTACCTCACATTCTTTATCTTTCAGTGTTCAAAATCATTTTACCGTGATTCTATACTCTTTGGCAAAAAAAATAGAATTGCATTTTAAGGGGATGGGCTACTTTTTTCAAATGACAAAAGCTTTCAGGGTCTGATCCCATCTGAATTTAAATCATGCAAGTTTTGCATGTCTGATCCCATTAACTCTTGACAACGGAATCTTTCTATTATATTTTCTTAAAGGGTAATACGGAAAAAGCTGAAATTAGTGGTTTTATGGGTGGAGGGATACCCGCTTTTCAGTAAGGGGCAGCGTAGCAGTTTTCTTTCAAGCGGGTTATATTCAACTGAAATTCCTCCTCGATAGCGATGAACGGTCTAACCTTCTTAGATGAGGGAAAGAAATTAGTATTCATCCTAAAAAATCCTCTTTACTGATGATTGACAGTAGACGAATCCTTTGTAATCATAAAGGACGTTATGTTAGCGTGCCCCAGTCTGTAAGAATATATGCGGCCATAAGTCTGGAAAAATGAAAAATATAGGCAAATACAAAATCACCAGCATCCTTGGAAAGGGAGCCATGGGGATTGTCTATAAAGCCCTTGATCCCGATATAAATCGAGAAGTGGCTATAAAGACTATACGCTTTGACCTGGTCTCTGAGGAAGGTGACAGAGAAGAAATGATGGAAAGGTTCATGAGGGAGGCTCAGGCTGCAGGTAAGCTAACCCACTCAAATATTATCACCATCTATGATGTCGGCAGAGGAAAAGACATGACATACATTGTTATGCAATTGATAGAAGGCAAGAGTCTCCAAAAGGTAATAAGTTCAGGTGAGAAAATATCCACTCATGAAGTAATCGAGCTCATGGACCAATTATGCAAAGCTTTAGATTATGCTCATAATAATGGAATCATCCATAGAGATATTAAGCCTGCCAATATTTTATTGGATAAAGTGGGGAAACCTTTCATTGTTGACTTTGGAGTAGCTCGTCTTGAGACATCGACCTTGACTGAAGCGGGGACAACGCTGGGTACACCGAGTTATATGTCCCCGGAGCAGGTTATGGGGAAAAAGGTAGATAGGCGCTCAGATATATTCTCATTGGGGAGCATCCTTTACGAGCTTCTCACGGGACAAAGGGCTTTTCAGGCTCAAAGTATTACCACAGTAATTTATAAGATTATCAATGAAGAGCCAGTTGCTTTGACTGAAGTAAAAAAAGGTCTACCAGTTGGTTTTGAACAGATAGTCTGTAAGGCTTTAGCTAAAGATCCGAGAGATCGCTACCAGACTTGTGCTGAGGTTGCCTCAGATTTGCACAATTTTGACCAAATATCTGATAAGACAATACCCGTTACAATGGCTAAAGAGGAACTCCCAACCTTGATGATGAAGAAAAAGCGGAAAGTTTGGCCCGTCATAGCCATTTCCTCAGCAGTGATTCTGTTGGCCGCTGCAGGAGCTGGCTATTTTTCCTACCAAAAGACAGGAGAGATACCTTTTCTTTCAGGCCTGTTCAAAGGAACGAAAGCAGAAAAATCTCTGGTATCCCCGCCACCTGGTAGTATAGAAGATAAACTGAACAGGGCTAAAGAGAGCTTTGATAAGGCGGACTATACGGAGACAGTAAGACTGGCAGAAGAGGTTCTCTCCGAAGATGCTGAAAACATAAGAGCCCAGCAATACTTAAGTGAAGCAAAAAGCAAAATAGATGAAGCCCTGGTTGCTCAAACTCCGGGGACAGAAGAAATAAAGGCAGAGGCACCTTCCTTGCCTCAAGATAAAAAACCGGACGTTGCTGAAGCCGAAAAAAAGATAGATACAAAAGAACCTCCCGAGACAAGAGCTGTCATTCCTGGCAGCACAGAAGATAAATTGAACAGGGCTAACGAAAGTTTTGAGAAAGGCGATTATGACGAGACGATAAGGCTTGCAGAAGAAGTTATTGCAAAATACCCCAAAAACAATGAAGCTCAAGATCTAATAACAAAAGCGAATAATGAGATTATGATCGCCCAAACCCTTGAGACCGGGATCAACAGTTATAATAACAAAGACTATAGAAAAAGCATGCGGGAAATGGAAAAGATTTTAAAGTTGGATAAGGATCATAAAGAGGCTAAAAAATACTGGAATTTAGCGGATAATATCATTTATGAAGCTAACTCCAAGAATGAAATTAAACGAATAATAGAAACACTGAGGAAAGCCGAGGAGGAAAAAGACCTCCCACTAATTATCTCTTATGTCGGGTCTCCAGAGTTGCAGTATACGAAAAGATCAGATTTACGGGAAATCATTAATTATTATGATGATATAATGTCTATCGTAGACAAGGCGAGTATTTCGATTAGATTTAAAGATAGAAAGCATGCCGACGTAAAATTTTTTAATTTCTCGACTGCTGTTAACAAACAAACTGGTCAGAGGGAAAAGGTTTTTGAGGGACAAGTAATCTGGACAATGGAAAAACAAGGAAATGTCTGGAAAATTACAAAGGAAGATAAGATATAAAGATAAGACATTGATTGAGTTGTCAAGAAAAACGCTTATAGTTTAAGAGAGGAGGGGAAAATGGAATCAAAGAATTTTAGCAGGGGAATGAGAATATTAAGTATTTTTGTTCTTTTTTTTCTCCTCGTCACTCTTGAGGCAGCCCCCGTAAAAATAAAGGTTATTCTTGATAATGCCAGCGTAAAAGCAACGCGCGCAATCGGAGGGAAGACTCTTACCAGAATTCCTCTGAATACAGTTTTGAATGCTGAGACCAAAATAGGAGATTGGTACAAGGTTACTTGGCAAGGATCCTCAGGTTATATTCACGCTATGAATGTTGATGAGGTGAGCGAGAGGGAACTGGCCAGGGAAGAAGCAGGAGGTCCAGGCAGGCCTGCGAAATCTCAGCCAGAAATTGTGGCAGGGATTGAAGTCAAGATGGAGGAAGGCAGGAAGCAGATAAGGCTGGAGAAGGATTTTGAAAAAGCAATAAGCACTTTAAAGCCTTTGATTGCTGAGGTTTTTAACGTTTCAGACCATAATAAGCAGAGAGAATTGGGAGCAGAGCTCTTTCTGTGGTTAGGTCTTGCTTCTGCTGGCAAGGGCGATGCGTATGCTGCCTTGAATGAATTCAAGAGTATGTTTTCGGTCCATCATCCTTATGCAAAGGAGATAACCCGGAATATCCTTGATCCCGAAGTTGTAGCCTTGATTGAACAAGCTGAGAAGCAATATTTAGGATTGGTTACAGAATATTCTGTTGAGATATCGACTATTCCCAAGGAGGCAAAAATAAAAGTCAACGGCCAGAATATAGGGCTTTCTCCTGAGATATACAGGACATCCAACCCCAAGATTGTCATCGAAATCGAAAAAAATGGATACAAGCCGGTTAAAGATGAGTTCTTTATCACTCAGGCTACTACAGGAAAAAGATATTCCTTAGAGAGAGCCGGGATAGATGTGGAAGTAAAATCCACTCCGGCAGGAGCAAAGGTTTATCTGGATGGTAAGGATACAGCAAAAGTGACCAACACTGTGCTGCCGCTTGTACCCTTTGGGTCTCATAAAATAAAAGTAGTGAAAGAGAATTATGCAGAATGGGAGGACAACGTAAAGGTGGAAGGTGAGAAGCCCGTAGTAGTTCAAATGGCCCTGACTCCTAATAAATATGCTTATCTTCTTAAATGGGGTGGACCAGCGAGCGAACTATTCGTTCAGCCTGCTGGAATTGCCATTGATAAGGCTAATAATATCTATATTGTTGATTCAGGACGGATTAAGATGAAGAAAATTAATCCAGAAGGGAGAGTCCAGACCGCCTGGGGAGCTTCTGGAAAACAATTCAAGATATTAAAGAATCCTACGAGCGTTGCTGTTGATAGTCAGGGCAATGTGTATGTCACAGACGCAAAAACTCACAGTTTTATGAAATTTGATAGGGCAGGGACTTATAAAAGAAAATGGGGCACAGAAGGTACTGAAAATCTCCAGTTTAAGACTCCCTCTGGAATTGCGGTTGATAGTAAAAACGATATCTATGTCGTTGATTCTGGAAACCACCGCGTGAAGAAATACACAAGTCAGGGTGTTTTAAAGAAAATATGGGGAAAGCAGGGCACTGCAAACGGCGATTTTGTCTATCCAAAAGGAATAGCTGTAAGTCAAAAGAACGAAGTTTTCGTCGTTGATAGAGTCCGGGTTCAAAAATTCTCTTTAGAAGGAGAATTTATTACTTCATGGGGAAGAAGAGGCACAGCAGATGGCGAGCTTAACAATCCCCAGGGAATATTTATTGATAATTTAAACTTTGTATATGTGGCTGATTCTGGCAGCAATAGAATTCAGAAATTTGATGGAAGTGGTAAGTTTATAGCTAAATGGGGAACTCCGGGAACAAATAACGGCCAAATGCAATATCCGGTCGATGTTGCCATTGATAGCCGAGGCTATGTCTATGTTGTAGAAAGAAACAATAACAGAGTTCAATTATTCGGCGCAGTCCCTCCATCTGAGTCTAAGTAGAGAAATATTTAAATAAAAAAATCTGGATAATAAAATATCCAGATAGCAGAATTTTCCGTCCCTTTTTTGAAACTTCTTAATCTTCTTATTTTTCCTCTTTTCTTACCTTTAATTCTACTCCTAAAAAAATATCTGGATGAACTGCTAAACGGAGATAATACTCAGTTTTAATATTAAATATTCATTTTATGGCTTTCTTCAATTCGTTGACGAGGTTTGATTTAATATTATATTCTGGATTTAGGTGGAAAAAATGAAAAGAAAGATCTTTCTTTTAATAGTGATAATCCCGGCGATTCTTATCATATGCCTCTCGGTTTCAGGAGAAGTGTCGGTAAAAGAAATTGAGATGAATATTCCCACATACTATACAGGTCCTGACGACCCGAGCCCTCCTCTATGGAATTTAAGGGTTTATCCTTATCCGATGCAGACTGACATAACCCGTGAGAAAATTACAGGACAATACAGAGTAGTTGTGATGGAAAACGATTACATCCAACTTATGATCCTGCCCGATGTGGGAGGAAGGATTCTTGCTGCTATCGACAAAACAAACAACAATTTTGACTTCATCTATCACAATCGGGTGATAAAGCCGGGTCTTGTAGCCCTAAGAGGTGCCTGGCTTTCTGGCGGGATTGAGTGGAACTTTCCAACCCTGGGCCATACTGTAAACACGTTCTCGCCAGTAAATTACAAGATTCTCAATAATGCTGACGGGAGCATTACCTGTGTGGTCGGGACAGAAGAGTGGGTGAGAAGGATGAAGTGGGAAGTTTTCATAAGCATTTTTCCCGGCAGGTCTTACTTCAAAACCAGGATAAGGCTTTACAACAGGACGCTTACTCATAACAACGGGTATTTCTGGGCAAATGCTGCTACCCATGCCAGAAGGGAGACAAGAGTTGTTTTCCCTCCTGCTGAATACACTTATGCTGGAAGCAGAAAGAGCCCAAAGCCCTGGCCTATCTATCAAGGAAAAGATGTTTCCTGGTATAAGAATACAGCCAATGCTCACGATTATTTCTGCGGAACCCCTGGAGATTATAACGGTGCCTACAATTACGAGAAAGATAACGGCACAGCTCATTATGCTTCGAGATATCAGAGTCCTGGGAAGAAATTCTGGACTTGGGGAACAGCTCCCAGCGGCACTATTTGGGAGGATATTCTTACAGATGAAGATGGTCAGTATATCGAGATCCAGGCAGGAAGACTTCTAACTCAGGGCGATACCTGGATTTTCGAGCCCCATCTTGTCGAGGAATGGGATGAGTGGTGGTATCCATTAAAGAATATGCACGGGTTTGTAAAGGCAAATCCAGATGCTGCTCTGAACCTGGAGCTAAGAGAGGAAGGAGTCTTTATCGCTCTTAATACTACGAGGGCATTCAATAATGCTGAAGTTAGACTTTCCCGCGGAGAAAGGCAGATATTTTCAAAGAGGCTAGATATCTCTCCCGATGGTTCTTATAAACAGGAGATTTTCTCGAGAGAAAGCCGGGGAATTTACACGCTTGAGTTCCTGGATCAATACGGGCAGAAAATAATAGACTACACGACAGAGAAAAAAGAGGTTTCCCCTCCTGAGCTCCAGCCAGACTTTTCAATGCAGGAGAGCGATTCGGCGGAGATAATTTTCCTCAAAGGTTATTATTCGATGAAGCACTGGGACTCAGAGGGAGCCATGTACTATTTCATGAAGGCACTCGAGAAGGACCCTGAATTTTCTCCTTCCCTTAAATGGCTTGGAATACTTTATTACAAAACAGGAAAAACTAAAGAAGCGCTTGACCTGTTTGAAAGAGTGCTCAAAAGAAATGAAGACGATCATACGGCTCGCTATTATAGAGCTCTTTCTAAAATAAAGCTTGGAATCACACAGGGTTCAGAGGAGGATCTTTACATGGTCTCCAGAAGGGCGTCTTACAGGCATGTTGCTCCTTATCTTCTTGCTGCTCTTGAGTTTAAAAAGAAAAACTATAGAAGAGCAAGAGAACTGTTGAGAGATGCAATCAGAAATAATCCCGTCGGTTTGAAAGCAAGAGTCATGCTTGCCGCCGCGGAAAGACATCTTAACAATAATAGAGGTGCTGAAACACTCATAGATTCAGCTTTAAAAGAGGACCCGATTTCGCCTGTTGCACTTTTGGAGAAGGAGTTGCTCTCCGGAGAAAGCGAGCTTGATATTTTAAGGGCGGATCCAGAATATTATATTGAAGCGGCCAGTGATTATTCAGAAATGAACCTAACAGAGGACGCCATACGTGTGCTCGAGATTTATAGCGAGAATCTAAACGCCGGAGATTATCCTATCATTTATTACTATTTAGGATTCTTTAACGACAAAGTCGGGCGAAAAGAGGAGGCAGCAGCATACTTTAAAAAAGCAGTAGCCTGCAGTCCAGATTATATCTTTCCCTTTAGAGTTGAAACCGAGAGTGTGCTGAAGCTTGCTATAGAATATAATCTTTCTGATTGGAAAGCGCACTACTATCTTGGAAATCTTCTTGTGGCTAAGCTGAGATGGGAAGAAGGATTGGAATACTATAAAAATGCAGCAGATTTTTCACCTGAGTTTCCGACTATCTACAGAAACCTTGGAGAGATTTATTGGAAGAAGCTTAGAGATTATGAGAGGGCTCTAGCGCTGTATGAAAGGGCGCTCTCTTTTTCCTCAGATGATTATCGTCTTTATTTGGCTATTGATGAATTATACGCTTTAACCAAGGACCACTCTGCAAGAAAGAAACTTTATAGGGAGGCTCCTCGTGCTGTAAAGAAGAACTTCAATTACGTGCTCAAAAGAGCGCAATATTATGTGGACACCGAACAATACTCAAAAGCATTTAAAATATTGAAGAGCAATACTTTCCTTCCCTGGGAAGGCTGGACAGGTGCAAGGGAAGTATTTGTACTCGCTCACCTGGGAAGAGCCTATTCTTATATGAAGAACGGAAAATACAAAAAAGCGATTGATGACTTTTTCGAAGCTATGCAATATCCAGAAAACTTAGGAACGGGGAGACCGCTGCATCCTTTATTCACAAGAGAATATTTCTTTATAGGATTATGTTATGAAAAGATGGGGAATTTGCAAAGGGCAGAAAAATATACCAACAAAGTCAAAGTAGAAACAACAGGAATTCCCACAATCCATTCATATTACAAGGCTCTCTCATTGCGAAAACTCGGGGAGGTTAATGAAGCAGAGAGGCTTTTGAATGAGATGAAATTAAAGAGTGAGAGCCTGATTGAGCACAGCAGGAAATTAAAGCCTCAATATTATCTTTGGGCTTCAATGGCATGTGACGCGCTTGGAGAAAAAATTCGAGCGAGAGAATACCTTAGAAAAGCTGCTGAAATAGACCCCTCTTATAGATGGACTGGCCTTTTCGCCTCTGAAATTAAACTTTTGGAATAGATTTCATTTAGCATTTGACATCACTTTTTCTTTTGTATAAATTATCCAAGAGCCAAGCGGAGGAAAACAAAAACTTCTTTCCCTCAAAGTCGAGAAGATAGAACCAAGATGAGGATAGAGTAAAAAGAAAACGAGGATGAATACAATAAAAATCGCAAGTGATTTAGCTGAGTTAGATAAGATGAGGACTTTTTTGAAGCAAAACTTGGAAGGATTGAGTGTTTCAGATAAGGATTACTTTAAGATAGAACTCGCGCTCCTGGAGATATGTGTAAATATTATCAGGTATGCTTATCCTAATAATAAAGGCGAGATCTTTCTTAAGATTTGGTTGGACGAGGGAAAGATGTATCTGGAAATAAGGGATTGGGGCGTTCCGTTTGATCCTAGAGGATTGGAGGAGCCTAATATCCGGGAGATAATCAAGAGCGAGAAAAAAGGTGGATTAGGAGTTTTCCTTTCCCGCAAGCTTATGGATGGATTTGATTACAAGCGGGAGAAAGATCAGAACGTTCTTACTATTTATAAAACAATTAAAGAAGCGCAGTCCTCTATCTAATCGTATAAGACTTTATCTTCCCCCATTTGTTTGATGCGATCCTCAATCCAATTGACTATCAAGTCCTTCCGGATAAGCACTGCCTCGATTTCGCTATCTGTCAGATATTCTCCGACGACGCCTTTTATCACCTCAGCATTCAGGGATTTTATCTTCTCGTAAAGATCGCGGGGAAGTTCCCTCATGATAAACGTTGGGCCTTCTTTGTATTTTTCGTCATAGATGAGTTTTTTGGTAAATTTCTTGGCAGTCCGGAACGACCGGGAGTGGTCAATTAGGATCATGCGCCAATCATCGGTGATGAGATATTGATTTTGATGTCTATCTTCGTTAGCAATTAAGTTATCAAAAGCCCGCTGTTTGTAGAAGGCTCTATTCCAATAAAAAACTTTAATAGAGGGAGTCTTAATTTTTTCCTCGAATTTTTTCTTGAGACTCATCATCGATTTAATCCATAATTGGCAGGAGCCGCGATTTCCCTGGAATCTTCTTTCCACTGTGGGCGGAACCATATTCAAGCCCAAATGCTTATCTAAAAGGTAGGCAGCAATTTCCCATTTCCAGCTTTCCATAAATCCTTTTGCCCGGCCTTGTACATCTTTCCATATGGCTTTATTTTTGACTCCGTCTTTTTCCAGAGTGAGGACCCAGGGCTCGGTCACAGCTTCTCGTTTATCGAATGGTTGTTCTTGAGCGATAATTTCTGCTGTCTTGAGGAATTCTTCCCATTTCTCCCTGTCTGCCGCCTCTTCTTTGGTGAATTGAGCTATGGATTGGAAACTAAATCCTAAAACAAGCACCAAACCGAAAAAGATAATCAGTCTTTTTTTCATTTTTCTCTCCTCCTTTTTAATTTTGATTTTCCGCCTGATTTTTCTAAAATGTATCCTGAATTAATTGAATTTATATATTAATATAAGACCTTATCTTCGCCCTGTTCCTTTACCATCTCCTCTATTTCTTTAAGAAGAAGCTCCTTACGGATAAGGATAGCTTTGATCTCCTTGTCCTCTAAATAGGGACCTACAGCATTTTTTATATTATCATAGTTCAGAGCTTTGACCTTTTCCACAAAAGCCCTAGGAAGTCGCCTGAAGAGCTGGGGCCGACCACCGGCTTTTTTCAATCCTGTTTTCCCAAACATGAGTTTCTTGGTGTATTTCTTGCTTGACCGGAAAGAGCGAGAATGGTCTATCAAAATCGCGCGCCAATCTTTGGTGTAGAGGATATTCTGCTGCGTTCGATCATCGTTCGCAATCAAGCAGTCAAAAGCCCTCGTTAAATATTTCATATTCTCCTTGTGTTCGAATTTTGAACGAGGAATCCCGATTTTTTGTTCGAATACAGTGAGCTCACTGAATTGAACATCGACCCAAAACTGAAGGGAGCCTTTTTTCTTGTTGAATATCCTCTCGACTGTGGGTGGAACCAAGTTTAGTTCCAGAAGTTTATCCATCTCGTAAGCTGCGATTTCATACTGCCATCCCTCAAGAAAGCCCTTTTGCATCCCCTTGGGATTTTTCCAGGCCCCGCTCATTTCAACGTCTCCTTTTTTTAAGAAGAGCCTGATTGGCTTTGTAACGCCTTCTGGTATGTCCTCGAATCTCACGATCTCTGCAGTTTTGAGAAATTCTTCTATTTCTTGCCTTTGAGCAATTTCATCAGGGGTGAACTGCCCGTAGACTACATTGCTTTGGCTGGCAAAAATGAATAGAGCTACGGTAAGAAATATTTTCCGTCTCATTTCTATTCCTCCATGTTTCACACTGCCCCTCAAATTTTTCTAATAATATAATTACATTTTTAAAAAAAATCAAACCAAAAAATTTGGGATCAAGCTTGAAGAACTTGCAAAACTTGGAAAACCTGAGCTTTGATAATTTGCGGCCATGGCGGTGAGACCTTTATATGTAATCTTGGACAAGGCTAGTAATTTAGCGGGAGGCTCGTAAAACTTGCAGAACTGAGCTTCTGTTTATTACCTTTAAGTTCTAGCTTTTGCTTGATTTCTTGACAAAAACTCAAGTTTTGCAAGTCTGATCCCGTTGGCTTATAATGAAAAAAGGATTGGGAATGAAAATAAAGCTTTTTTTGCTTGGCGCTTTAATTTTGTTAGCCAGTTGTTCGCCAGAAGAAAATTCACCGACGATCCGATTTCCTGCAGATTGGCTGGGAATTCCTGGGTATGGAGTAAACATTGACCAGCAAAGCTTTGTGGAACCTTCGGGTATCTGTTTTCACCCCCTCAGAAAAACTCTTTTTGTCGTGAGTGATGAAGGAGAAATTACTGAAATAAAGACTGACGGAAACCCTGTATTTAGACTAAAAATTCCCGGGGATTTGGAAGGGATAACAGTCAATCATCAATCAGGGCTTCTATACATCGTCAGAGAAGGGGAGGACGTCATCCTGGAATTTGATCCTGAAAAGAGACAGGTCAGCCGAATATTTCCTATAAACAGAGAATTCCAGGGAAATCCTAACTTTCTCCAAAAACAGGAAGGCTACGATCAGGGGATTGAATCAATTGCTTTTGTCGCTGATAAAGATCATCCTGAAGGCGGGACTTTCTATGCGGGCAATCAATGGGACCCTGCTTGTATAGTGGAAATTCTGGTTCCCCTTGAGTCGAGCCAAGGCGAGGAGGCCGAGGCCAGGATTATCCGGGTTCTACCGTTCAAAATGGATGATCCTGGAGGCATGTATTATGATAGAAAAACAGGGAATTTAAACATTGTCAGCGATGCTTACAACATCCTGGTAGAGATAACTCTTGAGGGGAAATTAATCAGGGAATATGCTTTCCTCGGGAACAACCAGGAAGGTCTTGCCAAGGATGAAGAAGGCTATTTGTACATTGCTCAGGGCGAGGGGGGAATCATCAAAATCAAAGACCTGCGCTAATTTTGCTTGCTTTGCCTGTCCTACTTTTCATCTGTTTTCAAATATTCTACGCCTAGCTCTGCTTTTTTCTCTGATAGTCTTTTGTGCTCTTTGAAGATTAAAATGCAAATGGTTATCCAGATCAAGACCAGAACAACATTGACCATCGCCACATTCTCTATGGTAAAAAAAGCTAGAAAAGTTGTACATGAGAAAACAAACACGGCAGCAAGCACATCGCCTGCTCGATGGAAGAAGGTTTTTGTCACGGCCTGGGCTTTGTATTTTTCTTCTCTTGAAGTGATTAGAAACAGAGAATGCCGGGCTGTGTTCACAAGCGAGTAATCAGCACCATTTTCCAAAGCTTTAACCCATTTTACCAATACCAGAGCTGCTCCAAGGCCCACAAAGAAATATCCTCCCAGAGCAAGAACTGGAAGGATGAAGATCGCCACTCTTACTCCAAACCATTTAAAGACACGAGATACGACGAACAGCTGAACGAACATGGCGAAGAGATTCTGGATATTATAGAAGCTTGCATAAAACTTAGTCATAAATTCCGCTTCTGTGGCTTTGGCTGCAGCGATTTCGCCTACTTTGTCTAGTATAAAAACACCATTGGTGTTGATAAAGTTCATCAAAAGAACAAAAAAACCGATGTAGAGAAGATATCGATTTTTGAAGAGAAGCTGGAATGCTCCTACCTTTTCTAAGGGTCTCTCATGTACTTCTACCTTTAGTTTTTCCTCCTGGCCAACTTCAGAGACCTTAGCCTCAATTCTTTTTATCTCTCTTCTATGAATAATCCAGGTAAATAAAATACAAATTCCCAGTAATCCTCCTGATATAAGCAGCAGCTGATATTTTCCAAGAGGCTCCACAAGCCAACTAGTTATCATTCCTCCTGCAAAACCTCCAAAGACTGCTCCGAAAGCAATCAAAGGGAATAAGCGTTTCCCTTCTTCCTCTGTGTATAAGTCGTTGGCAAAACCCCAGAATTGAGCAATAACGACCAAGTTAAAAATGCCTACCCAAATAAAGAAACCGATGCCAAAAACTGCAGGTCCAATACCTGATAAATGTAAAATATAGAAAATTACTATATTGGAAATGAAAAAGAGCGTTACCCATGTGATTAATTTCTGACGTGGGAACCTGGAAGCAATGCTGCTGAATATTTTAACCACAAATATCAGCAAAACCGCTGCAACAGCGTTAAGATAAAGTTTAATATTAGCACCCCACTCCTCAACAATTAAGGCATCTCTTATTGGTTTTAGGATGTAATAGGCCGTAAGGAGAAAAAATACATTAAGCGTTAAAAGTAAAACCGATAAAGCTTCGCCAGGATGGACGACTGTGAAAAGTCTGAGAATTTTATAAGCGAATCCAGGCGGTTTTTGCCCGGTTTGCACCATCTCTTCATTGCCCAAATTTTTCATTGATTCCTCCCCTTAAATTTCCCCTTGGTTTTCTGCTGGGATATTTTCTCCTTCTTTAAAGCGAACCTCGGACATACCAAAAATACAAATGAATTCAGAATGCCCACTTTTCAATCTAAGATATCTTGAATTTACGAGAAATATATTGGAATAAAAATCGGCTGTCAAGCTAATTATTATGTCAAAGAGGTTGCTTCGTTTGAAACGTGTAGGGGAGAAATGCAGCTTATTTCATTGCTTTTGCTATGGAAATTCTAAAGCAGGCGAATTTGCCTTTTCCTTTTCCACTATTTCTGTGAATAAGTTTGTTGAAAAGTAAGTGACTTCTTTTTTTAATAAATTGATTTAATTATGATTATGGTAGTTTGCACAATTTTTGGTCGCGCAAATTTAGCTGTTTATAAAAGGAATTTGCAAGATTGAATCTTGTCTTTTTTTATCGCAAAATCAGGTAACCTTAAGAGAAAAAGACGGATTCTTACCCTTCTTCAGCAATTAGTTTTTTGATCTTTTCAACGATGAGTTTTTTTCTTCTCAGCAACATGCTCATTTCTTCATCATTTAGATAAGGCTTTAGCTTGGCTTTAATCGCTTCATCATTCAATTTTATCAGGTTTTCACAAAGCCTCTTGGAACAGCCAGTTATTTCGCATCCTGGGATTAGCTCTGGTGAAGGGGGAAAGGCTTCAGAGAAGTCAACCCTCCAGACTTTCCAGTCCTCTCTCTGCATTATTAGGATATCGTCCAGCTCTCTCTCTCCGCAATAGGAGGGGGACCAAGTCAAGTTCTCAAAAACAATTAAGTCTTCCATAATATTTTTAAACTTCTCAGGCTCTGGTGGCTTAATATTCTTCATCCTTCGGACACTTTCATATAGAGCGCCCTCGATGAATATCTGAAGCGAACCTTTTCTGCCTTCTATTTCTCTTTCTACGACAGGAGGGACTAAGCCAAGATCAAGGAGTTTATCCAGCTCATAGGCAGCAATCCCGTATTTATAGCTGTCGCCGATAGGGGCCTCTGGTCTAGTTTCATCAAGAAGCTTATAGAATGCATAGCTCGAAATTTTTCCATCGTCCAGGCTTATTATCCAGTTTTCTCCCCTGCCTCCTGCTCGCCTCTTAGATACAATCTTAGCTGTTCTTAAGTAATTCTCCAGCTCTTTTTGCTTCTCATTTTCTTGAGTAACTGCTTGTGATTTTGAGTGAAACCAGGCTTCAGAGAAAAAGAATGTAAGAATCATTATGGCTAAGGCTTTCTTTTTTTTCATTGTCCAACCCCCATACATCGAATTCTCCTTTGTTTATAATCAAGGCGCTGAGGCGTCCCTGCAAGTGTTCTCTGTAGATTTTTGAAATACCAGTATCGATTATCCAAATCCTTCCTTGAAAAAGCTGCATATCTTCCTTTGACTTAATTACCTGAGGAGTATGGGCTATTACCATGTATTCAGCGCCGAGGTTTTTTAGGATTGTATCCACGGTGTCTTTATTCTCATCTTCATCCATTAAATAAAAACCCCTGTACCAGTATGGCCCATCAGGTGCATAAACAATTTGGCGCTGATAATCTTGAATCTTAGGTCGTGTTTGATTCATCGCCGCCCGCCTCAGATCTTCTAACTCTAACCGAAGGCGATTATTTATTCTCTTTAGCTCCCATTTGGATAATCTCTCGCTGACTCCCCCGTGCGCAAATACGATATTATTGATTTTAATTACAGCATTTTGTTTAACGATCCATTTTCCGTATTTCTTATTAAAATTGTATAAGTATTCCCTTCTAGCGGGATGTCTGCGGCTTGCTTTCACCTCGTTAAACATATTCTCCCAGTAGGGGATTAAATCACTATCTAAGGATGCATACAGACCTGTTTCTGTAGTTGGATTGTCTCCCAGTATTTTTCTGAATCTTTTTACTTGCTTCTCCCTGTACCCATCAGGAAGAAAAGAGACAAGTTGGCGTGTAGTAAATTCTTCTCGGTTAAAGATTAGGCCTGTAACATTTAGTTCTTCATGATTGCCAATCAGCATATGAACCATGCCTCCTGCTTCTTCTGCTTCTTTTTCCAGTTGCATCAACAGGTCAAGAATTTCCTTGGCGTAATCACCTCTATCTAATACATCCCCGATTTGAACCAGGTGAGTCTTCCCACCTGTCCAATGGAGTTTTTTATCTATTAATCCTGTTCCTTTTAGAATTTCGACGAAGGCCTGGTAGTCGCCGTGTATGTCTCCCACAGCTACAATCTTTTCGATGCCAGTCCATTCGCACTGTGTATCAGCTGAACACAGATTGGCAAGAGAGGCGAAGGCGAGAACGGCTAATAGTAGTATAGCTTTAGTTTTTCTCATCATTAACTTAATAACGTCGTTTTTCATGGCTTTTTCCAGAGTTTCACCATAGTATGTTTATTGGGTTTACGTCGTTTCCAGTTCAATTCACCATTAATAATGTAAATTAATGATATTAAATGTCAAGGAATAATGTCTGATGAATAGAAACCTTCTGTCTTTATAGGGAAAGGAAATAATATTCGGAAAGAGACATTTCCTCTTATGATTTAAGCCTTATCAGGGGAATTCAAGGGCGGTTTCAAATTTATGTTTAATAATATCTCCATTCCCTTCCAATGCTATTGTTATTTTTATATTAGAATTTTGTTTTTGACATCGCATTTTTGGTGTGCTATAAGTTTTAGCGGCAGTTGGTTAGAAGCGACTGTATGCCTTTGGCTAATAGTGAAGATGACTGGGGAACATTGTAAGCGAAAAAAAGATTCCTATCTGTTTAGCTCTTGAGGTAACAAGAGAAATTTAAATGCAAAAACGGAAAAAATTGGAAAGAAGGAAAGCTCCAAGGGTTTTGGTTAGAGTAAACGTCCAGCTATGGGAAGATTTCAAGGTTGAAAAAAAGGCAAAAGGTTATATAAAGAATATCAGTCTTGATGGGATGTGTGTCGTAACTAATATTCGGTTTCCTCTAGGCACGGACTTGATTTTCAACCTGAACTTACCTGAGGATATTAATATCAATATATATGGAAACATTATCTGGGAGAGAGAAGAAGAAGAGGTTTTATCATATGGCGTAAAGTTTACTGAACTTGATTTTAGAGAAAAGCCAAAACTCTATAGATTCATCCTTGTCACAATTTTACTGAATGAAAAGTAGTGAATCCCAGCTACAGATAAAACAACTCCTTTAAATAGATAATATCAATATATTTTTTTCTAAAAAATGTGGGTTTGATGAATCAAACCCACAGAAAAAGCAACCCCCACAACATCAAATAATGGATTGACTTTAGATTTCTCTTTTGATAAAAGCTAAGGGTATAGTCGGAGAGAATTGGTTGCAGCAGGAAAGGAGAAGGAAAGCCCCAAGATATTTCATAATTGAGAATAGAGTTAAGGGGAAGTGCTCGGATAAGGATCAAAATCAATCCAGAAGATTATTCAATAGGAGAAAATTAAGATAATAGAGAGGATGGGAAAAAATGGAAATTAATACAAGAGAAAAAACAGATATTGTTATTTTTGATATCGAGGGGGAGATAAGAAGATCGGACGTAACCGATTTCACTCTTCATCAGCTCGTTAAAGATCAATTGGATGCCGGCAAAAGGAACATACTTCTCAATTTTCAGAATGTCGATTTTATCGATAGCTTCGGGGTAGGGGAAATATTGGCCAGCTATATTTCTACTCATAATCTAGGGGGGAAACTGAAGATAGCAAAAATATCAAAGAAACTCTACCTCGTCTTTCAAGTCACAATGCTAACTAAAGTGCTTGAAATTTTTGACGAAGAAGAAGTCGCCTTGGATAGCTTTAATAAGGATCAGTAACTTTCACGAGCTTCTTATAGTCGAGTCAATTTATGGCAAAAAACCTCCTCAATAGAGTTCTATCGCGCTTTGTAGAGATCAAACCCGGCGAAGAAGTCATTGCCTCCCTTCTTTTTCTTTATCTCTTTCTTATTATGTTCCCGTATTACATTATTAAACCCTATAGAGATGCAAAATACTTAATTGAGTTAACATCTGCAAGACTACCTTATGCCTACTTATTAACAGCTCTTTTTATGGGTTTTTTTGTTCATTTTTATACCAAGCTTCAAGTTAGAATTCAGAGACGCGTCTTAATAATCTCAAGCGTCACATTTTTTGCTCTCACCTGTTTACTTTCTCGCTGGCTTTTCAATCTGGATTTGAGTTGGATGCCTCTCGCATTTTGGGTGTGGGCAAACACTTTTGTTGTGGTCCTTATAACCCAATTCTGGATATTAGTGAATGATATTTTTAATCCGAGAGAAGTCAAAAGGCTGATTGGCTTCTTTGGTAGTGGCGGACTTTTTGGAGGTATCTTAGGGGGTTTGCTGACGGGATTATTAGGTAGAGACATGCCCGATATTGTTCTTATCATTGCCTCTGGATTGCTTGTGCTCAGTATTTTTGTCGTAAATCATATATTCATTTGGCAGAGAAAAAAGTCCCCTCCAGATGATAAGGTAGATCATAAACATAGAGAAAGGGGGGCAGAGCAGGTTAAGGTTGGCTTCATAGATTGTTTTAATACAGTGAGAAAAAATTATTATTTAAAACTTCTGGCTGGTGTCGTGACTTTAACATTTATTGTTTCAACATTTATTGATTGGCAGTCCAAGACTGTTATCGACATTAAAATAGAGAGAATGGATGAAAAGTTGGAATTTTTTGGATTTTTTCATGCAGCATTGTTGGTTATTCCTTTTTTCATATCAATATTTATGTCCAGCAATATTCTTAAACGCTATGGGATTCGCGTTACTCTTTTACTCTTCCCTCTAGTATTGTTGCTTTGTATTTTTGGAATAGGCTATCGGCCTGAAATTTTTGTTTTTGCTCTTGCTATCAAAGCTGGCGATAAGAGTCTCTCTTTTTCTATTAACCAGTATGTGCGGGAGCTACTTTATATCCCTATCTCGCCGGAGCTTAAGTATAAAGCAAAGGTATTTATCGATATGTTTCTCAATAGATTTGCCAAAGGCGTTGGGGCCTTGATACTTTTGTTTTTAGTTTATATCTTTCTTCCCCCTGAAAATTGGCAGTGGGATTGGAGAGATAAAGTTCAACTTGTGAGCATTATTGCTGTTATTTTTATCGGAGCATGGCTTCTACTTAACCTAAAAGTAAGCAAAGAGTATACCAATATTGTTAAACAGAAATTAGATGTGAAGTGGGATAGAGGGGATAGATTGGTGGCTGAAAAGATGGATGTGGATTATACAAAATTAGTCTTTGATACGATAGAAAGCAGGGAAAGAAGTTCAGTTTTGTACGCCATGCATCTCTATGATTTGATTAAGCAAGATAAGCTCACTCCTGAAGTGAGAAAATTAATCTCTTATAAAGCCGATGAAAGGAGAGTCGCTTCATTAGGGGGTTTATTTGAATCTGGGGAGACAACCTTAATTCCTGAAACGGATGACATGTTAGGCGAGGAAGTCTTGGAAAAAGAGGTTCAAGAGATAATGTCCCTAGATGTTTATCAAGAGGTGATGAAAGGATACATTGACAAAGTCCTAGTTGATAAGACTAATGAAACTAAGACATCAAAGATGGAAGTGGCCAAAGCCATAGGATTGATGGAATCTGATTCTCCGCTTGCTCAAAAACTTGAAGAACTCCTTGAAGATGAATCGCCAGAAGTGAGTAAATATGCAATTGAAAGCGCGGCAAGGCTAAAGAGAAGAGAGCTTGTTCCTGGCTTAATCTACAAGTTAGATAATCCTTTAACGAGAGAAGATGCCTCTGCTGCTCTTGAAAAATATGGGGAAAGAATTGTCGGTACTCTGTCAGATTATTTGGGAGATTATGACGAGGATGTTGGATTGCGGAAAGAAGTGGCTTCAGTTTTGGCTCGAATTCCTATTCAAGATTCTGCAGATTTATTAGCCTGGGAGTTAGCAGAAGAAAACGAAGATATGGATAATGAGCTCATAGATGCTTTGGATAGGATTCGTTCTGGACAGCCTGATATTCAGGTCCAGGCGGAGATTATAAAGACTAAGATATTCAAAGAAATAAAGAGATACTATCAGATTCTTATTAATTCTTACGAAACAAAATCTGAAGTAAAGAGGCCAGAGATGAGCGGAAAATTGTCAGAGGATCTGGCCGCTTCAATGATGAACATTTTTAAATTATTGGGGCTCATCTATCCTCACGAGGATATTTTCAGAGCATACCAGAACATAAGGACGGCAACGAAGGATTCTATAGATTATGCTGTCGAACTTCTCGATAATATACTGCCCAAAGATATTAGAGATGTAATCTTTCCGCTTATTGAAGATCTTTCGCTTGAAGAAAGGGTAAAAAAATGCAGGGTTCTTTTTAAGGCTTTTCCTAAGATGCAGTGAACTTAATGGCTAAGAACTCATTTCATAAAATTCTGTCACGCTTTGTTGATGTCAGGCCTGAGGAAATATCTACCTCTGGGCTTATGTTTTCTTATTTTTTCCTGATCACTTCTTCTGCTTACATCATCAAACTGGTCAAGATTTCCGATTTCCTGGAGAAGCTTTCATCCAGGAGACTCCCTTATGCATATCTTTTGACTGCCATCCTGATAGGATTTTTTGTCACCCTGAACTCAAGGCTGCTGCGGGTTGTGAAGAGACACGTATACATATCTCTCAGCTTGGTCTTTTTCATAACTTGTCTTTTAATATTCTGGCTTCTTTTCACTCAAGGAAGGAATTGGCTACCTCTTTTATACTGGAATTGGATTTCAATGGTATTCTGGTTCTGGGCAGATATATTCCTGGTAACTTCTGTTACTCAATTCTGGATATTGATCAATGATATTTATAATCCTCGGCAGGCAAAAAGACTTGTCGGCTTCTTAGTGAGCGGAGGGCTTTTGGGTGGAGTTGCGGGAGCTCTCATTGCTTCTTTGTCTAAAATTGTGGGAACCGAAAATCTTCTTTTAATCTGCCCTTTTATGCTTTGTATCTGTCTCGTCATTGTCAGTCGCGTTCATAGAGTCATTCAAAAAGAGAAAAAAGAGGAGGTCAAGCCAGCTGAGGTGCGGAAGAGGCCAAAAATTGGATATGGTAAGAGCTTTGGCCTGCTTAGAAAAAATCGACATTTGTTGCTTTTGACCGGGATTATGGCAGCGGCTATTATTGTTACAACTTTGATTGATTTTCAGTTCAATTATTTTGTCGAAGATGCCTATCCGAGCAAGGATGCGAGGACTGCTTTTCTCGGCATATTTTTTACCGTATTCCTTATTTTTTCAAATCTCCTTCATGTTTTCTCGACCAACAGCATCTTGAAAAATTTTGGAATTCGGGTTGCTCTTTTGGTTGCCCCATTCTTTTTGTTGCTGTTGTCTGGTGTGATTTTTATTTTCCCTTTCGCTTTAGTTTATTGGGCTCTTATTATCAAAGGAACCGACAAAAGTCTTGCTCATTCACTCAACCAATCTGTCAGGGAATTGCTTTATATCCCGATCCCTCCTGAGATAAAGTACAAAGCAAAAGTATTCATCGACATGTTCGTCAACAAGTTTGCTAAAGGCATAGGAGCTCTTCTAATTCTTTTGTTTTTCTCAGTCCTGAGCTTTGAGATCAAATATATAAGCTTCGTCGCCATCGCGTTTATACTTATCTGGATCATTCTCAACCTTTTGATTACCAAGGAGTATGTGAATATTGTGAAGAAAAACATCGAGATAAAATGGCAAGATGCTGATAAATTTGTTGCCGAAAAGATTGATATTGATATGACAAAGCTGGTTTTCGACACCATCGAAAGCAAGAAAAGGAGTTCGGTGCTGTATGCCATGAATCTTTTTGACCTTGTCAAGAAAGAAAAGTTGAGCTCTAAGCTTAAAAAAATAATTTCTTATAAATCTGACGAGGTAAGGGCTAGTTCTATGGATTCTCTTCTTGAAGTAGACGGAGAGGTGTTAATCCCGGAAACCGAAGATGCTCTCGATGAGGAAAGCCTTGATGCCCAGGTAAAAGAGATCATGTCCTTGAATGTTTATCAAGAACTTATGAAAGACCATCTCGATAAAATTGTAGGTGAGGAAGGTAAAGAGGAGGAAGTTTCTAGGATGGAGGCAGCTAAGGTTATGGGGATGATGGAGCCGACTCCCTCTGTCGTCCATAATCTAGGTAAACTTCTCAGGGATAAATCGCCAGAAGTCGTCAGTTATGCTCTTGAGAGCGCTGGGAAGCTTAAAAAACGGGAGCTTGTACCTTATATAATCCAAAATTTAATAAATCCTTCCCTTCAGAGTTCTGCCAATAAAGCCTTAGCAGAATATGGGGTTAAGGTTATAGGTACACTAAAAGATTATTTGGGCGACCCGAGTGAAAATGTGCGATTACGAAAGGCCATACCTAGTATTTTGGCTCAAACAGGCGCTCAAAGGGCAGCTGATGTATTGTCCTTAGAATTAAGAAAAGAAAGCAGGGATGTGGAATCTGAAATCGTTAGCGCCATGTATAAGATGAGGTCAGAAAAGCCTGAAATTCATTTCCGAGAACAGATTGTAGTGCCTCAAATTATTCGGGAAATAAAAGAATCTTACCTTATTTTAAAAGAAATCCATGATTTAGAAACCGATAAGAAAAAAGAGTTTTTGGCTAAAGATTTAGAGAATAATTTAGCTCGGTCGCTTAAATATATTTTTGAGTTGCTAAGTCTTATCTTCCCCAGGGAAGATATCATAAAAGCTTATCAAAATATTACTACTGGAACCAAAAAAGCCATAGATTATTCTATAGAGCTTCTCGACAACATTGTGAAGAAAGAAATAATAGAAGTCCTCCTGCCTTTGATCGAGGATATTCCTTTCGAAGATAAGGTTAAGAAAGGCAGGAAAATGCTTAAGATTTTGGAGAGATTTGAACTTTCTGAAGAATAACCTTGGGGTCAGACCTTTCAAACTTTCATAATTCGTGATCTAATTTTCCTATTTTCTCTACTGACTGTATCTTTTCTCTCTTTTAACCTGTATGGTTTTAAAAGGTGGGCTTGATAAATCAAGCCTCTGCAAAATAAGCCTTTTGCCTGAAAAGATGACACTCAATTAAATTATTTTGACTCCGGCCTGATTAAAAAAGTTTGAAAGGTCTGCCCCCATAAAAGGCCGAATTTCCTTGAAATTTTTCCTTTATTAGTTTTATAATTAGGAGCGAAGATTAAGATGCCCAAACTGTATGTTTATCAAAAAAAAGGAGAGGATTACACAATCCCTCTTAAGAAGGATCGAATATCTATCGGCCGTTCTGCTGATAATGACATCAACGTTCTTGATCCGTTCTGTTCAGGACATCATGCTTACATTTATCCTACGGAAGACGGCTGGTCTGTTCGAGACAATGCCAGTAAGAACGGAACCTTTCTAAACGGCAAAAAAATAAAGGCCGAGATCGAGCTTAAAAAAGGTGATGAAGTCCTTGTTGGATCAACGAGGATTGTCTTCGATAAAGAAATTCCCACACATGTAGAAGTCACCGAATCACCGACCTCCTCTTCTAACGTCAACACCATTATGCATGTAGAAGAGCTTTTAACCAAGACTGAAATCGATACAACTCTAAAGGCAAGTCTTGCACCTGTTGATTTGGAAAAAGTCAGGACAGAACATAGAGCTTTTGCCATAATGAGTGATGTTAGTAAAGCCCTTCTTCTTCATCAGCCTATAAATGAGCTCTTGGATAACATCATGGACCTGATCTGCGAGAATCTCCCAATGGACAGGGGGATTCTGATGCTAAAAGAAGGCAATCCTGCTCAATTCATTCCCAAAGTGATTCGTATCAACGATAAAAACCTTAAGAATGAAAAGATTCAGGTAAGCCAGAGCATCATAAACATGGCAGTGGATAAGAATTCATCAATTCTGACTTCTGATGCCCAGGCTGACACTCGTTTCAAAGCCATGGAAAGCATTATTAAATATAACATCCATTCGGCAATGAGCGTTCCTTTATGGAACAACAGGGAAATCATTGGAATTATCTATGCAGACCGGATATCAAACCTTGAGCAGTTTACGGATGAGGATCTCAAGCTTCTAACTCTTCTATCTAATCTGGCTGCGGTCAAGATTGAAAATGCTAAGCTAATTGACCAATCCATCGAGAAAGAAAAGATGGAAAAAGAACTTGCTTTAGCTGCCAAGATTCAGGAAGATTTTCTCCCTAAAGAGAATCCTCCCTGCAAAAAGTTTGAAATCGTCGGCTATAATACGCCCTGTTATCAAGTTGGCGGAGATTATTATGATTTTATAGATATCGACCCATCTCGCCTGGGTATTGTTGTTGCCGATGTTTCTGGTAAAGGAGTTGGTGCTTCCCTCCTGATGGCTTCTTTAAGAGCAGCTCTTCATTCAGAGGTTTATGCTGAATACAGTATAGAAGACATGGCAGTTAAGCTGAATGATTTTGTCCACCGCAGTTCTGCCCCGAATGCTTTTATAACTTTTTTCTTTTGCGAGTTAAATAAAGAAACTGGCGAGCTAAAATATATCAATGCTGGTCATAATCCTCCGCTTATCGTCGATAAAAAAGGTAGCGTCTCCCGTTTGGAGAGTTGCGGCCTGTGTTTGGGGATGTTCCCTTCTAGTACATATGAAGTGAAAAAAGTCAAAATAAACCTTGGAGAAATGGCTGTTCTTTATACAGACGGAATCACTGAAAGTCGGAGTAAAGATGACAAAGAATTCGATGAAAAAGGACTCATAAAGCTTATTCGGAAGCATGCTAAACAGCAGGCTCCTAAAATACTGAAAAAAGTTTATGAGGAACTCGATTCATTCACTAAAGGTGCTGATCGAATTGATGATATGACTCTGGTCATAATCCAGAGAACTTCATAATCCTCCCTTTAAGAAATAAATCCATATTTCAAATCATTAAGTGATTATGTATTTCTATGCCAAGTGATTATCGAGTCAGTAATAAAGCCTGGTTTCAAATGATTATCGGTGTCCCATCCTAATCCTTAGGTTTCTTGACGATCAAATGATTTGTGTTTTTCCTGAAATAGATCAGCACTATACAGTGTGTTTTTTTGATTCAGACTAAGATTAGACGTGTTGATCGATGGCAAATGCAAGAACAACTCTGGGTAAGAGGACAGGAACTGACAATAATTTTTGCAGTGCCTTTTTATCTCTTATTTTATACCCAATGCAATCAAGTATTACTATATTTACATTTTCTTGAGAGAAATTTTGGGCTATTTCTTTCCAGCCTTTTCCTTTTGCATACGGCGATTTAACCTCGACAACAACTTTTTCTTTTTTCCATTTTTTCTTTGCTTCATTAACCTGGCTTTCCAAAGGAACAACTAATCCAAGGCACTTTACTTGAATTATGCGATTGATCAAGAACCTTAGAGAATTAAACGGGAAAATGACCGACGGGGGAAATTCTGTCTTATGAAAATCATGAGTGCAGAGTACTCCCACCGCCTTTACCTTCATTTTCGTTCTCATTGAATCAATAGCCTCAGGCAGGAGAGAGCTTATTTCTTTCTCGCTAAGTTGAACCGTTCCGCCTTTCCTTAAACGGGTGATTAAAGGTGTTTCCCCTTTTTTAGGCTTTAAGCGTCTAATTTCCTCAGGGTTGAGGTTATCCAGTAATCCTTTTTCCAGAATCTTAATTTGAGGGAGGAAAAAAGGGCTCATTTCAGGTACTACGTCTTCTCTCGGAGACTGGCCGATGGTGAGAAGTCCTACCTTGACTAAAGCCAAGCTGTGCCCCTTAGAGATAAAACCATGTTTTTTTGTCCGATAATTATCTTTTATCTAACAATTGTGAGGAATTGTCAAAAGATATTCTTATAAAATCAATAAAGAAAATTGCCCACTCGCTTATGATGCTTGAAATTATATATTTTTATGAGATTGCTTCGCTTCACTCAATATGACAAATTCATTTAAGATGGCAGCACTCGCTTTAGTCAATCGCAATACCAGCTTATTTATTTCCTATAGTTTTTAAATGTTCTAAAGAGCCGTAGAGAGAGATTAATCTCTGGAATTCCTTCTTGTCGTAAAAGGAGCATTTTCCTTCGCCATAGGCTTTTGCCACTTCAACCACAAACCTCACGGCCATTTCTATATCGACCGCGTGATTAGCGCCAGTGGCGCATCCCGGTACAGGGACTTCGGTCGTGATCGCCACTCCTACCACTGGAGCACTGGTCGCGGTGCCTGGCTGCATAATGCTGTTGAGATGGTAGATTTCATTCCCATAAGGAGTTATGTCTTGCGTTGTAATCGGAAAAACAGCAGGCAATTTGCCTGTTACTATCTGCATGATATCCAGCAAATCTTCGCTCACTCTCAGTATATAGCCATCTTTTAGGGTAGGAGAGATGGCAAATCCTTTACAATTGATCACTCTGTTCCCTTTAGTCGTATCTATAGAGAGAATTGCTTCCATTCGCTCATCTACCTCGTATTTATTCATCGTTTCTAGAGACACGGGTGAGTCCATAAAGTCAACCGGCTCATGGGGGATAATAGGGGAGTTGGGACAGAGATGAGTGGCGACAATGACATCGCCTTTGAGCACATCTCCCTTTTTTCTCATGACCGCGATTTTCGCTGCAGCTGCCAAGGCTGTTATTGCCCCGTCTGCATCAGATACAAGGCCGATCTTGCGAGGCCTGGCACCTATTCCTCCCAGGCGGCCTATGATTCCTAGGGTGGGCGCATGGCCCGAAAAAGATTTATCTTCGTCTAATTTCGCCTCTTCTTCTCCTTTTGACCTTCCTTCTTTTTCTGCCTCTGATTTTCCTTCTATCTCTCCGGCCAACATTCCTTTTCTCCCTCGGATGGTTATCTTCACAAATTCCGTCTCTCCTTTGTCTTCTTTTATCTTTTGAGTTTCAATTTCTGATTCATCTATCCCGCGCTTCAAAAAGAATTCTTTTATCTCATCGCCCTTAATTACTGGAGTATCCAGTAATTCGTAAACATCGATTACCTGTTTAAAAGACATGGCTTACTCCTTTTCAGGGAAAATTTTCATCACCGTATAATAAAAAATAATTGAAGATATTATTCCGTTAAAAGCGAAAACAGAAAAGGGGAAAACTTTAATCGTGAAAGGATTTCCGGAGGTAGTCCAGCCTACGAGAAAGGAGATAAGATAAACGCCTAAAGCCTTATAGTTTGCTTTGGAAAACGTTTTTTCCCTAAATGCCTGCGCTTTTAGTCTTCTCAGAAGATAATAATCACAGATAAAAATACCTCCGATAGGTCCGATGCTCACGGCCAAAATCTTTAAGAAAAGTTCCAATCTCTCTAGAATGCCAAAAGCAGCGAACAGAGAGGCGAATACACCTGCTCCGATAGTTACTATCCACCTTTTCGTCTGGAAAATATTATTCAAAGCCAGCACAGATGAATAGATGTTGCTGTCATTGGTAGTCCATTGAGCTAAGAGGAGAACGAGGAAACCTATAAATCCCAATCCAAGATATTGGCTATCGATTACGAGTTCTGGAAGTCTTTCGTGGTAAACACCGGTATTCATCGATAAAACAGAGCCAACAAGGTGAAGGAAAGCACTGACCAGCATGGCCAAGGTGGCTGCCAGGAAGATATCCTTCATTCGAGGACGGGCATAGCGAAATATATCTGCGCTTGTTATTGCTCCCACGATAAAGCCTCCTGCTACAATCGAGGCCGCAGCTCCCAGGGTTAGGGGATAGGGATCAGGTTCGTGGCTAAGGGCTAGTGAAACCAAAGTTTCAGAGGGTAGGAAATTAAAGCCCATTTTTATCAGACCCCACAAAAAGATTACGATCATGAACGGAGATGCCATCCAGCTAAGAGCACTCAAACCTCGGATGCCGAAGATAGCAGGGATCATCATCACAATCCCGCATAAAAAGGAGAAGAAAGGCAGCGAGAAATCTGTTTTAAAATAGAATTGGATGGTCCGGGCAAAAAAAGCTGCCTGAACGCCAAACCAGCCGATAAGGGATAAAGCTATGGAGAGAGAGATTATGATCGCCCCAATTCTCCCGAAAGAAAAATTCGCTATTAAGGGAGTTGAAAATCCTGTCTTTGCTCCGATATACCCAGTAAGCCCCATCATGACGATGAGGATAATTTCTCCTAAAACATAAGAAAGCACAACGCTTGAGATTTTCCCTAATCCAAGACCAATCATCATCCCCCGAAATATGGCTGACATAACAACGGCTATCCCAATCCAGATAACTGCCAGGTTTAGCCAGGTTTTCCTTTGAGTTAAAGGCACAGACTCTAAGGAAAAATCTTCTAAGACCTGGGAGGCCTCCCTGCTTTTATTCATCAGTGATTAGTAAAGTAATATAAAAAAAAGCAAGCCTCGTCAATTCTACTTTTGCTCTTCGATAAAGAGTTGTATGGAAAAGCAGAGAAATTATAGTAAGAAAGGGTAGAACTATCGATTTGACATCAAATTTTCCCTGTGCTATAAATTTTCAGCATAGGAGGAGAAAGACCTGCTCGTGGGCAAGGAAGAGGCTAAGCTTGCTGGCTGCCAAGCTGGAATGATTTTAGGTTGGGGAGATATGGAAATTTGCATAAGAAACAGATTCTTGCCACTTAAAAAGCTTTGGATCTGCTTTGACCCCCTTTTTTCCCCTTGAAAAATTCTCTTGTTTAAAACAAATGGCTAAACCAGGAGACAAAATAAAACAATACGAAGTTCTCGAGCAACTCGGAAAGGGAGGAATGGGTG
>JABAOH010013010.1_pt1 | contig 32999 bp, 29 predicted proteins | sample 7062181 | NCBI WGS metagenome assembly JABAOH01 (sample SAMN14538630, study PRJNA623070) | marine sediment metagenome | biome: marine biome [ENVO:00000428]; feature: marine pelagic biome [ENVO:01000023]; material: deep marine sediment [ENVO:00002113]; isolation source: pool of 5 deep marine... | reverse complement strand
TTGATTGAAAAGACGTTGGCAGGTAAAATTTCCCAACAGTAATTCACTATTGGTTTATGTCTTATGTATGAAAACCTGCTAAAAACGGTAACGAATCTCGGCTCGCCGAAAGTTCTGGTCGTGGGCGATTTTATGCTCGACGTCTATATCTATGGCGATGCGATGAGAATCAGTCCGGAGGCACCTGTGCCGGTACTTAAAGTTACCAAAAGGGAATATCGCTGCGGAGGGGCAGGTTCCGTAGCCGCCGATCTTGCAGCTCTGGGGGCGAGGCCTTTTTGTCTGGGTGTTATAGGAGACGACCAGAACAGCGAAATCCTGAAACAGAAACTGACAGAAATCGGAGCTGACATCAGTGGCCTTCATACAATAAGTAACCGCCCCACCGTCAGTAAACAAAGACTCATAGGTCTGGCACAACATATTCATCGACAGCAATTAATCAGAATGGACCAGGAACCTACAGGGCCACTCGCTGACGAAGTGAATGAGGCAATTTTGCAGACTTACAAAGACAAATTAGCATCGGCTGATATTGTCTGCCTTCAGGACTATGACAAGGGTTTGCTTAGTCCGGCGCTCTGTCAGCAAATGATTCAAATGGCCCGTCAATCAGACAAAAAAATGGTTATCGTTGACCCCTCGCTGACCAGCGATTATTCCAAATATCTCGGTGCCACGGTCATTACGCCGAACCGCAAAGAGACTTCCGCGGCGGTGGGTTTTGAGATAACAAATTCAGAAACCGCAGCCAAGGCGGCAGAAGAGCTTGCAGGAAAGTTTCAACTCGATGCTGTGGTAATCACACTTGATAAGGAAGGAGCGTATCTTAGAACAGAAGATACAAGCCAAATCATACCCACGAGGGGCCGAAGCGTTTATGATGTTACCGGAGCAGGTGATATGGTTTTGGCGACGCTTGCAATAACTTTGGCCGCCGGTTGTGATTACGAAACCGCTGTGCAGCTGTCCAACATAACCGGTGGGATTGAAGTGGAAAAATTCGGCACTGCGACGGTAACCATCGAAGAAATAGCCAATGAGATTGTTAATCAGAAGCGAGGTATAAGCGGCAAGGTACGCTCGATTGAGCTTTTGTTAGACGAACTTACCTGGCATCGCAGGGGGAAAAAGACTATAGTCTTTACGAACGGCTGTTTTGACGTGATACATAGAGGGCATATCGAATATCTGGAATTTTGTAAGTCGCAGGGTGATGTAGTTGTGGTCGGACTAAATAGTGACAGCTCGGTAAAGATTATTAAGGGCACAGCTCGACCAATCAATAATCAATACGACAGAGCCATTGTCTTAGCTGCATTGGAAATGGTCGATTATATTACGCTCTTCGATGAGCCGGACCCACTTAACTTAATCAAGAAAGTAAAGCCGGATGTGTTAGTGAAAGGCGAGGACTGGGCAGAGAAAGGCGTTGTCGGTCGTGAATTTGTTGAATCCCTCGGCGGCAAGGTCGTTCTTGCACCGTTAGTGGAAGGCAAAAGCTCAACCGTAACAATCGAAAAAATGAAATCACTGGAAGCAAAATCCTGATGGGTGAGATGAGCGTTATTTTCGTCATTGCGAGTCCGCCTGCAGCGGGCGAAGCAATCTGAAACGTAACGGATGAGATTGCCACAGCCTGCTTCGCAAGCCTCGCAATGACGGGTACTTGGGAAGCAAAATCCTAATGAACGAAGATATAAAGAAACAGATTACAGAGACCATTGAAACACACAAAAAGATGACTGCTGAATTCGAGACAAGCGGCATCGAAAAGGTCGTATCAATCGCCGATGCTATAACAAAAGCATTAGAGCACAACGGCACCGTTTATCTCTGCGGCAACGGAGGCTCAGCAGCGGATGCTCAACATATAGCCGGCGAGCTGGTGGGTAGATTCAGCAGGGAGCGAAAGGCTTTAGCAGCGGTGGCACTTTCGACCGACACTTCCATAATCACGTCCATTGCCAACGATTACGCTTATGAGAAGGTCTTTTCGCGGCAGGTAGAAGCGCTGGTCAGAGAAGGTGACATTCTGTGGGCTTTTTCGACCAGCGGCACTTCTGCGAATGTCATTGCAGCCGCTGAGTCAGCAAAGAAAAAAGGTGCTTGTGTAATAGCCTTTACCGGTGCGATTAACAGCAAGCTCGAACAAATTGCCGATATTTGTTTTTGCGCCGACGCCGAATCAACGGCTCGCAGCCAGGAAATTCATCAGCTTGCCTACCATATAATCTGTGACCTTGTGGAATGCAATTTTGCTAACAGTTAAGCTAAGGATAAATTTTAATAAAAATGTCTGAGAAAGCTATATTTTTAGACCGTGATAACACTTTGATTGAAGACCCCGGCTATATCAATAGTCCCGAGCAGGTAAAACTGCTGGACGGCGTTGCCGGGGCACTTATTGAGCTTAAAGCCCTCGGGTATAAGCTGGTGGTTGTCACGAACCAATCGGCTGTGGCGCGGGGAATCGTTACCGAGAAAGTCCTTGGCGCAATTCATAACCGCTTAAAACAACTGTTAGCTGAAAAGAAAGCATATTTAGACGGGATTTATTACTGCCCGTATCATCCGGACGGAGTTGTAGCAAAATATCGTAAAGAAAGTGACTTCAGAAAGCCGAATCCGGGAATGCTGCTGAAAGCCGCTGAGGAGATGGATATCGACCTTGGTCAATCCTGGTGCGTTGGCAATAGCATCAGCGACATGGAGGCCGGGTTACGAGCCGGCTGCAAAACCATATTGATAGACCTACCTTCCCATCAACAACAGCTCGAGCCGGGCCAGCCCAGGCCGGACTATAAGGCTGTAAATATTAAGGAGGTAGTCAATATCATAAAAAAACATCACCGTTCGTCCGCTGATGAGGAAGTGCAAGCTCAGTCGGCCCCCACGGTTCAAACTGAACGGGCACGGCAAGCTACTAAACAAACTCCCGAGGCCATCGAACCGGTTTCGCAAGCTGCTGAACAAATTCCAGAAGTCACTGAACCGGCTTCGCAAACCACTGAACAGACTCCAGAGGCCGCTGAACCGGTCTCGCAAACCAAGGAACAGCAACTTCAATCAGCGCTGCAAGAGCCGCAAATACAATCCGCAGAAGAGGACATTGCCGGTGACAGAAGCGAACCCAGCACTAATTTCACCAATTCTTTTGAAGTAGAAAAAATTAGTGCTGGGCTAAATAACATTCTCAAACACCTACAAAGTATGCAGCGGACCGATATGTTCGGTGAGTTTTCCATAATGAGACTAATGGCCGGCATTATACAAATTCTTGTTCTGTTTTGTTTGTTGATGGCTATATGGTTCCTGATGAGTCCGAACAGGCAGGACAATTCGGTCTTCATTGCACTTGGCTTTGCTATGGTCTTACAGCTTATGTCATTAACTTTCTACATAATGCACGGGCGAAAATAGCGATGTGCAAAGCAAACCCTGAATCACAATCCCCCCCCACCGTTTCGTCTGGTGAAAAACGAAGCAGTGGTGGCGAGATTTTAGTGTGGCTTCCTTCGCCTATGGGTGATGCAATTCTTTGCACGCCGGCCTTGCGGGCCATTCGCAAACATTTCAAATCTTGTAACATTACTTTTTTCGCGAACAGCGTAGTCCGGAATGTTCTGTCGCCATGCAGCTTTAACAACAAATGGCTGGACCAAAAGCAGAAGAATCCGTTTGCGGTCGCAAGAGAACTCAAAAAACATAAATTCACACAGGCAATCCTTTTTAAGAACACATTTGTTTCGGCCTTTGCTGTCTTTTTAGCAGGGATACCATCACGTATCGGCTATGCCCGCGAAGGTCGAGGTTTTTTGCTGAGCGACAAGCTTTATCCGCCGAAACTTCATAACGGCAAATTCAAACCTGTTTCCGCGATTGACAGCTACCTTGCGATTGCCTCGTGGTTGGGCTGCGAGACAACCGACAGAGACCTCGAATTGAATATCGAGTCGGAAGATGAACAGCGGCTTTGTGGTAAATTGCCGCAAGTCTCAAGTCCGGACGGCCCGCTTGTCGTTCTTGTGCCGGGAGGTGCCTTCGGGCCGAGCAAATGCTGGCCGAGTGTTCGCTTCGCACAAACAGCAGACTGGCTGATTATAAACTACAACGCAACAGTTGTCATATCCGTCGGGCCTGATGCGCTTGAGAAACAAATCGCCGAAGAAATCTGCGATTCAAGCAGGCACCAACTTATCAACTTAGCGGAAACACCGACAAGCCTCGGCGAATTAAAAGCGTTATTTTCCATTGCGGGCTTAGTAATAAGCAACGATACAGGCCCACGACATATAGCTATAGCTTTTAAGCGTAAGCTAATCACCCTTTTCGGGCCGAACAACCCGGCCCGGACAAAGACCGATTACAAAAATGAGATTCAAATAATCGGTAATGTCCCGTGTGCGCCCTGTGATAAACCGATATGCAAAAAGAGCGGACATCCATGTATGCAGTCAATCACAGTGGAGATGGTTTGTGAGGCTGCAAAAGAGCTACTTGAAAATAACCTTGAAAAAGCAAAATTTTTAAGCCAACAAGAATTTATTGAAACTTCAACATCATTTTTCATAGACAGCGATTATCAAGCGGCGTTCAGCAAATGGGGTTTAACATCCATCGATGCTATATTTTCTTTTAATACAGGTAAGGACCCTGGAGGGTCACATCTGCCTAAATATCGCAGCCGGCTACAGTTTGATATTTCCGACCCTGCGAAGATACTTTTCCTGAAACGGTATGATAATCCTAATTTACGCACTCAACTTGCACACTGGTTCTGGCATAAAAGCCGAAAAACAATGATGTCATGCGAGCTGGATTCGACGATAAGCTTAGCTCTGGCGGGCATAAATACACCCAAAGTCGTTGCTTACGGTGAACAATGGGGCAAATTTTTTGAGAAAAGAAGCTTTATAATAACAGAGAAAATACCTAATGCCGAACCTCTCGAAGAAAGACTCCCTAACTGTTTCTCAGGTCAATTAACAGCCGGAAAACTCAAAGAACAAAGGGCGTTCATCAAGCGGCTCGGTCAATTCGCCCGGAAATTCCACAGCACAGGCTGCCGCCACAGAGATTTTTATCTTGCACATATTTTTTACTCCGACAACGGTACTTTGTACCTAATCGACCTTCAGAGAGTATTCAGGCCCCGGCTCCTTGCAGAAAGGTTTCGTGTAAAGGACATTGCCCAATTATACTACTCAGCGCCGGGCAGGGTCTTCTCAAGAACCGACCGCCTTCGATTCTACAAGAGTTATACAGGTAAAAACTATTTAGACAAACACGATAAGGTGTTTATTCGCAGAGTAGTCAAAAAAACCGAGCAGATAATGAGACACGATATTAAACATCATCGCATTGTTCCCTTTAAAAATTAACAAAGACGATTATAGTACGCGGTATACAAATGAAAGTTGCTGTTGTCATAGAACGTTATGATATTTCTCTGGGTGGAGCTGAGTGGCTTGTTTACGAACTGGTCCCTGCCCTATCTCGACTCGGCCTGGACGTCGAAGTGCTCGCTGCAAAGGCAAACGCCGATGCTTCTAATACTCAAGTTCTTTTTGAGAATTCCCATAACAAACGTATCTCATTAGGCTTCTTCACCAAAACCATCCGGCAATATCTTAGCAGGCATCATTTCGATATTGTTCACAGTTTGATTCCATTGACTTTTGCAGATGTGTATCAGCCTCCAGGCGGAAGCTTTGCCGAAACGATAATCCGTAACGCCGCAAGCTATAATAACAGATTCAAGGTTTTCTATAAAAAAACAACTGCCTTTACAAACCGGCGCAGAAATGAGGCGATGTCGGCAGAAAAAAATCTCTGCAAAAACCCGCAAGGCCCGATAGTTGCGGCACTTTCAGAATATGTCAAAGAGCAGTTCCACCGCCATTATCATCTCGAAGAAGAACGTATCGTTGTGATACCTAACGGTGTAAGAACCGATAGACAAATTGACCCAATCCGTACAAAGGAGCTGAAATCCGAGGTTTTTCAAAATTTGAGAACAGAGCAAGAAGCAAATCCTGTGTTTTTCTTATTTGGAGCGAATAATTTCAGGCTTAAGGGTCTGGGCGTCCTCACAAAAGCACTGGCACTTGCAAGTAAGTCTGATTTATCCAACACTCCATATTTATTAATTGCTGGCAGCGGTAATCCTAAAAAATATAAGAATTTAGCAAAGAGGCTTGGAATTTCAAACAGACTAATATTTCTTGGATTTCAAAACAACATTCAAAACGCACTTGCAATAAGCGATGTCGCCGTCTTACCCACTTTCTATGACCCATCGAGCAGATATATTCTCGAAGCATTGGCAGCAGGCAAGCCGGTAATAACAACGAGATTCAACGGCGCAACGGATTTATTTGTGAATGACCGACACGGCAAAGTAATTGATGCACCGGAAAATATACCAGCATTAGCCGAAGCGATTGTTTATTTCACAGATACAAACAATATACAAAAAGCATCACAGGCGATTGTCGAAGATAACATAGAAGAAAAAATCTCAATCCGCCGAGCTGCCAAACAACTGGTAACTGTTTATGAATCCATATTGCAAAGGAAAGGTCGAAAATAATGTATATAATTTTTGTACCTGCCATTATTGGAGCGTATCTGCTCGGCTCGATTCCGTTCGGACTGCTGATCGCTAAAGCACACGGCAAGGACCTGCGCTCGATAGGCTCCGGTAATATCGGCGCAACCAACGTATCGAGGGCGCTGGGCAGGAAATGGGCCTATGTTTGCTTTGGGTTAGATGTGCTTAAAGGCATGGTCCCCATGCTTGCAACATTGTCTCTTACCAAGCCTTTGTCCACTCCATCACAAACCGAAAAGGTTATTTTTCTCTGGCTATGGCTGGCGGTAGGCTGCGGGGCTATCTTAGGTCATATTTTCCCGATATACGTGAAATTCAGAGGCGGTAAAGGCGTTGCAACCAGCTTTGGGGTTGCGCTGGGGCTCTGGCCTTATTATACAATCTGTGCTTTTTTTGCAATTGCAATATGGATTGTGGTCGTTTTGATATGGCGGTATGTTTCGCTGGCATCCATCGCTGCTTCCGTAACTTTTCCCATTGTTTTGATTCTGGCGATAGTCCTGAAACGGGGCTGGGATTTTGTTAGTCTATGGCCATTGCTTATTGCTGCAACGGCAATACCACTGATGGTCATTATCCGACACCGCGAAAATATAAAAAGACTGCTGGCCGGAACGGAAAGCAAAATCTTAAAAGCTAAAAATGATTCATAGAAAAAATTCCAAGCGAACCATAAGTCCAGCCAAGGTGAGTTGAGAAATCTTTTTTTAATAGATTTAGCTGCAGCCACTTCATATCCGCGCTTCGCGATGCTTTGCATCGCTTTGGCCCATTTGACCACGCTCAGGGCTGTGGGTTTGTGCGCTAAACTTTAAGAGCATTAACTCATCAAGATTAGCGGTTATGCCTTATACTGCCGATGCGGGAATAAGGCAAAGTATTCTTAAAACGGAATTGCCAATGTTCCTGAACTGGTGCTCTTTGCCACCAGGTACAAAAATCACGTATTCAGCGCTAAATTCATGCTCCTTTCCTTCGCAGACAAATACGCCCTGGCCTTCTATAACAAAGACCTCATGTTCATGAGGATGAGTATGCAAAGGTGTATGTCCGCCGGGCTGTAATTCAAACATCCGCATTGCAAAATTTTCCGCCCCGTCCTCCTTGGAAATAAGCCATCTTATCTGGACATCTTTTGCACCCTCGACCTCTACTGCACATTTACTAACATTGCTGCTCTTTTCTATTTTCATCCCGTTAGACATTTTTATCCCCTTCTAAAATTTTTCCCGTTAGAGATACCCGCTTGCCTATCCTGGGAATGTCTAACGGGATTCATGTTCTAACTCCGCTTATCTTTCATAAGGCCTCAACCGAGTTTACTGGCGAGAATCTCGGAAACAACTTTTGGATTTGCCTGGCCTTTTGTTTTCTGCATAACCTGGCCCAACAAAAAACCTCTGGCTTTCTTGCTTTTTTTACCGCCGCTGGTTACATCCTCAACCGCCTTTGGGTTTTCAGCAAGTACCTGCTCAACTACGGACTCCAGCTCACTCACATCGCTCTTCTGAATCAGATTGAGCTCTTCCGCCAAGACTTGCGGCTCTTTACCGGTTTCAACCATCGCCTCAAATATAGGTACCGAAGAACTGACGCTGATAGTATCGGCCTCGATCATTGAAGCTAACTGTGCGAGGCTTTTGGGTTTGAGGCCCAAATCGCCCACGCTGCATCCTTTTTCATTTGCTATTTTCAAGCCGGTCTGCGTTAGTAAGTTACAAATTCGCTTCGGGTCGGCACCGGCCTTGACTGCTTCGTCGAACAAATCAGATGTCGAGCGTTCGGCTGTTAAAACTCCCGCATCGTAATCACTTAACTTGAACTGCTCAACATAGCGCAATTGTCTTTTAATCGGCAGCTCACACAGACGACTGCGAATCTCCTGGAGCCATTCCGGTGTCAATTCGACCGGCACAAGGTCCGGCTCGGGAAAATAGCGGTAATCGTGTGCCTCTTCTTTTTCTCTTTGCAGGACAGTTACTTCTCTTTCATCGTCCCAGCCGCGAGTGGTTTTATTACCCATTTCCATCACTTGGCCGGTTTCCAGGAATTCGTCAAGCTGTCTTTGCTCCTCATAATCAACGCTTCTTTCAAGTGCCCGGAAGCTGTTGAGGTTTTTGATTTCGACGATGGGCGTCTTGTATTCTGTGCCGTCTTTGGTAACAATCAAATTGATGTTCGGCTCAAAACGCATGTGTCCTTTCTGCATATCGGCCTCGGAGACACCCAAAAACCTTACCAATCGCTGGAGTTCGGCGGCCAACGCCCGCACTTCGGCGGCGCTGTTCATATCCGGCTCGGTAACAATCTCCAATAAGGGCGTGCCGGTCCTGTTCAAATCAACCTGCGAAAAATTTCCTGCTGTATGCAGATTTTTGCCGGCATCTTCCTCCAGATGTGCTCTTATTATCCTGATTTTTTTAGTTTGGCCGGACTCAAGCGGAATTTCAATATAGCCGTTCGTACTAAGCGGCAAATCATACTGGCTTATCTGATAGTTTTTCGGCAAATCAGGATAGTAATAGCTCTTTCTGTCCCACTTGGTGAATTTTGCTATCTCGCAGTTAAGGGCCAGCCCCACAAGAACAGCGTACTCAAATGCCTGTTTATTCATCACGGGCAAAACGCCGGGCATACCAAGACACACCGGACAGACCCTGCTGTTGGGCTCGGCGCCAAATTCCACCGCACAGCCGCAGAACATTTTGCTCTTCGTGCAAAGCTGTACGTGAATTTCCAGGCCAACTATTAACTTATGACGTAAATCGTTACTCATCTTTATTCACAACCGGTGCTTTTCTTTTATGCCAGTCGGTTTGGTTCTCGAACATTCTCGCTATACGCAGTAACTTGTCCTCGCCGAAGGCCGGCGCAAGTATCTGCAGGCCAATCGGCAGATTATTTTCATCGAAACCGCAGGGGACGCTGATGCCCGGAATGCCAGCCAGATTGGCGGCTATCGTATAAATATCGGAAAGATACATCGTCAGAGGGTCGTCAATCTTTTCGCCGATTTTGAAAGCAGTCGTAGGGGAAACAGGCATCATAATACAATCGCATTTTTCAAACGCGCCGGTGAAATCGGCCCGTATCAAATTCCTAACCTTAAGCGCCTTCAAATAATATGCATCATAATAACCGCTCGAAAGGGCATAGGTTCCGAGCATTATTCGTCTTTTTACTTCTTTTCCGAACGCCTCTTCCCTTGATTTGGAATAGACGTCGATATAATCTTCGGCCTTTTCGCTGCGATGGCCGTAATGTACACCATCATACCGGGCCAAGTTGCTCGACGCCTCAGCAGTCGCCACGAGATAATAGGCGGCAATAGCATAATCGAGGTGAGGCATATTTATTTCTATGATTTCGGCCCCGAGCTTTTTATAGACATCTATCGCCTCATTCAGGGCCTTTCGCACCTGCTCATCCGCACCGGAGACGAACTCCGACACGATTGCTATTTTGAGTTCCTTTTCTGGCTCATCGAGTTTTGCAAGGTAATTACAGACCGGTGCAACAGCCTCATCAACGCTGGTGCTGTCGGCGGGGTCGTGGCCTGCTATGACATTCATCATCAACGCCGAATCGGCCACAGTATGCGTTATTGGCCCGATCTGGTCTAAACTCGAACCGTAGGCAACAAGCCCGAATCGAGAAACACGGCCGTACGTCGGCTTTAAGCCGACAACTCCGCAAAGACTTGCGGGCTGGCGAATTGAGCCGCCGGTGTCAGAGCCGAGGGCCGCAAAACACAACCGCCCCGCCACGGCTGCTGCTGAACCGCCACTGCTTCCGCCCGGCACACGGGAGGTATCCCAGGGATTGACCGTCTGCTTTAGGCCCGAGTTCTCTGTACTCGAACCCATTGCAAACTCATCCATATTCGCTTTGCCGACTATGACGGCATCGGCGGCAAGCAGCCTTTCTACAACGGTGGCATTGTAAGGGGCGTGGAAATTCTCTAATATCCTCGAAGCGCAGGTAGTAGCTCCGAAAGTAGTGCACATATTGTCTTTTATAGCAATCGGCACACCCGCCAGCTCCCCCACCACCTGTCCGGCTGTTATGCGCCGGTCAACATCCGCGGCGGTTTTTAATGCTTTGTCGCGATAAGTGCTGATATAAGCGCCAATGACCGACTCAAGCTTGCCTATCCGCTGAAAAACAGCCTCCGTCGCCTCAACGCTGCTTACTTTGCCGTCCGCGATTGCGTCACGCAATTCTTTTGCACTCAGGTCTTCCATCACTACAAAATTTATTTTTTCTTTTGACTTCTTCGATGTTCAAGAAACCAATCGTAAAGTTTCTGGTTATCGTAGGTTTCGGTCCAGGAGTCATGTCCTGCGTCGGGATAAACTGTGAATTTGACGTTTCCACCGCGGCTCCTCAGGGCCTTGACCATTTCTTCAGATTCTTCAAGGGGAACCGCCTGGTCTTTTGCACCGTGGAAGACCCACACAGGCATATCCTCGAGCCTTAAAGCCATTATACGGTTACCGCCGCCGCAAATAGGTGCGATAGCGGCAAAGCGTTCGGGATATTCAGAGGCCAGAGACCAGGTGCCGAATCCGCCCATACTCAGACCGGTTAGATAAATCCTTTCGGTATCGACCTTATACCGGGCCACAATATCATCCAAAAGATTTATGAGTACTTCAACTTTACCCGTCCACCAATCGTCTTCGGGACACTGAGGTGAGACCACAATAAAGGGAAAATCCTTTTTGTTTTCGACAATCTTCGGCGGGCCGTGTACTTTTACCTTATTTAAATCACTACCGCGTTCACCGGCCCCATGCAGAAACATTATCAAAGGCCAGCGCTGCCTTTTTTGACCGTAGCCTTCCGGCAGAAACAACAAATAATTACAGCTTAAAGTTTTGGTTATTTCCTTTTCAAAGGTCTGAGAATGCTGACTACCGGGTGGAACAGGACTCATTTTGCTTTTCTCCATCTGTGCACAACCAATTAACAACAAAGACGTAAATACAGAACATGTTAATTTGCTCGCCTTCATTTCTAAATACCTCCGAATACACTTTGTATTAACTCTCTCTTACGCACCGGAACTATCATCCAGTATTTTCGGTACTTTGAAGAACTCCCCATCCCGCTGCGGGGCATTGGTCAATACATTCTCGGTTCCGAGCGATTCTTTGGCACAATCTTCGCGCAAAACGTTACTAATCGGCAAACAGTGTGCCAAGGGTTCAACATCGGTGGTGTCCAGCTCATTCATTTTTTCTACGTAGTCAAGGATTGCGCTTAGCTGACCGGTAAATTCCTCAACCTCGGCTTCGGTCAATTCCAGTCGAGATAATTTGGCGACCTTTCTGACCTGTTCCTGGTCGATTTTCTTGGCCATTTTTCAATTCCTGATAATCTTCGCTTCGCTGCGAATGACAATTATATTAAAAAGAAAAAGCGAGGCAGAACCGGCCCCGCTCCAAAGTAAATCCGCTACGGCAAAATGCTTTTGTCAGCCGGTGTCCTTCTCGGCGGGTTTGTAATTTCGCTTGGGAGGCTTTTGCACAAGGCCCATACGAATGGCTTTGGCTGAGACCTTAATTCTACAGACCTTGCCGTCAACGACAGCCCGAACCTTTTGTATATTCGGCTTAAACTTTCTCTTGGTAACGCCGGTGACTTTTCTACCAACACCGCCAAGATACTTGGCCTTACCACGCCGGGCGATACTTCTGCCCGCCACCGTTCGCTTACCAGTAAAGAAACATACTCTCGACATCAATTACACTCCTGTTTTATTTAGCATAGGATGGTGTCATACTACACCAAAACACACAAATATATAATTTTGTTGAAAAATTGCAAGACCAAACACAAGATTTAAAGCAAAAAAGCAATCTATACCCAAAAAAGGCATTTTATAAGGACATGCTTTATACTCTACCGATTTTGCATTTCAGCCGATATACCTTATAATTGATGGTTTGTTTCGTAGATTTATACAAACAGCAACTTCCCGGATAGTTTTTGACGGACAGGACTTTATGAATATTTTGGGAATATCGGCCTTCTATCATGACAGTGCTGCGGCGCTTGTGCGGGACGGCGAAATTATCGCCGCCGCCCAGGAGGAGCGGTTTACAAGAAAAAAGCATGACAATCAATTTCCGACAAATGCGGTTGAGTATTGCCTACAAGCCGGCCGGCTCAATGCGGAGGACCTCGATTATGTGGTTTTCTATGAGAAACCGCTGAGGAAATTCGAGAGGCTGCTCGAAACCTACATCGGTTATGCCCCCCGAGGTTTTAAGCAGTTCCTGATGGGTATGCCGTTATGGCTTCGGTTGAAGCTGCATTTGCCCCGCGAAATGGACAGGGCTTTGCAGAACAAGTACAAGGGCCGTTATGTTTTCACCGAACACCACGAATCCCACGCCGCGAGCGCCTTTTTCCCCTGCCCTTTCGATGAGGCCGCTATTCTGACAATGGACGGCGTCGGTGAATGGGCAACGGCCAGCTTCGGTACCGGCAGGGGCAACAAAATTGAATTGACACATGTGATGCATTTTCCTCATTCGCTCGGGCTGCTTTATTCTGCTTTTACATACTTTACCGGCTTTCGAGTCAATTCCGGCGAATACAAAATGATGGGCCTGGCACCTTACGGCGAACCAAAATACTACGAACTCATACTAGAAAAGCTAATTGACCTGAAAGAAGACGGCTCATTCCGTCTGGACATGTCATATTTTCCCTACTGTCATAAGATTGTAATGACCGGCTCGAAGTTTGAAAAGCTCTTTGGCGGCCCGCCGCGGAGGTTAGAATCACCCCTTACCCAGCGGGAAATGGACATTGCAGCGTCCATCCAGGCCGTTACTGAAGAGATTATGCTCCGGGCCGTCAGGCACGTGCATCGCCAAACCGGGATGAAGAATCTGGTATTAGCCGGCGGTGTGGCCCTGAACTGCGTCGGCAACGGCCGAATCCTGCACGAGGGACCATTCGATAATATCTGGATTCAGCCCGCAGCGGGAGACGCCGGCGGGGCACTGGGAGCGGCATTATTTGTGTGGTATCAATTACTGAACAACGAGCGAACGGTTGACGGCCCGGATAAACAGCAGGCGTCCCTGCTTGGGCCTGCTTATAGTAATGAACAAATCCGGTTGTTTCTTGATTCCGTCAACGCAAAGTATGATACATACACCCATGAAAGACAATTACTCGATAAGGTCACGGATTTAATAAACGATGGAAAGGTAATCGGCTGGTTTCAGGACCGAATGGAGTTCGGGCCGCGGGCATTGGGCAACCGCAGTATTATCGGCGATGCCCGCAGCCAAGAGATGCAGTCGATAATGAACCGCAAGATAAAGTTCCGCGAGTCTTTTCGTCCGTTCGCCCCCTGTGTGCTTCGGGAGGACGTAGGGGAATATTTTCAGATGAGAGACGAAGAAGACAGCCCTTATATGCTTTTAGTCGCATCTATTCAAGAGGAGAAGCGATTAACGCCGGACGTGCCGATTGAATCGCTCAAGGGACTGGAAAAATTAAAGAGCAAACTCAGCATCGTGCCGGCCATTACACACGTGGACTATTCGGCTCGCATTCAGACCGTCGATTCACAGCGCCACCCAAAACTGCACCGTCTGATGAGTCTGTTTAAGGAAAAAACCGGCTGTCCTGTGATTATCAACACAAGTTTCAATATCCGGGGCGAGCCGATTGTGTGCTCGCCGGAGCATGCGTATCGCTGCTTTATGGCGACAAATATGGACATTCTGGTGATGGAAAATCAGTTACTCTATAAAGAAAAGCAACCACAGGCAAAGCAGCACGAGATAGACGAATATAAGGCACAGTTTGAATTGGATTAACTTAGTGGCCGAAGGAGAATAATATAAGATGTCTTTTGTTGAGATAAACTGGCACCCGAAGCAAAAACAACTGCAAAATTTCGGCAAAATCGCTCTGATAGCAACGGCCGTCATTTCTTTGCTGTTATATTTGCTTAAGGGAGTGGCAATTCAATGGGCCTTGATTATCTTTGCTGTTGGTTTAATCATTTTTATAAGCAGCGTTATCTCATTAAGGCTCACGAGGGGGATTTATGTTGTTCTGACGGCCGTGACGTTTCCGATAGGTTTGATGGTCAGCTTTATGTTGCTGGCGGCTTTTTATTTTCTCTTACTGACGCCTTTAGGACTGCTCTTTCGACTCACAGGCAGGGACGTGCTTGGCCGTAAGTTCGACCCCACCGCCGAAAGCTACTGGCTGCGAAGGAAAGCCCCTGAGAGCTCTGAGCGTTATTTTCACCAGTTCTGAATCCGGAGAATATCGATGTCCAGGAATTCCGAATCCGATACACAAAGCGAATTCAAAGAGCTTGCTCAAGAGAAAAGACCATCTTTGCCAAGAGAGTTTTGGCTGTTTCTAAAATACAATAAAAAGTGGTGGCTGCTGCCCATATTAATTATACTGCTTCTTCTGGGTTTGCTCGTATTGTTAGGTGGCACAGCAATAGCACCGTTTATTTACCCACTTTTCTGAAATGGCGGCCAACAACTCCTGCATTGTATGCGGTTGTTGACCGCATTCGCCTGGTTTTAGTCAGCGGCGCTTTTCAATATAAAATTCAATACTTTACGTACCTTGGTAGAATTAGGGTCTATCTGCAAAGCGCTACGAAGCTCTTTCAGGGCCTCGTCTCTGTGTCCTTGTTTTTCCAACATAATGCCCAGATTGTAATGCAGGTCTAAATCATCGGGTACGAGTATCAAGCCCCTTCGATACGTTTGAACCGCTTCGTCGAGCTTGTCTTGCTGGAACAGGATTGTTGCCAGATTATTGTATGCCTGCGGCAGATCCGGCTTTAATCGAATCGCTTTGGAATAATTTTCAACAGCCTTGTCGAGCCTGCCCTGAACGTGATATGCCAAACCTAAATTGAAATAAGCATCGGCAAAGAAGGGATAGATTCGTAGTGCCTCTATATTATGAGTGATAGCCGCATCCGGATTTCCCTGTTTGCCAAATAACAAACCTAATTTGGCATAAGCCTCGTAACGATGCGGCACATAATTCAGAACCAAACGATACTGCTCGGCGGCAGCGTTGTATTTATCCAAATATTCGAGTAATTCGCCGTACTTCCAATGCAGCCACCAGTCTGAGGGCGATTGCTGAATCGCCCAGCGATATTGACCTTCAACTTCATTAAAAACTTCCGGTGAAAGAAAGGCCTTAAGAGCCTTGAGTTTTTGCTCCATTTTCCCGACCCGCAGGTCATAGTAGAGCTGGTTGGTGAAGGGTGCCTGCTTTATAAAACCATCGAGAACCTCATCAGCAATCATGTATCGGTCCCAATCTGTGTAGGCTAAATGTCGCGCACATTCGGCCTCGGTTGGCAACAGACGTTCATTCGCCTGATAATGTTTTATGCGCTGCGGAAGTATCTCCTGGACCTGCTTGAAAATTGTCCCGGCCAGAAGATAATTGCCTTTGAAATTCATGTGGACATGCTCATAAAACAGCTCCTCGCCGGGAATTTCATGGGGACTGTTTTCTTCAAATCCTTTCACAGCATCAATCAGGTAAACACCTTCAGCAGCCCTGTTGGAAGCCACACTACGAATAATCTCATTGATACGATTGTCAGCGCGAAAGCGAAGTGTATCCAGCTGGCGCGCTTGAATATATCTTTCCTTGCTCTTGTCATACTTGCCCATAGCCCAGTAACACCGCCCCAGCCGAAACTGCAGGTTGGCATAACTACCGTCAATTTCAGCAGCTTTTAAGTACCGTTCCGCCGCCTCGGCATAATTGCCGTCTGACTCACATTCAACCCCCCGCTGATAAAGCTGGTCCCAGTTTTTCTTCTCAGTGTCTGTCAGATTCGGCCGATGCAGCGATGCGAAAGGCGGGCTGTCCTTCAGGTTGCTGGCGACCGTGCAAAAAATTACGTTTATTCCGCTCTTGCAGGCAATTCGACGAATATCCCGCAGGTTCCTTCGAAAGTGCCGGTAAACGATTTCCAAATCAGCGTCGTTCGCCCTTACCTGCTTTTCGAGGAACATTTTCATTCCGCGCCAAACCCTGGGGGCATCGCCGGCGCCTGCTGATTCTAGCAGATTCATGATAAGCTGGCCCAGCTTAGTAGCTTTAATCGCGATTCCGAAGCGGATGAGAGACAGATTGGAGCTAATCGGCGTAAAGACAGTTCCGGCCCCGTATGGGCCGACCACCTCGTTGTTGCCGAGGTATACGATAAACAAATCGGTTTGATGTCGTGCGCAATCGTCGGCGATTTTTAGAACCACATGGGAGTTTATAGCCGGCATCGCAGCGGTAATGACTTCAAAATTCGCTTGTGGATACCGTTGACGCAGCATTGCCTGTAAAATCCGTCCGAAACAAAATGCGCCGCCCGGCATACCTGCTGCAGCGGAAGCACCCAGCACAAAGATTCGATAAGTATCGTCAGATTTATCCGCAGGAAAAACAAAGGGATTGGCCATTCGTGCGACGTTCGGGTGAAAGAACCGCCAGGCAAATTTTGTATTGCTACAGTAAGAGACCTTGTCGTTTACTTCGCATTTGACGGTCGCCGTTGTGGCAAAGCCGTAGCCGACTATACGCAGGGTAATCTCCAGCAGCAAGAAGAGAAGGGCCGGAATTACGGTAACAGCAATAACACGAAACAACCAGAGACGCCAACCGGTTACTACCTGCGGTGACACTTTTTCTCTGCCTTTTGATTTACCTTTACTCCTGGGGGACGAAATAGTTTTTTTCTCTGTCGGCGAACGTCTTTCGGCTTTGCGCCGTAAGGTATGTCTTTTAGTACCTGATGAGGACTTCCTCTCCTTTTTTCTGCGTTTGGGACGCATCGTTCAGCCTCTGTAATCGTGTTTTCTGACTTAAGAAAAAGTTTTTTTCAAAGGTGCGCTTGTTCTTTCATCGGCTTTTGTGTATCGGCTGATTAGTCAGCGGCAGCTTTTTTCAGGTAATTCACTTCAGCCCGTCTCAGCGCTCTGAATTTTCCTATCCCGAGGCCCCTCGCGGTGAGTGTGCCGATTCTGGTTCTGGTGAGCGATTTTACGGGCAGGCCGACTTTTGCCATCATTCTTCTGACCTGGCGGTTAAGGCCCTGACGCATAGTGACTTCGAGCAAAGATTCTTTATGGCCGCGTTTTAATATTTTTACCGACGCCCTGCCGGTTTTACCTTCCGCCAACCAGACTCCCTTTTTTAACTTTTCAATTTGTTTCGGGGCAATCTCTCCCTTAACTCTTACGACGTAGGTTTTAGCCACTTCATATTTCGGATGCGTTAGCCTGTTCGCCAATTTGCTGTCATTGGTCAGAATAATCAGGCCAGTGGTATCGGCGTCGAGTCTGCCGACACAAAAGATGCGTTCACCGGTAGGGACAAGGTCTATCGCCTTTTTTCTGCCCTGAGGGTCGCGGTTAGTGCAAATCACGCCCTTGGGCTTGTTCAAAAGAAAATATACTTTCTTGGCAGCGCGAATCTTTTTGCCGTTTACGGTTATGACGTCTTTTTCCGGGTCAACAAAGGCCGGCAGCTTATCCACCAGCCTGCGATTGACACGGACAACTCCATCGAGTATCAACTCCTCGCATTTTCTGCGGGAATCGACACCGGCCGCCGCCAAAACCTTCTGTAATCTCTGTTCAGTCATAATGAGTTACTCATCGCTCAGTGCCCTCAAGTAATATTCGAGAAGCTCCGCAAAATCATTCACATCCACACTTCCCGAGCGATTCAGATCTGCTCGACCACACCAATTATTCTGCTCGCCGCATCCGGTCTTCCCAAATTGATTGGCGAACTCAATTAAATTCGGAAGCTCAACACCCCAGTCATCTATAAGTGGATTGGCATTTGGATGGTAAGCCAAAGTCAAACTGGTTAGCTTGGGATTGAAAGAGCTAATCAATGGTAAATAAATATAATAGGCAGATGTGTCCAATGGGTTGTCCAGCAGGTCCAGGTACTTCAGACTTGTCAATCCTGAAAGTGCAGAGATGTCGCTGACCTGATTGCCACGTAAACTTAGCGTTGCCAAATTCTTCAGGCCTGAAAGTGCAGAGATGTCGGTAATCTGATTGTCGGAGAGCCACAGTGCATCCACATTCATCAAATTTGCCAGCCCAGAGATGTCGCTGATCTGATTTTGCTCTATATTCAGGTACCGTAGGCTCGTCAGTCCCGAGAGAACAGAGATATCGCTGATTTGGTTTTTGGACAACCCTAAGTTTGTCAAAATCATCAGTTCCCCAAGAACAGAGATGTCGCTGATGTGATTGTCGTGCAGCACGAGGCCCTTCAGGTTCGTCAAATTTGCCAGCGCAGAGATGTCATTAACCTGATTTTGTTGCAGAACCAAACCCGTCAGATTCGTCAGACCAGATACCGCAGTGATGTCGCTAATCTGATTGCGGGCTATGCGTAAATCTGTAAGATTTGTTAAATCCAAGAGCGGAGAGATATCGATAATATGATTAGAAGACAGATAAAGGCACTCCAGATTTGTCAGCCCTCTAAGTGCCGAGATGTCGCTAATCTGATTTCCCCGCAAACATAAACCCTCCAGATTCGTAAAATTTGAGAGCACAGAGATATCGCTGATCTGATTTTCACCTAAATCCAAGTCTACCAGATTTCTTAATCCTCTGAGGACAGAAATATCGCTGATCCGATTGCGGTACAGCCATAGAGTCTTGAGATTCGTTAAATTTGAGAGCGCAGAGATGTCGCTGACCTGATTTAGACTCAAAAGCAGGCTTGTCAGATTCGTCAGTTCTTTAAGGGCAGAGACATCGCCGATTCGATTGCCGCGCAGACAAAGACTTTTCAGATTAGTCAAATTTGAAAACACAGAGATATCGCTAATCTGATTTCTGTCCAATTGTAGACTTGTTAGATTTGTTATAGCTTCAAGGGTAGAAATATCATTGACTTTATTGTTGATTAGACCAAGGCCAGTGAGATTCGTAGCATACTCCAGGCCTGTCAGATCAAAAATCCCTCTCTTGCTAGCATCAAGTTCGGTTAGATAAAACATGTCGGTTGGAGTGGGAGCAGAAACGCCCAATTCTTCCTCGACAACGGCCTGCAAGTTGGGATCGGCAAAATAGACCGGCTCCTCCGAGAATGCCAAATCGGACATTGTCATAGTTAAAACCAAGATTAAACATCTTATCCGTCTCATTTTTCTGCCACCATTTCTGTACGAAAGCGGTAAACACGATTTACGATTCACAAGATACGGGCTATGAATTTAATAAACCTAAGTACCGCCAAAGCTGATACCGAGCTTGTCGGCGTAAATAATTATGAAACATCCTATGACCCAAAGTACAAAGCCAATCTGAAACGGCAAATCATTGAGAATAAGCTGTACCGGACCTGAGTATTTACCCTTTTGTATTAGCGCGCTGAACCGGAAAATGCAGTACAAAACCAACGGCGTAGTATAAACAAGATTATTATTACCAAAAATCTGAAACGTTCTATCGTCCATAGCATAAAGCAGAAAACATACCACCGCCAGACCGCTGGTTACATCGAGCATATGAGCCAGCAGCTCCGGTGTATAGCCGGTGAGTGTATTACGAAATGCCTCGCTATCCTGGCGAAGCTGGGCTATTTCACTGCGACGTTTTCCAAAGGCCAGAAACAGACACAAGGCAAAGGTGCAGATAATCAGCCAGGGCGAGATAAATACTTCCACCACAACAGCACCGGCAACAGCCCGCAGGCAAAAACCAGTCGATATCACCACGCAATCCAGAATCATTATTCTTCTTAGCACAAGCGAATAGAGAATCATCAGCCCAATATACGTCAGGATGACAATTGCAAAGGTCGGGCTAAGCATGAAACTTCCAACAATCGCTACCGCAGCACATAAGGCAGAAATTACAAGGGCCGAACCAATTGTTACACTGCCCGCTGCTATTGGTCTCTTGCATTTTTCAGGATGGAGGCGATCCCTCTGACGGTCAATTATGTCATTGAGGATATAGACAGCCGAAGCAGCCAGGCAAAAGCAAACAAAACCACCAATCGCCCTGCCAACAGCCGAGGGGACATTAAGTTTTTGTCCGAATACGAGGGCTGCAAACACGAACATATTTTTGGTCCAGTGCAAAGGACGCATTATTTGCAAAAATTTCATAGCTCGCCTTTCTATATTTATTCGCTAATGTTTAGTATGTCATTGCACATATCAAGTACGGGGCAGACTCAGCGCAGGGAGAAATCCCCTGACTAAACACTATTCACTTAAAATTATCGACATTTGAGCCGATAATGCGTAAAATTATATCGCAATAAGCACATAGCGGACAGCGTATATTTTGCACAATACGAGACACGAAATATGATAACAACTGTTGTTTTTGATTTAGACGACACGCTTTACGATGAAATCGAGTATTGCAAAAGCGGTTTCGCCGCCGTAGCTGAGTTTTTGGCTAATCTGCCTGAACCCCGCTCATCATCGATGGGCGAAGGCCAAGCCCCCCCTGCCGAACGTATATCCGCCGTCCTCTGGGAGCAGTTTACAGCCGGTAATCGCACAAAAACATTTAATGCTGCCCTCGATGAACTCGGTATGAGTTATGATGATGAGCTTATCGGTGAGCTAATAGAGGTTTATCGCAACCATAACCCCAAAATAAGCCTGCCTCAGGACAGCCGGGACGTTCTTTGCGAACTAAGTACAAAATACACATTAGCTCTGCTGACGGACGGCTTTCTTCCAGCTCAAAAATTGAAAGTGCAGGCGTTAAAAATCGAAAAATATTTTAAGTCCATAGTCTATACCGAACAGCTCGGCAGGGAATGCTGGAAACCGTCCCCGGCGGGATTTGAAAAAATAATGCAGACCCTAAAGGGGAAGCCGGAAAATATGGCTTATGTCGCTGATAATGAAAAAAAGGATTTTATCGCTCCGAACAAACTGGGATTTTCAACCATCCAGCTAATCCGTCCTGCCCGTATACACAGAGCCGTCAGTGTAGAACCCGAGGCCTCTGCACAACATATAATATGCGAAATCAGCCAATTATCCGGCCTTTTGGAGAAACTTTGAGCCTTTATCTGGCACTATCGGCCCCAGGCAGAGTCGAGCTGGCAATCGCTTGAGCAGGCATTCTGCTGTAAAAACGCCTCTCTATCATTTTTTTGTTGACTCAAAGGCCTTCAGGGTCTATAATACATTTTGAAAACAAGCTTTTAAGGGTGATTTTCTGTATTTTTGAGGAGTTATACTATGCCAGCACGCAGGAGAAAGCAAAGCAACGCTATGCTTTACACACTAATAACGTTTGTCGGGCTATTTATTGTCGCCACCACTATTGCGGTTATTTACTATGTCGATGCCGAGGATAAGAAGACGAGACTGGCCGACATGCAAAACCTGATTGACGACTTAGCCGACAGCAGCGAACGAAACGCCTTGGGAACTATAGTCGGAACAAAAGCAAGCCGAAAGAGCTGGCTCGGTACGATGATCGAGCATCTTGACGGAACGACATCTCTAATCGTCGGCGGCGTGCCTGAAACGACATCGGCTGAAGCCAAAATGAACGACGTTAATACAAAAGTCGGCAGAGCCTTACAATCGGCCCAAGAGCATATCGATATTGCAGAGCCTAATACAACAGGACTTGTCCAAATAATTGGGGACTTAACAGCGGAGCTGGAAAACACCAAAAAGGCGAAACTCGACGCACAGAAACAGCTCACTGACCTCGAACAAAAATTTGAGAGCGCGAATAAAGCTTATTCCGAAAGAGAACAAATAATCCAGGGTGAGAAAGACAAACTACAAGAGCAGGTCAACACAATCCGAGCAGATTACAATGACCTTCAGGTTCGTCTGGAACAGAGCACCGAGGAGCAAGTTGACACCTATAGGAAACAATTAGAGGAAGCAAACGCTAATTTAAAGCTACTGAATGACACCCTGCTTAAAACTCAGGCGGAATTGAAAATGTCCCAGGACATTATGAAACGTGCACAGGACGAGGTCATGGCTATTAAGCCCCCGCCGGACCATGAGATGCTGGCACATAGAGCCGACGGAAAAATAATATTGATTGACAACCAGGCCAAAGTGGTCCATTTGAATATCGGCAGCAACCAGCACGTTTATCGAGGTTTAACCTTCACGGTTTATGACAGAAGCGGCAATATCCCGAAGGACGGCAAGGGAAAGGCCGAAATCGAAGTATACGATATAGCGGAAACTTACTCCGCGGCACGTGTTATACGTTCAGATGCAAAAAGACCCATATTAGATGGTGATATAGTTGCAAATTTAATCTGGAACAGTGATAAAACAAATGAATTTGTGATTGCCGGTGACTTTGACCTTGACAACGACGGAAACCTTGATTTCAACGCTATCGGCAGAATAAGAGTACTTATCGAGAAATGGGGCGGCAGGGTTGCCGATACCATTTCCATCGACACAGATTTCCTGTTGCTTGGCAGACAACCTCAGGTTCCAACCCAGCAGCCAACTTTTGAAGAGCTGGAGCTGGACCCGGGAGCAATGCAAAGATACGAGGCCTTGCTGCAAAGACTCAACCACTACAATCAGCTCCAGAAGCAGGCACAGGCCCTCTGGATACCGGTATTCAGGTACGAAAGGTTCCTCTATTTTATCGGCTACAAGGGACAGATAAGTCAAGCCGGCGCCATTTAGGTTCGTGAATCGAACTACGATTGTGGTTCGACACCAATCGAGGCAACGAAAATCTCGCCTGTGTATTGAGCTGCGCTTTCGGAGGTAAAGCCCTTTTTGACCGCCACGAAAGTTACGGTATAGTCTGCCTTGATAGCTGTACCGAGTCCGCCAATAGCGGAACCACTATCGCAATCCAGGCCGGAGGGAATATCCACCGCCAGAATGGGACAATCACAGGCATTAATACTATCTATCAATTGTTTATACTCATCACTCAACTGCCCACTTAATCCCGTCCCGAACAGACCGTCAACGAGCATATCCGCATCGGCGGCGAAAGCTTTAACCTGGGCGGGCACATCGCCATCTCTTAGATTTAACTGTTCGATCGGCCGGCCCAACCGCTCTAAAATATCGAGGTTTATCTTCGCATCTCCTTTGACCTTACCGCGGTCGCCGCATATCACCACCACAACTTCAAAACCGCTGTTCAAAAGGTGCCGAGCAATTACGTACCCATCGCCGCCGTTGTTTCCGGTACCGCAAAATATGCAGACCTTCGGGGCTGCAACACCTTTCAATTTCTCTTTAATCAGCTCGGCACAGCTGCGCCCGGCGTTTTCCATCAGGACCACACCCGGTACGCCAATTGTATTTATCGCCCAGGAATCAACCGCGCGAACCTCATCTCGGCTCATCACCACAAATCTTTTACCAGGTGAATATTTTTCCATAATCGGAACTTATACAATAAGCTCAGTCGTATTAATTTAATGAAAATCTACTCCACAACTATTACGGTTTGGGAAATCGATGAGCTTGCAAATATCTGTCTATATCTTCTGCATCTTTGAAAGTGCGTCCATAATCAATCTCATAGTATCGTTTATACCGTTTGAACATCTCCTCCGTGACATAACCTACGATTGGAGTATTCTTGTGTAGCTTGACTCTTGGCCCCAAATAAACATAGCCCCGCGCGATTTTGGACAAGGGAACTCCAGGAGCATCATACCAACCATCAGGAGACAGGATATTGGCAAAGGGCGAATGATAGAGATCAAAGCCAATCGGTTTATGACCTCTTAGTTTCATAACTTTTTCAAAAGGAGGAAGCCAACTGTTAGCCAGCCACACCTGAAAGACGCGGTCCCCAAACTTTTTATATAAGAGATTACCCATGATGTCACGTCCAAAATTGATGTTCGGCGGAAACTTGTAATGAGTGAAATCATGACACCGTCCGACGAAGACAAGGCCTTTTTTGCCCTTTGTGATAATCTCTTTCTCAACTTGTTCAGCCATGGTTTTGTCACGTTTAAGAATCTCAGTCAATATTTCCTTAAACTCAGGAGAATCCTTGGATTTGGTTTTACTGATAATAAAGAACCGGCTATAGTCTAAATCCATATCTAAGCCCAGGAATCGCATTTTCTCCTGGTCTGGTTTAAGGCTTCTATTGAGCCGCCAGATTCTCTCTATGAAATCCCAGTGTTCCTTTGAATTCCAATCCGGAGCAAGTTGGTCTCGGGCAAACAGTAAGGCAGCTTCTCGGTCAAATTCAGGAGCAGTTACCAGTTTCTCCAACTGCCCGTTATTAGTGTACCTGGAGAACTCCCATCCGATGGTGCGCACACCTGCTTCGTGGTATAGCCGAGGGATCAAATCGAGAACGAAGTCCTTATGCTCCTTGACATGGTGGAATTCGCCAACAATAATGACCTGATGTCTCTTGAAGAGGTCGATTAAATACTGCTGGGCCGGCTTGGCATGTTCGTCCAGCCAATGGGCCAAATAAGGATAGTCTTTCTCAGAGATTTGAGAAGCCTTGACAGGCTTGCCCGCCCTCACCCAACCCGGAGCCTTATTCTTTTGACCTGCTACCTCTGTTCCCAAAGAATATGTATAGCCAAATATCGCAAGAAGAGCCAAAATAAAACAACCAGTAGTTCTTTTTCCCATGGCAATCCCCTTTCAAGATAAAGAATTGAATTTTGTTTCTCATCTATCTGGTAAACTATTATAACTGAACATTATACCTCACAACCACAGGCTGTCAATTGACATAAACTCAGAAGGCAATTACAATGCTCGACGTGCGTATTGCATCCCTTCGACTTCGCTTAGGACAGGTTGCGTATAGAATAAACGGTGGGGCAGCAGGACTTTTATATCTTTCCTTTTCGCTTTCTTTTCTTTAGGCCCAATTTGACTATTCTCAATCTTGTCGCCTGTACTGTTCTTCCAATCTGGTCGGCTATTTGTTGTGCCGTTCTACTTGGATATAATTTCCTTAGCAGGTTAAGCTCTTTCTTTGACCAGATACGCTTTGGTTCGCTAATTCCCAATTTGTGTGCTCTGCCCGTTACCGCCGGGACAGTTCGTCCAAGTTGGTTCGCTATATCTCGCAGGCTATTATGTGGGTATAGNNTCCTCTTTTCTTGACCAACCGGGAGCTGTTCCCACTTTTTTGAGGCCGTTGAGATATGCTATTGTTTTCACCGACTCCAAAGGCCGCCCAAGTTTATCAGCTATGCTTTGCGTGTCCTCCGTCGGGTAAAGTTTCTTGAGCAATTTGACTTCATTGGCTGACCAGAGGCGACGCTGCCTTGTATTAATCCCCATGTCGTATGCTCTTTGTCTCACCGCTGCCAGAGACCGCCCAGTTTGCTCAGCTATTTCCCTTGCTCTGCCACGAGGGAAAAGTTTCTTTAGCAGCTTAACTTCATCTTTAGACCACGCATCCCCTTTTTTTTTCTTGCTCTTTACCATTGTTCCTTAGTTCCTTACTCCTGTCCTTGCCTCGATACATTGCTTGCATTTTCACCACACCATTCTAACAATCCCCTGTCTTAATTCAACTGATAGTTTCGGCCAAACAGCTACTATTGAGAAGTGTGATCTTCGCTTAGAAATGCGATAAGGGAATCCCATTATTAATTGATTATTGATGAGTGAGTATCCTTCGACTTTGCTCAGGACTTGCGCTTTGCTCCAGCTGATTATTCGTGGATTCCTTCTTTAGGGCTTATTGCCAAAGTTCAAAAGGAACTTTTGAGATTGCCGCGCGATTCTTCGAATCGCTCGCAATGACCAGAAAACGCACTTTGCGTCATTGCGAGGAGCGCAGCGACGAAGCAATCTCGACTTTTTCAACAGGTCCTTTAGCAGGAATGACATTCACATGGTGTGCGGCGCACACCCTGCCTTTTTAATTGATTATTGATAAATGATTATTGATTATTTAGAATGTTCATCCGATATGCAAATATTACTGACAAATGATGATGGTATTTTTGCCCCAGGCTTAGCTGCAATATATAAAGAGCTGGTCAAGATGGGTGACGTAACGGTGGTTGCACCGGCTGACAGCCGGTCAGGTGCAAGCCACAGCATTACATACCATCACCCTTTAGTGTGTAATAAAGTCGATATTAACGGCCAATTTACAGGCTTTAGCGTCCAGGGCTCGCCGGCCGATTGCGTTAAGCTGGCAGTTATGCAATTACAGGAAGGCCCGATAGATTTACTGGTTGCAGGTATAAATAAGGGGGCAAATGCAGGTATAAATGTCTATTACTCAGGCACCGTTGCCGCCGCGATAGAGGGTGCGTTCTTAAAAATTCCAGCGATTGCGATGAGCCTATCGTTCGAGGAGCAAATGGATTTCGAAAAGGCCGCACACTACTGTGCGAAAATCCTCAAAAAGCTTATGCCGGTCAAAAAAGGCGATGTGATAAACATCAATATACCACAATTATCAAAAGGCGAACCCAAAGGTGTTCGAGTAGTGCCCCAGTCAAGTAAGGGCTTTGATGAGTATTATATCCGTCAACAAAATGAGCAGGGCCAGACGGTGTTTCAGTTGGCCGGCAACGGCCACCGTATCGACGGCACACCTACCGACACTACATCCCTCGAAGAAGGCTATATCACTGTCACCGCACTGGCTCCTGATATGACGGACCATCATAAAACCCGCGAACTTCAGCAAATAAAATGGTAAACTGTACCTGATAACTAAATTTGAAATTTGGAATCTAAAATTTAATGAAAGCATTGGCAAAAAGCAAGCCGGAACCTGGGCTGTGGATGGAAGATGTGCCTGTACCGGAAATAGGTATCAATGATGTCCTGATAAAAATTCACAAGACCGCGATTTGCGGCACGGACATTCATATCTTCAACTGGGACCAGTGGTCTCAAAAGACAATAAAGACCCCTATGGTCATAGGCCACGAATTTGTCGGCACCGTTGAAAAAATAGGCAGCAATGTACATGATGTAGAACTTGGCGAGCTGGTCAGCGGCGAAGGACATATTGTCTGCGGACGCTGCAGGAATTGCTTGGCAGGACGCAGGCATCTCTGCACCGACCCAAAATGTATCGGCGTGGATCGAGCCGGTGCGTTTGCCGAATATCTGTCCATCCCGGTCTCCAACGTCTGGCATTGCGACCCTAACATACCCAAAGATATACTGACCTGCTTCGACCCTTTTGGAAACGCAGTCCATACCACTCTCTCTTACGACCTGGTTGGAGAAGATGTATTGATAACTGGTGCCGGGCCTATCGGTTGTATGGCCATCGCTGTTGCGAAACACGCAGGCGCACGCTATGTGGTGATTACCGACATAAATCCATATCGTCTGGAATTGGCCAAAAAGATGGGGCCTACTTTGACGCTGGATGCGAGAAGCCAAAAAATCGAAGAGGCCGTCAAGAAACTCGATATGAAAGAAGGCTTTGATGTCAGCCTGGAAATGTCCGGCAGTCCCGAGGCATTTAAAGATATGCTCGCAAACGCGTGTCACGGCGGCAAAATCGCACTTTTGGGAATAATGCCATATACCGCCATTGACTGGGATTATGTCGTTTTCAACGGTCTTACAATTAAAGGAATTTACGGCAGGGAGATGTTCGAAACCTGGTATAAGGCCACTATGCTTATTCAAAGCGGGATAGATATCACACCGCTCATTACTCACCGCTTCGATTATACTGAATATCTCAAGGCCTTTGAAGTAATGCAATCAGGAAATTCAGGAAAAGTTATTTTGAACTGGACGGAAGAATAAAAAGCCAGCTTTAACAATTATAGCGGGAAACAAGATATGTTCGGATCGATGAAATCCCATATATCCGAAGAGCTCAAACAAATAAGTGACCACGGACTCTACAAATCTGAACGCATCATAACCAGTCCGCAAAATGCCATGATTACAATACAGAGCGGCCAAAAGGTCCTCAACTTATGCGCCAATAACTATCTGGGCCTTGCCGACCATCCCGACATCATCCAGGCCGCACAGGACAGTTACGCAAAATGGGGTTATGGCCTTTCCTCGGTTCGTTTCATCTGCGGTACGCAGGAAATACACAAACAGCTCGAAAAGAAAATCTCCGAATTTCTCGGCACCGAGGATACTATCCTGTATTCGTGCTGTTTCGATGCGAATACCGGCCTGTTCGAAACCCTGCTCACCGCCGAAGACGCTATCATCAGCGACCAGCTTAACCACGCCAGCATTATCGACGGCATACGCCTGTGCAAGGCCCAGCGCCTGCGGTTTGAAAATTCCAATATGCAGGACCTTGAGGACAAATTGCAACAGGCCCAATCGGCAAGATTTCGTATGATTGCAACCGATGGCGTATTCTCAATGGATGGAACCATAGCCAAATTAGACCAAATCTGCGAATTAGCTGAAAAATACGATGCCCTGGTAATGGTGGACGACTCGCACGCAGTCGGGGTATTAGGCAAGCGCGGACGCGGCTCTCCCGAACACTGCGGCGTAATGGGACGCATCGACATTAACACCGGAACGCTCGGCAAGGCTCTGGGCGGGGCCAGCGGAGGTTACACCAGCGGAAGAAAAGAGATTATTGAGCTGCTGCGCCAGCGTTCGCGGCCTTATCTTTTCTCAAATACGCTTGCGCCGGCCATCGTCGCCACTTCGCTCAAGGTCCTGGAGATGCTCTTCGATTCCACAGAGCTGCGTGACAAGCTAATGGACAACACCCGCTACTTCAGACAGCAGATAAGCAAGCTCGGCCTGGATGTTATTGCCGGCGAACATCCTATCGTGCCGATTATGCTTGGAGATGCTGTACTGGCCCAAAAAATGGCAGAGAAACTTTTGGAAAAGGGTGTTTACGTGATAGGATTTTCCTATCCTGTGGTTCCCAAAGGGGCCGCACGAATTCGCACCCAGATGTCCGCCGCCCACAGCAAGGACGATTTGGATTTCGCTATCGAGAAAATTGATGAGGTCAAACAAGAGCTAAGAATATAACCTGCCAAAAGCTCATCATCTTTGACCACATTACAAATTCTGCAATAAACCATAAGACCCTGCCGAACAAGAAAATACAAAAAATAGCAAATTTCCACGTTGACATATTCAGCCTGAGGTAATATAATACGAGCGATAAGTCCAAAACATAAAAAATGTAGATTTAGCAGAACACAACACGTCTTTAGCGCATCTTTGTTTTGGAAAGTATAACGATTAAGGAGTGATACAGATGAAAACCAGAGCCTTCACACTAATTGAGCTGTTAGTAGTAATTGCAGTAATTGCGGTTTTGATGGCAATTCTAATGCCCGCTTTGAACATGGCCAGAGACCAGGCCAAGCGTCTCCACTGCATTAACAATGTAAAGCAACTGACATTTGCCTGGCTGCTGTACAAAGATGATAATGATGATACAATGGTTGGGGGCCTTCCCCAACGAGGCCCGGTCGACGCCTGGATGTTAGGTCCCCGTGGCAACGACCCCGACCACACCGAGCAATGTAAGGAAGGTATTAGACAGGGTAAGCTCTATCCCTACGTCAAGAACGTAGATGTGTATCGTTGTCCTTCCGATGACAGAATAAAGCGGGAAGGTCAGTACACCTTTGGCAGCTTTTCTATCTCCGGGCCACTAAATGGCGAAGAAAAAGAGTGGAGCAATCGGCATCTCATAAAATATGGCGAAATTAAAAAACCCGCAGATACATTTGTCTTCGTAGAGGAAATCGACCCGCGAGGATGGAACATGGGCTCCTGGGTGGTTAGCAGAGATTTCGGAGACAACTGGATTGATCCGCTGGCAATCTGGCACAGCAAAAACAGGAGCACCTTAGGCTGGGCGGATGGGAGCACCGATATGCACATGTGGGTCAACCCGAGCACCATTGATATGGCTATGCGTGCTTCCTGGGGCGATCAAAGCGTATTCAATATGACCCCTCCTGCCGATGAACGCGATGACCTGCGGTTTATGCAAAGACGCTACCCCGTACTCGATAGCCCACGAAATTAGAAGGCAGACTTTACGCCGTTATATTTAGCCCCACGCCTGTCCTGAGCGCAGTCGAAGGGTTTCACGTGGGATTTCGGCTAATCCCCCAGTGATTGCAGGGTTTCGGCTTGCCCCACAAGATTTATGTTCATTCTCTATAATCCTGATACCCTGCTTGCCTGATAACCTGATCCACCGATATCCTTACTCAGTTCACCCCCGAGAACTACTTCCTTGACTTACTACACTGGGCCGGGGCAATCTCAAAAATCGATCATCATTATCAACCACAACTCATCGAAAAATGTACCGTACCACTTTAATTCCCACGCGATGTCTTCTCTACATCCGTGTTGCACTTATCATGTTAATTCGCCGTTGATTTGAATTGCAAACTGATGGATTCTCATTCCCAATTCAGAGTATCAGATGGACAGAATATCAGAGTAACAGGTTTTTCTGGTCATCACTGGGAACGAACTACCCGAAAACCGGTGAGGTCGATGCCACCGTCTGGTATGATGTGCATATCCATTAAGCCCTCAGGCGTGGCTCACGTCCTTGCTGTAAAGCCAGGCCCGCGACGGGTATCTCTTTAGATACTCCAAATTGTCCTGTTCATCCACCAGCCCCTAATCGCCGAAGTGGAAGTTCATGCTGGTGATGGCCCGTTTAAGGGCTGGATGCCGCCTCAAGTTGGTCCATCCGCTAATGGTTCTCAATGGCAAACCATTCTTGTCAACTGCCGTAAACGGAGTCCCTGGCTTTCCGCCAAACCACGGCGACCTGTTCCCTTTATCGGTGATGAACTGGAGGTAGCTCACGTAAAGGAAGTCGCTACCGTGTTTTGCGATCTGCCCTTCAACGCGCACGATCCGCTCGCCTTTCGGGACAGGCCATGGTGTCACCTGCAATCCAAACTCACGAGTGTTGAGGCCAAAAAAGAGCCCATTTTGGGAGCCGTAGCTAAGCTGTAGACCGTAAATATAGTCGCCATGGCACACTTTGACCGATGTGATAGGGCCTATAATAACGTTTTCTTGATCCCCGAATGCCACACAACCACGATGGATGTAGTATCCGGGAGGAGTTACTACTGATTTGAGGAAAAAGCTGGCGGTCACCGACTTGTCCGCGTCCATGACCAGCGTGGCGGGATTGGTGCTGCCGGACAGGTCGCCTGACCAATTCTTGAAACTGTACCCCGTATTCGGTACCGCCTCCAAAGTCACCGTCTCGCCATGTTTGTAGCTGGTCTTATCTGGACTCTTCTTGACAGAGCCGCCGACCGCCTGGGGGATGTCCAGACTGTAGGTCCTGACGAAGTTGGCTGCGATCGTATGGTCGGCCGTGACGTTTGTGAAAGTGTATGTGTCCACGGCGCCGACACTGATACCGTCGACCAAGACATCGCCGATCTGGTAGCCATCCTCGGGCGTCATCGTAAAGGATTGCTCGGCCCCTGATTTTACGGGGACCGCACCGGACGGAGTGATCGCGCCGCCGGCGCCGGCGGTGGCGGTCAGACTGTAGGTCCTGAGGGCGAAGCTGGCGGTTATCGACTTTTTGGAATCTATCTTGATGGTGGCCGGGTTGGTGCTGCCAGATAGATCGCCTGACCACTTCGTGAATCTGTACCCCTTATTCGGTACCGCCTCCAAAGTCACCGTCTGGCCATGTTTGTAGCTGGCCTTATTGGGATCCTTCGTGACAGAGCCGCCGATCGCCTGGGGGATGTCCAGTTCGTAGGTCTTAGGTTTCGGTTCGTAAGTCTTAGATTGAAGGTATTTGAGGAAGATTACTATCGAAACAATTACAATCAGCGCAACAATGCAAATAGCGGCAAGCACCTTAGTCTTTTGTCTCTTGCTGTGTACTTCTGCTTCCTTTTGCTCACCTACTGCTGATTCTGGCTGTTTCGGCAACGGCGGCTCCTGGGCAGCAGTGGATTCCAGTGGCTGTAGGGGTTGTTCGATGCCCAGTGCCTTCAGCAGTTGTGAGAATCCCGTCTCGTAATCGGCAGTGAAGTCAATATACTGCAAACGCTGCAGGCGATATGGAATATTGCATGGCCGGATAAGGACAGGCACGACCAGCTTCCCTTCGTTAAGTGCGTACGAAACCTCATCCATCACGTTGTCGGAAGCCACCGACTCGGGAGAAAGAACTGCCATCATGCCTTTGCAGCTCTTCAGTGCTTTTTCAACTGTGCTGTCCCAGTGCTGGCCGCCAAGTATATCCAGTTGGTCCAGCCACACGTTCGCGCCGACTGCCCGCAGCTCTTTAGCCAGTTTGAGAACAAATTCCGAATCATTCCGCGTATAGCTGAAGAAGTATTTTAACTCTTCCATGGCATAATTTCTCCCACGCTTACTTGAATCTCTCGCGTATTACTG
>JABAOH010015950.1_pt2 | contig 33085 bp, 34 predicted proteins | sample 7062181 | NCBI WGS metagenome assembly JABAOH01 (sample SAMN14538630, study PRJNA623070) | marine sediment metagenome | biome: marine biome [ENVO:00000428]; feature: marine pelagic biome [ENVO:01000023]; material: deep marine sediment [ENVO:00002113]; isolation source: pool of 5 deep marine... | reverse complement strand
AATCACCGATCTGATATAGCACACCCTCACGTGCATCGCTTGGCCGAGATACTCAACGAGATATCTCAAGATGTTAAAGGAAGGTGAGAGTTTTGATGCTTAGTATAGCGGAAATTCGCAATTTTATGGAGAAACAAGGCATTCCTGGTCGCGATCTCTATGATCTCCCGGGTTCGGAGGAGGCATTTCCGGATGGTGCCAATTATCGCATCGAAATTGCGGGCATAGAGAGAGCCACAACCATGGAGGCCATGATCGGTGAAGCGAAGAAGAGAAACGTCACAATACACAGAGCCATTGCAACGGTTGGTGGATCAACATTTTGCGATTTTCAAGAGCTCAAGGCCATAGCCCAGATGGCTTTTGAAGAAAAAATAGAAATGATCATGACCATTGGACATCGTAAAAGTTGGGATCCTGGATCAAAAGAGGCTTCGGCACCTGAAGGGATGATGCAGGGTTTTAGATTGAGGGGCTCTGATAATATTTCGTATTGGATCGCAGACATGATGAGAAACATTGAAGCCGGTTTTAGGGGCTTTTTGGTTTATGATGAAGGGGTGCTTTTCATCGTAAATAAAATGAGAGAGGAGGGGTTTATACCTAAGGAAACGATTTTCAAATTTTCCGTCTTTGGCGGATACTGCAGCGCAGCCGGGGCAAAGATTATTGAATCCATGGGCGCGAATACCATGAACCCTTCATCGGATGTTTCCCTTCCGATTTTAGCCGGTATTCGAAAGGCGGTGAATATACCTTTGGATGTGTATATCATCGTTGTTGATTCCTTTGGAGGAATGTTCAGGGCCTATGAGGCTCCCGAAATTGCCCGCGTGGCGTCACCCTGCTACTTTAAATTCGAACCGGGAACTTCAGAGGGAGATATTTACAAACCCTGGGTCACGGAGGGATGGCACCAGGAATTCATAAGAGAGAAGATTAAGATAGCAACCGTTGTCAAGGAGATTATGGAGAGGCATGCACCTCAGTTGAAAATGTCGGGGAGAGGACCTTCTGATTTGACTCTTTCTGTACCTGCATGAGCGGAATCTCAAGGTAAATGATACGCCGCCCGCGCTACTTCGAGATAATTTTCACGCCATTGCCTTCTTAATAACGAAGAAAGGGGGTGAAAAAGTATTTCCTCTTTTGTGCAGGGGAGAGTCTTTATCTAATCTAATACCCAAGGACAGAGAAAGGAGGAAGGAAAATGAAGATCACTTTTGGCAGAAAGGGTTTAATTTTTTTAACCGTGGTTGCACTGTTTCTTCCCGCGGGCCTCACCGTAGCTGCGGAAAAGTACCCCAGTAGGAACATAGACTATGTGGTTGGCTGGGGAGCCGGGGGAGGGAGTGATATCTTTGGCAGGATTATCAATTTGCCGGTTCGAAGGATATTGAAGACGACCGTAACCGTGGTGAATATGCCTGGAGCAGCCTCGGCTATTGCCATGGAATATGTTCAAAAGCAGCCGGCCGACGGATATACGCTTCTGGGCCTTACTTCCGAATTGGTGAGCAATCAACTTCAGGGGAGGACCCGGTACACCTATAAGGACTTCACTCCCATTATTCGGGCCCATGTGGACATCGGCATGATTCAGGGAGGCCCGAAGAGCCCCTTTAAGGACTGGAAAGAGTTTGTTGATTTCGCCCAGGCCGGGGATCGAAAAATCCGGTTGGCAGGGACAGGGGCTGCAAGCTTTGATCAGATCGCCAGCATTATTATTCTGGATTCTGCGGGCATCACGGACAAGGTAACCTATGTTCCGTTCGATTCTGCGGGGGAAATGCATGCAGCCCTTCTGGGGGGTCACATTGACGCCATGTATGAGGAGCCGGGGGTTACCCTCAATCTCATTGAAGCAGGGAAGATGCAACCCCTTATCGTCTTCACGGAGAAGAGACTTGAGAAATTTCCCCAGGTGCCATCGGCAGGGGATCTGAAATACGAAATCCCCCCCATGATGTGGAGAGGCGTCGTGGTGAAAAAGGGAACGCCTCAAGATATCGTGGATATCCTTGAGCAGGCGTATACAAAAGCCATGGATAGTGCCATGTATAAAGCTTTTGAAAAGGAGCGGCTCCTCACTCTGTTCCCCGGGTACATGGGTTCGAAGGCATTCGCGGCGGATCTGGCTAGGGAATATGAGATGTACAAGAAAGTGCTGGAAAAAATGGGCCAGCTGAAGCCGAAGTAGAAAGCCGTTATCCCTTCCCGGGTAAAGATAACTTCCCAGGAGGAAATTTACTGCGAAAAGTGCGGACATGCCCTGAGCCTTCAAAGGGCATGCCCGCACCCATTATTACATTCTCGTGGACGGAAGATTCTTCATATGAGCCTGAAGGGAGAAATCATTATCAGCGGGGTGACCTTCGCGGTCGCTTGCATGCTTTTCTATGTAGCAACAACGTTTCGGGAACTGGAATTCGCCGATAGGGTGGGTCCGGCCTTTTGGCCAAAGACCATTCTCTTCACTGTTATTGTCCTGAGTGGATTCTTATTCCTCAAAAACCTCATTGTGGGGCTACGAGGGGAAGAATTGAATCAGAGGGAGGTCCCTGTTCAGGAAGGAGAGGGAACTAAGAGGTTGATCATCGCCATCGGACTATCCATTGTCTATGGCTTCTCCGTGCCCTATGGTGGGTTCCTCTTTTCCATTTTCCTTTTCCAGGTACTCTTTCTCTTGATTCTCAAGGTCAAAAAGGTTCTCGTATTGGTCCTTTTCCCCCTGAGTTTAACGCTAACCCTTTATATCATCTTCATCAAGGTATTGTACATCCCTCTGCCGAGGGGAGCGGGGATATTTTTGACAATTAGTCGTCTTTTCTATTGACGGATGAAGGGTTCCCATGCTGCACGATATCTTGGCAGGTTATTATTATGCATTCCAGGTGGACAACTTCGCCATCATTGTGCTGGGTACCCTGGTAGGGGTCGCGTTGGGCTCTTTTCCGGGTCTGGACTGCTCTATCGGTGCTGCCCTCTTCATTCCGATTACCTATGGGATGACCCCTTCTCAGGCCATTTTGCTGTTGGCTGCTCTGTACAGCGGTGCGGTTTATGGAGGACAGATTCCGGCCATTCTCTTCAGGGTGCCCGGGGCATCGGAGGCCGTTATGACAACCCTCGATGGCTATCCGATGACATTACAGGGAAAAGCGGGCAAGGCCCTGGGAACGGGGCTTCTTTCTTCGTTGGTAGGTGGTCTTTTCGGGGTTGCCGGTCTGACTCTCGTGGCACCGCTTCTGGCCAATGCCGCCCTGATGTTCGGGCCTTCGGAATATTTCGCCCTGGGGATATTGGGTTTAACGGCCCTAGCATCCCTGGGCTCCAAATCCCCAATCAAGGCCATCATTTCGGGCCTCTTCGGACTCCTTTTCGCCACGGTGGGGCTCGACCCCATTATTGGGTTTCCTCGGTTTGCGTTTGGAACGACGGTATTGAAGGGGGGAATCACCTTCATCCCCGCTGTCATCGGTCTCTTTGCTGCTGCGGAGGTGTACAACCAGATCTCCCGAGGTAAGGCTTTCTCAAAGATAGACAACGGCACACCAAATGAGCAAAAACGCATCCGCATCACCTTCCCCACACTGAAAGAACTGAAGCCCCTTAAGTGGAGTAGCCTTCGATCTGCCCTCCTTGGATTGGTAGTCGGCATCCTTCCCGGCGTCGGCGCTACAACGGCGGCCATCGTGGGCTACAGTCAGGCGGTTCAATTTTCGAAAGAGCCGGAGAAGTTCGGGAAGGGGACCATTGAAGGGATTATCGCCCCGGAGATTGCCAACAACGCGGCAGCGGGCGGAGCTATGGTTCCACTGCTCTCGTTGGGTATCCCGGGAAGCGCGACGACCGCTATCATGTTGGCGGCGTTTCTCATGCATGGGTTGAGACCTGGGCCACTTCTGTTGGTCCAACAGCGCCCTCTTGCCTTCACTATTTTCGCGGGCATGTGTTTGGCGAATATTCTCTTCTTCTTCATCGGATTTTTTGCCATCCGTTTCTTCGTTCGCCTCAGGGAGATTCCCTACCCGTTTATCGCCGTGGGAATCCTGGCGTTCAGCGCGGTCGGGGCCAACGCTATGGGAGACATCAGCGGCATGAAGATGATGTTTCTCTTTGCTATACTGGGTTTTATCATGGAGAAGTACAATTATGCCGTAGCTCCCATGGTGTTAGGGTTGGTCCTCGGGCCTATTATTGAACCCTCCCTGAGGAGGGCACTCCTGATACACGAATATGATTTGTTGGCGGTTTTGACCCGACCGATAACGGGCATGCTGTTGATATTCTCGATTATTGTCATCATTACCCCGATCTATTGGGAACTGAAAAGGAGAAGGACGTCCAAGCTGGGAGGAAACCGGGGAAAACCCTCATAAAAACCTATAGATGCATTTGAGGATCATTAATGAATAAGAAAGCGAATTTAGCCTTTAGCGGGATCTCCACGTTTTGCCGTGCCCCCCACGTTTTACCTTTCGATGATATTTCTTCCACCATAGCGGTCCTGGGAATTCCCTTTGATGAGGGGGTGGGGTTTCGGCCTGGAACTCGATTCGGCCCCCGGTCTATCCGGGAATATTCCATGCGCTTTTCCTACTTTGACCCGTCTTCTGATGGTCGTGGTTATTGGGATATGGAGCGTAGAGAGCAACTTTTGACCCGGGTCAGCATGGTGGATTGCGGCGATGTGGATATTGTTCCCTTGGACCTGGAGTATGTATATGGGCAAGTCGATGAATCGATGAGGGCGATCTTAAAAAGCGGCGCATTTCCTGTCGTCCTCGGAGGTGATCATTCCATATCTTATCCCGTCGTGCGGGCGTTTGAGGGAAGAGGGCCTTTGGGTATTATCCAACTGGATGCCCATCTGGACAGAAGGGAATCGGTGCTTGATGTGAAATACGGGCACGGAAGTCCCATCAGAAGGATCGGTGAGCTTGAGTTCGTTGAGACTATTGTGAGCTTAGGGATGAGGGGAATCCGTGCTCCCGAGCAGGATTTTCTTGAGGCGGAGGAAAAGGGAGAGGTTTTGATTCCCAACCACACAATTCAGCAGTTAGGCATAGAGAAGACTCTGGAGAAAATCCCACACATGGGAAGATGTTATGTCACCATTGATATCGATGCCCTTGATCCTTCCTTGGCGCCCGGGACGGGGACTCCGGAAGCCGATGGGCTCAACTATTCCCAAATCAAAGGTATTCTTGGCGGAATCGCGGCCCAATCAAAAGTTGTGGGCTTCGACCTAGTTGAGGTGAACCCTTACATCGATCCTTCGGGAAGGACGTCCCTTTTTGCTGCCCAGTTAATCGTCGAGTTTTTGGGGGCCATATTTGGTTGACCCCGCGTACTCGCAAGAACCTGAAATTGGAGTATGAGGTGATGAAATGATCATAGATACAGAAATATGTACCGGCTGCGAAAGCTGTGTTCGTTACTGCCCTGTTGAAGCCATTTCAGTAGAGGACGATCACGCTGAGATCGATCAGGATATGTGCGTGGAATGCGGGGTGTGTTATAGGGCCTCGGTGTGTCCCGTGGATGCTCTCGCGGAGCCCGAGCTCACGTGGCCCAGAACCTTAAGGTCCCTCTTTAGTAACCCCATTACCGTTTTTGAGGAGACAGGGGTTGCGGGTCGGGGCACCGATGAGGTCAAGAGCAATGATGTTACGGGCCGATACAAACGGGGGGAAGTTGGATTCGGCATCGAAATGGGAAGGCCGGGAACCGGGACTACCTTTCGGCAGGTGCAGCAGATGACCATGGCCCTGGCAAAAATTGGCGTCCAATTTGAGAGGAAAAATCCGTTAACAACCCTGCTATCCGACCAGAAAACGGGGAGCATTCGGAAAGATATTCTCGATGAGAGGGTTTTGACGGCTATCATAGAGTTCAAGGTTCCCCTTGAACGGGTACGTGAGGTTCTCGAGACGTTGAGGACAGCAGAAAAGGAGTTGGAAACGGTATTCAGCTTGGATTACATCAGTCGCCCCGATTTCGACGGAAATCTCCCCGCTGTTGAAGAGGCAAAAAGGCTCGGATACGAGCCATCCAAGCATGTAAAGATGTGCGCTGGGTTGGGCCGTCCCAAAATTGACTGAACCACGTGAGGAAGGAGAGGGATCAATGACACACTCGCTTCACAGAATGGGATCCGCCGAGAATCTCGACCAGGAGATCATCTTCATTCTTACTCCCTCCCGGGGAGTCAATTCGCAAGGGGCAGAAGGGAAGATCAAAAAATTCCTCGACATTATTGTGTCCAATGGTCCGGTTCACTACGGAGACGACCGGGTTGGAAATCGGTATACAGCTGGTTACGATAAAATCGCGGAGAATCTGGAGGGAATCACCAATATTCACACCGTATTTAACGATTTTGAGAAAGCGAAAAAGGCATTCAGGGAAATCGTAGAGGCTGACCTTGGATTATCAGTGGTTGTGTCGGGATTGTTCGACAAAGCCAAGGGATGTTGTGAGGCAGCAGGAATTCACTATCATAGTGTTGAACATTCCCTCGGAATATGGGGAAATCGAAGCCTCTTGCCGGATGAGGGCACCCTTGAGGTTCTCACTATGTGTGGCCATGGCCTTGTTTCAGCGAATCTGATTAAGGCGATGGCCGATGAGGTGAGGGATAAGAAGAAAAGTGCTCGGGAAGCCGCTGAGGAATTAGCCAGACATTGTCTTTGCGGCATCTTCAACACGGAAAGAGCTGTATTCCTTTTGAAGGAGCTTGCATAGTCCCCATCGTCCATTCAACCTTCAATTCCACCCACTTCATTGTAGAAAGGAGAGACAAGTATGATCACTTCGAAAGACGTAAAGGGAATTATTGCGGCGGTTGTTACCCCTTTCAAGGACAATGAAGATGTCGATTATGAGGGGCTGAAGACGATCACTCGTTACCTCGTGAATGGCGGAGTGGATGCTATTATGCCCGTAGGAGGAACCGGGGAGTTCCCCCACCTCGATCGCGAGGAGAAGGAGTTGGTTATCAAAACCATATCGGAAGAGGTGAAGGGGACGATTCCGGTGATCGCCGGGACCGCCGCCTGCAGCACACGGGAGAGCCTGCAGCTCATGAGGGACGCAAAAGAGGGAGGTGCCGATGCCGCGATCATGGTTCCCCCCTATTATTTTGGTCTCGAGGATGAAGCTCTCTTCTTTCATTTCAAGACCCTGGCCGAGGCCAATGTCCTTCCCGTTGTCGTTTATAATAACCCCCTCTATACCGGTAACCAAATGAGCCCCACGTTACTTGCCAAGTTGTTGGAACTAAAAAACATTATCGGACTTAAACAGAGCAATTCCGATATGGGACAGTTGGTGGAGGTGATACGGTTGATCACAAAGGATTCCTCCATCTGTACCGGGATTGATAGCCAGCTTTTTCCCGCCCTCATGGTAGGAGCCAAAGGAGTTTATTCAACCGCAGGCGGCGTGATCCCAAAACAGATGAAGGCCATTTACACCCTCTTCGGTGAAGGAAAGTTTCAAGAGGCAAGGGAACTGCATCTAAAACTTCAGGAATTGAATCGGTTCTTGGAGTATGATCCTGGTTACGTCTCCCCTGCTAAAGAGGCCTTGAGAATCCTCGGGTTGCCAGCGGGTCCTGTCAGGAGGCCGATGCCCGAGTTAAACGAGGAGCAGGAAGAGGGGGTGAGACGGGCCCTCAGAAATATCGGGGCACTGTAAGGTGTAAGGGGAAAGAGGCCAATGTATCCCTCAAGGAGGGTTACCATGACGCACACATTGCACAGAATAGTAGATATCGAGGAAGAGGGCGAGGATTTTGCGATACTCTGTATGGCTTCTCAGAAATACAATGACAAGGGAGCGGGCAAGAAGCTAAAAGAGATATTCAGGTTGGTCGCAGCCTCGAATCCCGATAATCTTGCCGATGACAATTTAGGGGGGCGCTACACGGGATTTACCGATGAGGAAATCTTGGAACATATGGGAGACAAGGCGTATGTCGGGGCTGCCTTCTCGGATAGGTCCGGCCTTAAAGAGGCGTTGAAAAAAATCAAGGAAGCGGACTTGGGCATGTCGGTTGTGGTCAGCGGAAATTATAAGGTGGTTTTCGAAATTTTGAAGGAGATCGGCCTCAAACCCCACACCGTCAACATGTCCTTGGGAATTTTTGGAAATGAAGCCATCCTGCCCCGTAGAGAAGTATTGGCCATTTCCACGATGTGCGGCCATGGGATGGTGACCGAAAAACGGATCGAAATTGTCATTGAAGAGGTGAAATCCGGAAAATTGTCCCCAGAAGAGGGTGGCAAGAGATTGGCTTCTACATGTACGTGCGGTATTTTCAATCCCAAGCGTGTTGCTAGGATACTGCAAAGAGTACCGGAGTGAAAGGGAAGGTGTCATTATGATAATTGATCGAGAAACATGTATCGGATGTGAGGCGTGCCCTGAGTACTGTCCCGTCGGTGCCATCGGGATGGAAGATGAGAAGGCGGAAATAGATCAAGATCTATGTGCGGAATGCGGTAACTGTTTTCGATCAGAGGTTTGTCCGGTGGATGCCATCACAAGAAACGAGCTGGTTTGGCCGAGAACGATAAGAAATATCTTCAGTGATCCTATTTCGGTATTTCAGGAAACCGGCGTATCCGGAAGGGGGACTGAGGAATCAAAGACCAATGATGTGACAAACAGGTATGGGAAAGGAGAAGTTGGTTTTGCAATAGATGTTGGGAGGCCAAATGCGGGAGGGGTAAGATTAAGAGAGGTCGAGAAGATTTGCAGGGAGCTATCGAAATTGGATATAGCCTTAGATCCTGATAATCCGCTTACCTATTTAATGGAAGATCTGAAAACAGGCACATTGAAAGAGGATGTCCTGGATGAGTTTGTAGTCTCGGCTATTATAGAGTTCAAAACACCTCTGGAAAGGTGCGCCGAAGTCGTGAAGGCATTGGAGGCCGTCTCACATCATATCGATACGGTATTCAGCGTCGGTGTTATCTCACGCGTGGATGAGGACGGGACAATACCCGCTGCTGAGATTCTGGAGGATGAAGGATTTCACATGAGGCCGAATGGGAAGACCACGTTAAATCTTGGTCGCGCTTATGAGGATTGCTGCGACAAAGAGTAATGTCCTTACGTATTATGGGGGAATAGGGTGATGTGGGTCATTTCGAGAAAGGACTTGGAAAACATCCTTACGATGGAAGAGGTCATTGCAGCCGTGGAGGCGGCCTTCACCGATTACGCACGGGGAAGATGGGTTATCCCATCCAGGACGCATTTCACGCTCCCCGAAGGGATTATGCTCTACATGCCTTCTTTTTTGAGCTCGGGAGAAGAGGGGGACGGGATATTGGGTTCAAAGCTGGTCTCGGTCTTTCCCGGGAATCCCGAAAAGGGGCTTCCCCTGATTTATGGACTCTACCTGTTGTATGACCCAGCTACGGGTCGTCCCCTTGCCTTGATAGATGGTGTCTACTTGACTGGTATCCGTACGGGCGCTGCTTCGGCTGTGGCGACGAAATACCTCTCCCGGAAGGATTCGAGGGTCTTGGGGCTTATCGGAACGGGGGTTCAGGCGGGTTTCCATCTCATGGCGATTCGCGCTGTCAGGACGATTGAGATATGCTATATCTTCGATAGGATCGAGGATAGGGTAAAAAGGTTTGCCGAGGACTACTCGGAGAAACTAGGGGTGAATTTGGAGGTCCTTTCATCCGCCGACGAAGTGGTCGAGAAATCGGATGTGGTGGTAACGGCGACGACTTCCCTGACGCCCGTCTTTTCCGGTTCGAGCCTCAAGGAGGGAACTCATCTGAACGTCATTGGGGCCTTCACGCCAGAAACCCGGGAGGTGGATTCGGAGACGGTCAAGAGGGCTTGCCTTTTCGTCGATTCCTATGAGGGTGCGCTGAGCGAGGCGGGGGACCTCCTGATTCCCATGAAGGAGGGGGTTATCTCACGGCAGGACATTCGAGCCGAGCTTTCGGAGGTGGTTGCCGGCACACTGCCCGGCCGGACAACGGAGGACGAGATTACCCTCTTTAAGTCGGTAGGCTTTGCGATTGAGGATGCGGCAGTAGCGAGATTGGCGTACGACAGGGCACTGGAGAAAGGCATTGGTACCCAGATTGAGGTTTGAATAAATACCGTGAGACCTCACCCGAAAGGGGTATGGGAGTTGCTTTCTCGCTTCTGAAATCCTTCCCATCAGATCACCATTTCCGTTGAATCGATAGGTCCACAGTGTCACGGCCAGGGGCAGAAATGCCACGCCGTTCGAGGAGCGACCCTTCAAGCAGATAGAGGTTAACGAGGGCCTTGAGATAGTCCACGACCGCTCGTATTTCGGCGATCTGACTGATTACGAGATCCCGTTGAGCTCCCGCGACAAGCAGCGTAGTTGATCTGCCGACTCGAAACTTCTCGGTCTCCGCCCGGAGCTTTTCTTCCTCGAACTTGCGGGAGGCTGTGGTGGCGGCGACCTGCTCCCTGGCCCGCTGGACCTCGATGTAGGCCGCGCGCACATCCACCTGGACAAGCTGGGCAAGATTGTCGACGGCTTCCACGGCCTGGCCACGATCGAGTATCGCCCTCCGGTGGCTGGCCCGAGCTTCCCGATTACGGAGGGGATATGCCAGGCTGATCTCCCCGGATATGTCGTAGCCTTTTCCATCGATATCGCTCACGGAGTCGCCGAAAGAATCGGCGTAGCCCGTCTTTCCCAGGGTGATGAATAAATCCAACACGGGGAGGAGTCCGTTCTTGGTTTTTACGATCTCAAGATCCCCACGCTGGACCCCCAAGCGGGCCTGATTCAGATCGGGCCGCATAAGCAGAGCGACGTCCACATGTGACTCCACTTCATCCAGGATCACCTCGGGCACGACGGGTCGATCCCGAAGAATAATCTCCCGGTCCCAGAGCTTTGGTCCCGGGGGATTGAGCAACCGTAACAGCTGCAGGCGGTTTGTAGCCAAGGCGTTGCGCGCATTAATGAGATTTACCCGCCGGAGTGCAATTTCTGCCTGGGCTGCGGCAAGCTCAATTTCGGCCACCGTCCCTATCTTGATCCGCTCCTCAGTTTCCCTGAGCTGCTGCTCCGCGAGTTCCAGGGAGACGGTAACGATCTCGATTTGCCGCTGCGCCAGGATGTAGTCCCAGCAGGTTTCTTCAACTCGAGCGATGAGCGATTCCGCGAAGCCGCGGAGCTCATACTGCGAGGCGAGCGTATCGAGCTGGGCTTGACGGAGGCTGGCGAGGTTTACCTCTGGCCCGATTCCTCTCAGGAGTGCCTGGGTGACCGTCAGGCCGGCGCGGGTTGCATGTACTTCTTTTTCGAGATCGGACCACGTGCGTTCCGTTGAGAGATCAAGGCCTACTTCCGTGCCTGTGGGGAAGAACTGAGATACGCCCAGATCCACAGCTGTCTCATTGCTCGTATTGTCAGAGAATTCGCCGGTAGTCCTTGACCGTTCTTCCCTCCTTTCCTGGGAGCCAAATACACCGCCGCTTATTTCAGGGTCGAATACCGAACGTTCCTCCTCTTCGAAGGTCTGTTGAATCGGCGGATTGAATCTTTCCACGCGTAACGAGCGGTTATTCTCCAGGGCAAGAAGAATGGCGTTTTCGATGGTGACGTCTATCGGGCCCTCAGGTAGAGGCTTTGGGGGTTTTGCATCTATCTGAAATGGTTCCATGGTAGTTGTAGCGGCATCAGTAGTCGGTTCCTGATGGAGAGGACCGATGTAATCATCATAAACAGTTGCCTTCATAAGCGCGCAGGATGGCAAAAATACGCACAATGACACGAGAGAGAGAATTTCAGTGAGCCTTCCGTATAGTTTTTCTGACAGCACGTTTCGCTTCCTCCGTTTACTATAAGCACCGTGGCCGTTTAAAACACCTCAAACGACCTATATCATGATTAGTTCCTTCATACAATGGGAAGTGGGGACAGAGGGTCGCCCCCACAAATATGGAAGGAAAAGGATGTTCTTCCTCTATTTATCAGGCAATGCTGGTCGCGTTGCCATAGCGCTCCGGTCACTGTCGGAGGGGACCGATTGAGCAGCGCCGGGTTGTGCATCCTTGTTGGTCAATCGATGTCCGAAGATCGAGTAGACGGTGGGTATGAACACCAGGGTAATGAGCGCCGAGCTCAGCAGTCCCCCGATTATAGCCCTGGCTAGAGGGGCTTGGGCCTCCCCACCCTCGCCAAACCCAATGGCCAACGGGACAAGGGCAAGAACGGTTGTCATGGCGGTCATCAAGATGGGCCGAAGCCGGCGCCGACCGGCCTCCTCAATGGCCTCCCGCAGGGCCATTCCGTCGCGGCGGCGAAGCAGGTTGGTGTGGTCCACAAGGAGGATGGCATTGTTGACAACGATCCCGCCGAGCATGATACAGCCGATGTATGACTGAACGTTGAAGGTTGTGTTGGTAAGAAAGAGCATCAGAATGACGCCGATGGCGGCCAACGGCACGGAGAACATCACCACGAAAGGATCCCGAAGGGATTCATACAGGCATGCCATCACCATATAGACCAACACGAGGGCCAACACGAAGCTCAGCAATAATTCCCTGAACGCCTTCTGCTGCTCCTCGTAGTCGCCGCCAAAAACGATGCTGAAATCCCGCGGCACGGGGATTGAGCGAAAGTTCTCCCGTATGTCGGCCAAGATGGACCCCATATCGCGCCCACTGATGTTGGCCGAGACGGTGATGATGCGCTCCTGATCCTTACGTTCAATCCGTACGGGGCCGCTCCGGGGGCGAACCTGCACCACGTTTCGCAGAACCACCGGCTGACCATCGGCATTGGTCAGCGTGAGGTCCAGGATGTCGCGGAGGTCCATTCGCTCTGCGTCCTTGAGTTTGACGAGAATCCGGTACTCGTCGCCGGCTTCGCGATAGTTGCTCGCTCGTGTCCCCGACAAGACCGTTTGAAGCGTATTAGCAATCTGCGAGACCGTGAGTTTCATATCCGCCGCCTTCTGCCGATCGATGACGATGAGTTCCTCCGGGTTTCCAGATTCGCGGCTCACCTGGGCGTCGGTGATTCCATCGACTCGCTCAACTGCTTGCTCGACCCTTTCTGCAAGGGCATCGGCGACATCCAGATCATACCCCCGTATCTCAACCTGAACCTTATCCGCGTCTGTGGTGCCCAATCGCAAAATGAAGAGCCCTCCTCCGGTACGAGTTCGAATGGTGACCCCGGGAATATTCCTGAGCTTCCGGCGAAGGTCTGTCGCGATCTCTTCGCTGGACCGCGATCGCTGGGCCTGCGGTTTGAGCGCAATGCGCATCGTCCCTGTATGAGAGCCTGCGCGTCGCCAACTTGGCCCAATATACGTCACCACGTTTTTGGTTTCGGGAACTGCATCCTTTACAATAGCTTCAATGACCTTGAACTTTTGATCGAGGACGTCGAGCCGCGTGCCAACCTGCATTTCCGCGTTTACCCTCACTTCTCCCTCATCGGTACTGGGCATGAGTTCAACACCGACAAGGGGAATGAGGGCCAGGCTTCCAACCAGAAGCAGGACGGCGGAAGCCACCACCAGTATTCGGTGATCGAGGGCGAAGTGAAGCAGTTGCTTGTAGTTGTTCTCAATTCGCGTGAAGAATCGACCGCTGATGGTTAACAGCTTGTGTGATCCCGGCTCGTTGGCCGCCGGGTTACGTGTTCTTAGATGGAGCATCTTGGCAGCAAGCATCGGCACCAGGGTAACGGCCACCCCTAGGGAGCACAAGAGGGAAAAGCCCACCACCAGTGAAAGCTGTTTGAACATCACGCCAGCCATGCCGCGGACGAAGATTAAGGGGAGAAAGACTACTAAGGTTGTGAAGGTGCTGGCGATAATGGGTGATATGACTTCCTCGCTGCCGCTCACCGCCGCCTGTTCAGGTCCGCCGCCTGATTCCCGGCGCCGGAAGATATTCTCCAAAACAACGATGGCGTTGTCGGCCAGCATTCCGACACCCAATGCCAGGCCGCCGAGCGTCATGATGTTCAGGGTAAAGCCGCCAAAATACATCAGGGCAAACGTGGTGACCACGGAAATTGGTATGGCTGTGGCAATGATGGCTGTGCCCCCGATGTTGCGGAGAAAGAATAACAATACCAGGACAGCTAGCATCCCCCCATATAGGGCCATTGAGCCCACGTTCGTGATCGAGCGCTGGATGTAGTCCGAGGTATCAATAATCGGCGTCAGACTGATTTGCGGGATGTCTCGATTGATCCGTTCAATTTCCCGGAGAACCCCCTTGGCAACCTCGACCGTGTTCTTGCCCGACTGTTTGTTAATTGAAAGACGTATCCCAGGTTGTCCGTTGATCCGGACGACCCGGGTGATTTTTTCCCAGGAGTCTTCTACGATGGCGATATCCCTCACTTGGATGGGAACTCCCTCACGTATGGCTATCACTGCATTTCGAATGTCGTCTAAGGTTGTGTATTCACCGGGAGTGCGGATCATCACCTCAAAATTTCCCCGTTCTATTGTCCCCGCCGGCACGTTGACGTTCCCCGTCCGGATTCGGCTGAGGATCTGATCGAGGGGCATGCCGAGGGCTTTCACTTTGTTGGCGGAGAGATTAACGTGGATTTCTCGATCGCGCCCTCCCCGTATATCCACCGCGGCTACGCCGGGCACCCGTTCAATGCGGTATTTGACCTGATCGTCGATGATTCTTCGCATCTGCACGGGGTCCAGATTGCCTCCTGCGCCAAGAATAAGGACAGGAAAACTGGCCAAGTCGAATTTGCGCAACCTCGGTCGCTCCGCATCATCCGGTAAACGCGGTATCACACGGTCCAAGCGGTCACGAATGTCGTTGGCCGCCGCATCCAGGTCGGTGCCCCAGCTGAAGGACACGCGGACTCTGCTCCTGCCTTCCGTTGAGACCGAGGAAACCTCTTCCACGCCGGGAACAGCGCTCATTGCTTCTTCGATGGGACGGGTCACCAACTCCTCGATTTCTTCTGGGCTCGCATTCTCGTAGTCGGTGGAGATGCTGAGGGTCGGATACGTGATATCCGGCATCAGGTCGATGGGAAGGCGGATCAGGGAGATTCCACCCAGGATAATTACGATGAGGGCCACCATGATCGTAAAGATAGGCCGATGTACGGAAAACCGAGAGAGCTTCATCGCTTTTGCCTTGACCGACTTCGTCTATCCCTTTTCGGTGCGTCGGGTTTGACTCGCTTCGGAGACGAATCCATCTGTTTCGTGTCCGGCAAGGTGATGGCGGAGCCGTCCTCAAGAAGGTGATGACCCAGGGTCACGACTGATCCGGAAAGTGGGGGGTTAACCACCTCGGCCAACGTATTATTCACAATGCCCAGGGTTACGGGGACGAAGCGAGCTTTCATGATTTGTGTGTCAGCAAGGAAAACCCCCTGTTGATCACCGCGTTTCGCCAAAGCACTCAGTGGGACCACCGTCACATCGTTGTGCCTGGCGAACTCAATTTGAGCCCGGATAAACATGCCGGGTTTGAGGAGTTGATCCCGATTGGGAACTTCGATCTCAACCCTCGCCTGGCGAGAGGTTTCCTTCAGGAGGGGGGCCACGCGAACGATTTTGCCCGTGAAGGTCCTGCCGGGAAACGCATCAGTAGTCACAGACGCTTCCTGACCCACCCGCACCTTGGAATAGTCCCGTTCGATGACATGGATTACACCTCTCAGAGAATTGATTTCAAGAACGGAGGCGATAGGGTCGTTGGCCTTCAGCATGGCTCCCTCATCCACGAACCGCTCACCAACGATTCTTGGTTCGTTTCCGTCCTCCCAGGATGCCCGGATTCGTGTGTAAGACAATCGGACCTGAGCTGCTTTCAGGGCAGCTTTCCTCTGAGCCACCAGAGCAAGGGCGACCTTGTACTTGGCATTCTGGGCCTTGTATTGGGCTTCCGCAGCATCGAGTTCCGACTCGGATGCTACCTTTTTTTGGCGGAGGGCCTGGGCCCGCTCAAATTCGCGCTGGGCGACGCCCAAGGAACTCCGACTTTCCTCGACGTTGGCGTTGGCTACTTCCGTTTCTGCCCGAGCTTGCTCGACCTGTTGGGCATACTCCTCGTCTTCGAGCACTGCGATCAACTGGCCACGTTTGACGCGGTCACCGATATTGACCAGCAGCTTCTCCAACCTTCCCGCGATCTTCGGCGCGACAACAAAGTAGGACTTGGGCAACAGAGAGCCCGTGAAAAACTCCACGTCGCGGATCGTGGCCTTTTTTATGGGAATTACCTCAACGGCCACGGCTACGGTGCGGCGTCGGCCTTGAGAACCCTTTGACGACAGGGAGGCTCTTTGAAAGACTTGCCAGCCCAGAAGGCCAACAAGTACCAGGACGATGAGTATCCCGAGGACCTTTTTCATACTGTTAATCCTGTGCTGAAAACCGGCAGACCCAACATTTCCTTTAGCCCGTGCCCTTTACCTCTTTTTGTCTTTTTCCCCTTTCCGAGGGTTGAACATTTCACGGATAATTTTCCCAAAGCATCCCATTTTAACTAAGAATGAGAAGTTATCCAATTAATTTTACCATATGAGTCCTAAAATTACGATTGAGATAAAGGACCAATGGGAAAGAGAATGAGTTTATTATGATACGCCCTTTGATTCTCAGGGGAGGGGAAGTCAAACATTCTTCTAACCCATTGGCGGATAACAGAAGATCCCAACCGAGGTTCAATGCGCCAGCAATCAAATAGCAGATAGCTCACCAAGATTGTCAGATGTCCCCTAACGCTGACCATCTCATCGGAGACTCTGAATACAGAGGCCCTCAATAGTCGGAAACGTTTAATCCTCTTGACTGCAACACAGGTAATGGGTCCATCGATTGACACACACGCCCCTTTTTCCTATAATCGCGCTATTTTGGAAAGCGAATTTTTATCGTCGCCATAAATCTCAGAGTTTCAGATGTGAGCATTTGGATTTTATGTGGCATTCTTGGCCTGTGAGATATTTTTTTTCCATTCCACAGGGTGATAAACTCGGCACTTGAAATTACGACACGGTTACGGAGAGAATGGTTTAACTAAAGGATCATTTTTTCATGAAAAAGACGGAAAAGAATAAGAGATCTCTTCCCACAATAGCGGGTGATTACTTTACCTATATTGGAAGCCATCTCCCCCAGCAATGTGCCAGTGATGAATTCTATTACCTTCCTCGCTCAGAAGTTGCCCTTCAGCATCTCAACGGTTTAGATGACCTCACCCCCGAGAAAATTCAGGACCATGTTGGATATGTGCAAAACCTTTTGCGTGAAATTTCGCGTGAAGAAGGAGATGACCTGGAACGAGAAATAGATCGCCTGCTCCTCAAGCAGAGCATGGAAAGCTTTATCAGGGAGTACGGTGATGCAAAGCGTTGGCGGAATGACCCAACCCTTTACGTTAAAATCCCTCTCTTTGCAACGGATCAGGTTCTCTCGCAGAGGGGGGGTACACGGGACAACGTTGGGGCAAATCTCTCCACCCTCTTTGGCCAAATTCCATCCTTTCTCAGTGCGGCGGTGAAAAATCTCCGTTGCCCTTCCGAGATTTCCCTTCGTGTTGCCCTTGATATGGCCCAGGATGCACTGCACTTCCACAACCATGATATCCGGGCGTTCATTGAGGAGAGGATTGGAGGGAATGAGGAACTCCTTGCAAAAAACCGAGGCGTTTTGGAAGCATGGGAACGGTACAAGGAGGAATTGCTTCAACTGCCCCCGAGGAACTCATTTGCCATTGGAGAGGACGGCCTCGAGAAAATCCTTACTGTGAGCCTTGGTTATCCAAAATCCCCTGGGGAAGTCCTGAAAATCGCCCATTACGTCTATCGAAAAACCCAGGAGGAGATCCGTGCATTGGCCAGAGAAATTGACAGCCGTAGGACCTGGAAGCGTATCATTTATGAAGGGCTTCCCTCCGCATCTTCGCCTGCAGGGGTTATGCAATTATATCAGAGGGAAGTAAAGCGCCTTCGGCGTTTCTTTTACTCACAAGAAATTGTAACCTTCCCCTTTGGGGAGAAGCTCTCCGTCCTTCAGACCCCATCGTATCTACAATCCCTCAGGGCCACGGCTTCGTACAGAGCCCCCTTGACCGGCAATACCAAAGGCCAGGGTATATTCTACATCACCCCTGGAAAAGAGGACCTGGAACTGATATCCAGTCATTGTCCATATCTATCCGCCCATGAGACATATCCCGGCCACCACATTTTGGATCATCTGAGAATTCATCATTCCAACCCGATCCGCCGCCAGATCGAATCACCCCTCTTTTACGAGGGATGGGCCTGTTATGCGGAGCAACTGTTGGATGAGCTGGGATACATCCAGGATCGGCGCCAGCAGCTCATCGGATTGAAACGTAAACTTTGGCGCAGTCTACGGGCCGTTTTGGATGTAGAGCTTCACATGGATAGGATCACTTTGGCCCAGGGAGCGAAAAGAATCGAAAATGTTGGGTATTCCTCAACGAGGGCAAACCGTCAGATCCGCCGCTTTGCCCTCACACCTGGATATCAATTGTGCTATTCTATCGGGATGTATGAGATCCTCAGGATGCGAAAACGATTTTCTTCCCACTTGGCGCTAAGAACCTTCCATGATACTCTCGTGGGCGGAGGTCAGCTCCCCTTTCATCTTGCTGAGAGGAGGTTAGAAGCCAAACTAAAATGTTAAATGACAAATGCCAAATGACAAAGCACAAAGAAGCGCTAGTGATCGGGCAGGTCGTCGATTTAGTGATGAGGTTGGGTACTTACCGATTCAAAATATGAAAAGTTTTGAGATTTGAGATTCGCCTGCATTCTCTTTGGAATTTGGACTTTGGTATTTGAAATTCGGTTGGGTTATTATTTGCCATTTGGATTTTGACATTTGAAATTTCCTAATGAAATATCTGTTCCGTCAGGAAGAATGAATGAGAACGGTTAAAGGGTATCATGTGGAATGGAATCTGGGCTGCCCCGGTGGGTGGGAATATCAACGGATGGCCCAAGAACGGGGGAAGCTTTGCTGGAACAGGGTCAAAAAACTCTCATCGGTAGAGGTAGAATTGACCTTTGACCATCCTCTCTTAAACCCGGTCCCACGCTTCTTGGATATGTTACTTCGACTCCATCGGACTCGGTTTCCCCGGGAGCAACCCCTGGTTCTCCTTGTAGCCGAAAAGGAAACCCTCGATACGGTGACGGAGAATATCAATTTGGTGAAGTACCTCAATCGGATTCCAGGGGTGAAAGCCGCACTGACATGCCCTGAGGAGCTGGAAATGAGGGGGCATGATGTCACCTACGAGGGACAGAAGGTGACGGTCGCCTTTCTGGATATTAACATAAATACTCTTTTGAGAATAGGGACAGAACATACTATCGAACCCCTATTGACCGGGATCAGGAAGGGGATTGTGGTCAATCCCAGGGGGATGGAACCTATTGGTGCCAAGGGAATCTTTGAGGTTGTGACAGGGGAGCTCAGCACCCTTCTTAACCCTTCCACGGTAAGGCATACCCCGTGGACCCGCCTGTTCTATCCCCGAAAGACCACGGGGCCGGATGGGGAATTGATCTCAGATCTGGTGGAATGGGTTCGGGACCACTGGGAGAAAATTATCCTGAAGCCTGCCTGTGGCTATTCCGGTAAGGGCATTTTTGTGGGCTCTCAGAGGGATTCCAGGGATGAAGATATTGGGAAAGCCTTGGGGGAGGAACCCTATATCGTCCAGTCTTTTATACCGAAAGGGTTATGGGCGGAGGAATTTGCATGGCTGGATACTCAGAGAGAAGAGATAATACTAAAGCAATGGCAAACGGATTTCCGGTGTCTCATTAACGATACAGGGCTGATCGGATTTTTGGCCCGTTTCGGGGAGATACCCACCAACGTGGGTGCGGGGGGTGGTAATCAGAGCGTTGCCATCCTCAAGACGGAGATGTCGATCAAAGAAGCGGTTCGTCGAATTAACGAGGCAATCATTGGACTGGGGTATTCCTCAGTGATGGAGATCCAGAAAGAGGTGGACAAAAAGGGGTTGGAATTGGGGCACACCTACCTCCAAGGTCCAACGCCCACCACCCTGAGACCACGGGTTATTACCCAAACCCACCTGAGCTTTTTGCAGGAATACAGCCTCCACCTGTGGAGCGACTTGTTAAGACTCGAGAAAATGTGGCAGGAGGGGAAATTGGACCACGTGGTTCAGATGGGTGAGGGCGAGGCGGAGATTGCCCGGATGCAGCCCTGGGGAGGTTCGCCAGCCCTGATCGCCTCGGATGGCCTCTTTAGCTTCGGGGCTCATCTCTCAGGATGGTCTTCCTCAGTTAACGAACGATTTAAAGGGGGAAGTGAGTGAGGACTGTTAAGGGGTATCACGGCGAGTGGAACATGGGCAGTCCGGGGGGCTGGGAATATCAGCGCATTGCACAGCTTTTGGGGAAAATGGCATGGGACTTGGTTTTGGAAAACATTGAGGTGGGAGTTGAAATCGATTTCGAGCACCCCCAGATAAATGCCGTACCCGGATTTGCGCGCATGTTATTGCGGGCCCATGAGAATTGCCGCGGGAGAAATCCCGTGTATGCCGTACTCCTGGCCGAAACGGATACGCTCGACGTTGTGCTAGAGAATAAGAACTTCGTGGATTACTTGAACACGCTAGATAACGTTAAAGCATCCCTTGCTGGGCCGAGTCACCTTTCATTAAAGAATGGAAAGGTATATTGCAAGGGAGATGAAGCCACGGTCATTTTCATGGATTTTAACATGAATACCCTTTTCAAGATCTCCCAGAGCGAGGATATCAGGCCAGTCAGAGAGGCTATCACGCAGGGCATGGTGGTGAATCCCCGTGGAATGGAACCCCTGGGTGCCAAAGGATTGTTCGAAGTGATCACCGGGAAGTTACGCGACCACATGAGCCAGGATACGCTCAAACATACGCCATGGACCCGGCAATTTTACTCCCGCAGCACTACCGGCCCGAATGGGGAATCCATTGAAGACCTCATCGCCTGGACTGAAGGACATTGGGATGCCCTGGTACTGAAACCTGCACACGGGTACTCGGGCCATGGGATATCCGTGGGATATAAGGAAGAGAATCCCAAAAAACATATTCAGAAAGCCTTGGATGCCGACGACTACATCGTTCAGCAACTCGTTCCCCTGGAACTCTGGTCCGAGCAGAGCACGTGGGCCCATCAGGAGGAGGGATGCCTTTTTCTCAAGGAGTGGCAGACCGATTTCCGCTGTTTCATAACGGATGAAGGACTTCAGGGGTTTCTGGCTCGCTTTGGTGGGGTCCCCACCAACGTAGGTTCAGGCGGTGGGGTCCAACCCCTTGCTCTGTTAAAGAGCCATATGCCTCCCCGTGCGGCAGTAGACAGGATAAACCGAGCTTTTTTTGAACTGGGTTATCAGGCTTTTGTACAGATCCAGAATGAAGTTAGCCGGAAGGCAATTGAAATGGGCTTCACGTACCTTTTAGGCCCGATCATGATCACGCTAAGGCCAAGATTATTGACCATCGCTCATATAAGGGATCTGAGGACATATGCTCGTAATCTATGGCAGGATGGGGTCAAACTGGAGGAAATCTGGCGTGCGGGACAACTGGACGATGTGGTGTGGGTGGCGGAGGAGGAAAAGGAATTGGCCCTTGATCAACCCTGGCGAGGGAGCCCGGCTCTGATGGTCTCCGACGGCCTTTTCAGCTTCGGTGCGGACTTGATGAGGGGGGAGGAGTAAATGGAGAGGGTAGATCCCCACTGGTGGAAGACGCTTTTCGATGAAACCTACCTGATAACCGATGCCCGCACGGTATGTGACGAGGGATTGACCTGTCGGGAGGTGGATTTTCTGGAGGAGATGCTGAGGCTCGAAAAGTCTTGGCCTATCCTTGATCTTTGCGGGGGCCAAGGGCGGCACTCCCTGGAACTATCCCGCCGGGGCTTTCAGGATGTTACCGTTCTGGATTACTCCAAGGTTCTTATCGATCTAGGGAGGGAAAGGGCCAAAAAAGAAGGTCTCAATACCATGTTTGTACGGAAAGATGCCCGGGATACGGGTCTCCCCAGTCAGAGTTTCAAGCTCATCATCGTCATTGCCAATTCCTTCGGCTATTTTGTTGACGAGGATGAAAATGAGAAGATCCTTCGCGAGGCGTTCCGATTACTCATGCCGAACGGATCACTCTGTTTGGACCTCCCTCATAGGGAACACGTATTGAAGAATTTCATCCCTCAATCGTGGCACGAAGCTAATGAGGAGATCGTGGTCTGCCGTCAAAGGAGACTTGATGAGGATATCATTTACGGCCGAGAGATGGTCATCTCCAAAATGAAAGGCGTGATCCGGGATGCAACTTACTGCACCCGCCTCTATAGCCCGGGGAAGATCACAAGCTTGTTGAGATCAGTTGGTTTTGCTTCCGTCACTATCGAAAAGGACTTCGTGTCACATGGGGAAAAAGGGGATTATGGGCTCATGACAAATCGAATGATCGTGATCGCTGAGAAGGAGTAAGATGTTGAAGGGAGAATAGTTCTCGTGTGTTCATTTCGAATTGTGTGAACGGGATCATTCCCATTCGGACCGGACTGTGTTCGATGTGAACGAGTCAGGCGAAACGTTACCGTAGAATTCAGAGGAGGGTAAGATGCGCAAGGCCCTTTTTCTGTTGTTGATTTGCAGTTTGGCAGTAATAACTACAAGCGCGGCCAGCAGTCAAGGGCGGAAGGGACAGCCACGGAACATCATCCTCATTGGATGGGACGGTGCTCAGAGGAATCATGTCAAGGAGTCCTTGAACCGAGGGGAGCTTCCCAATCTGAGGAGGTTGAGTTCCGAAGGAGCCCTCGTAGCGATTGATATCATGAGGGTAACTGATACAAAGGCCGGCTGGGCACAAATCCTGACCGGTTATGAACCCGAGGTCACTGGTGTATTCAGTAACAGGCACTATGAGCCTATACCCAGAGGATACACGGTATTCGAGCGTCTGGAGGAGTTTTTTGGTCCGGATAATTTCGTTACTGCCGCCGTCATCGGGAAAAAAGGGAACGTTGATGCAGGCCCGCCCGAGCGCGTACCCGTTGAAGAAAAGGGAAAAGGGAAGGGCAGGAAGAGAAAGGGCAAGAAGAGAAAGGGGACCGAGGGGAAAATTATCGTTGAGGGAGAGGTGAAATACCGTGTCATTCCCGGGAAGCCATACTATCAAACCAAGGAGAGCATGGATGTCTTTATCAATGGTTTAATGGACGATGAAAAGGTTGGCTACGCAACTCTCGGGTTGTTGCTCGAATACAAGGACAACCCATTCTTTTTCTTTGTTCATTTTGCGGAGGTGGATCACAAAGGACACAAACACGGAGAAAATTCCGAGGAGTATAATGACGCGCTGAAATCCGCGGACTCCTGGACCGGCAAGATCATGGAGAAACTGAAGGAGTTAAACCTGTACGATAAGACCCTCATCTACGTCACCGCTGATCACGGGTTCGATGAGGGCATGAAGAGCCATCGGGATGCCCCGTATGTTTTTTTTGCCACCAATGACTCAAAGGTGATACGCCGCGGTGTGCGCGCTGACATCGCTCCAACAATACTCGATAGATTGGGCCTGGATCTAACGAGAATAAAGCCACCCCTTGATGGCCATCCATTGACGGAGCGTTACGAAGCACCAATCTGGTAGACGGTTAATCCGGCTTGGCCATGATCCCCCATTCGTAAATTCTCACGTGGTGGTCGGCCCAATCCTGGTTGATCCTTGTGGGTCTAATACGCCTAATATCTCTTCGCATTGCTAAAAAGACCTTGGATAGGATGGTATGAAATTCCTTCCTGATTTCGGGTTTATCCAAAACTATTGCTAAGCAATCCTCGCCGCCGCCACTGCAGTGGCGGTTGTAAATATTCAGATAGCCATAAAGGGCCTTGAGGACATCATCGGAGGCAAAAAGCCAGGATTTTTCTATTTCGGAAATCAATTTTGATCGAGCAGGGCCAGGTTTGACTCCGAGTAGCTCAAAAATACAACGGAGAACGTTCTCATAGAGTTCTTTCCTGCGTTCAGCAAGAGTTGTGTTCCTCTTAATGTGCTCTTGCCAGGCGTAGGCAAACATACCAACAACTCCCGCCACTAATACACCCAATATAGATCCCATTATGGATTCCATGGTTTATCATTTCCATACAAAGAGATTATCTTTGCGAGCAACCTTTGGGGGGTGTAACATTGCCGCAAAAGAAACGGGAGAATTTTCCCCAAACTAGATACATCATGAGGGTTTACCCAAAACGGATACACGAATTTTTTTGATGTCCAGAAAGGACCGGGAAAATCAAAAAAGGGTACGAGAATGAGCCTCTGGGCTACCATGGTTACCCAGAGATGCAACTGTGAGAAAGGGGCTACTTTATGACCGTTATATAGATGTTACTAGCCAGATGGAAGACTTTGTGGGAAATGCTCCCAAGAAGAACTCCCTTCATTCCGGTCAGCCCCCTACTTCCTATGACAATCATGTCGATCCCTTCCGTCTGTGCAAATTCAATGATCTTGCTCGCGGGATCTCCTTGAATCACGGTGGACTGGATATCTTTGACGCCCAACTTATTGGTTTCTCTTTCGGCTTCCTTGATGATTTTCTTGCCATCCTCTTCCAGCAGCCTTAGCATCCCTTCCAACGCGGGGAAAACCCCTTCGTGGGATATCGCGGGAAGGGAAACCACATGGAGGAGGTATATCGTGGCACTATATTTCAAGGCAATGTCACAGGCAACTTCAATTGCCTTTCTTGCATGGTCCGAGCCGTCCGTTGGAACGAGAATTTTTTCGATCATGAGCTCTCCATCCTCCTTTCCCGAAATTTCTCTTTATCAGTAATATCAGTATTTCAAAGGCTCAGATTTGCCCTCAGAGAGAAGTGCTCATACCATTAAAGTACCGTCCCCCTTTCCTTGGTCGTCAACGCCCCCCTTGACCCAGGCGGTTTGAGGATCAGTGGCTTGAGAAGGCAGTGGGACGAAGAGAAATAAGAAAACGAAAAAGGTTTGAAAGATCTTTTGGATAAACCGCCTCATAAGTCTATGGTAACAAAGTGGTACAAGATTCACAAGAAAAAAGGGATGGTGATAAGCCATGCCTTTTTCAGCCCTGACTTCTGCGGTATCTAAACCTCCTTTATCCGTTATTCAGGTTCATCATCTTCAAAGGGGTAAGTTACCACACCTACAGCCCCCTTTCCGGCTTTAACAGCCCCTTTCGTAGTCACTTTTGTAGCTTTGTAAACCCCTTTCACTGTCCATTTGACGGGTGTGGTTACTACCTTAGTTACCCCGCAACCAAAATTGAAAACGAAAAAAAAGAGAAAAATGCAAGTTAGTCTTACGTATCTCATCTCTGCTATCCCTCCCTTTTTACTGAATAGACATTCCAACAGACCATAGCATATTTTATGCCAATGGATGACCTGTATTAGCAAAGCAGTATAAGATTCACAAAAAAAAGCAGGGCCATTGCTCACCCCGCCTATAGTCGTGTAAGTCCTGCAACCTGATTGTCATTTCCTTGAATTGTCTCCGCTTCCTCCCAAAGATCCATCCATGTCTTTATTCTCATTCTATGGTCACATCCACGCTGTCGTAATACAGCTGGTCTAAGTCGAAGGATTTATTCATTAACAAATCCACACCGAAGTACAAGGTGTACATCCCCATCGGAAGACCGGAGGTGTTCAATACCTCATAGGACGAAAGGTCAAACAGTGGACCTCCATATATGCGGATAGGGGGATCAGACCTGACCCATCCCCAATCCAGCGTGCACCAGTAAAGCCCAAAGGGGGATGTAGCCGCTACCCACCAGTCTGCATCTTCTCCATCATAGCTACCAGGGTCGAGTGCAACGGCAACAGCCAGGTTTGTCCCTTGTGATATTGTTATCGGCCCATCTGAGCCATTGGCCTTGATGTCTGGTTGCGGATAACCTAAGCCTATCGGCGTCGATGAGAGCAATTTCACTTGTCTACGAATGACCTTATCTTCGTACTCGATTGTTAACTCCCATAAGCCCGTGTAGTTATCATCATTGAATTCGATCTCGAAACTCGCTCTTCCTTCATTATCTGTCATTCCTGTCCAAACTGGGTTCCCATCTTTGTCATAGAGGTAAAGGCTAGCATTTGAAATTGGATTGCCATTACCATCCACTAAGAGAACGGGATAGATCCTTCTGATAATAGTGTCAAACCAGCAACTGACGTAGGCATCAGGGCTAAAGGTGATATTTCCCTCAATTGTCGAATTGGAGGGTACAAGTGCAGTTAAGACTTGAATCGTGGACTTGTCGAAGATAAACTTTGCGCTGGAGTGCATGAAATGCAATTCTTCAATTTCTGAGTTCAAGGCTGAAGTTACATCTGTAGGTAATGGATCACACCCCAGGCAACCATGCGAAGCGAGCCTTACTAGTTCCGAATTATCGACCGAAAGGGAAGCGCGAAACGAAGTTACCAGCCAACCATGAGTAACCCGACTATTTTCCAGTACAACACCGGGAATACAATTACCCGTGGCATGGTCACGCAAACTCCATTGGCCATGCAAACCTCTTTTTAGATCTGATAAATGTACCGTGCAGTAATCATGAAATCCATGGAGAGAAAATGTGTCTATAATTGAGTCGATCGCTCTTGAACTGATTTCAGAATCTCCGTCGCTCCCGAATTGGAAGAATTCACAGTTCCGAACGATAATGTCTGAAGGTCCGTCACAAAAAAGAGTCTAGTTGCCGCTCACAGTGGTATCTTCAAGGGTAATATCATAAGCTCCTTGTCTATAATTCCAGTAACTAAAAAAACCTGGTCTCAAATCAGAGAATTCCCCTTCATACTCCTCAAAACGAAAGGTTAAATTGTGGAGGTGTGATTCCGAAATAGAGATATTTGACCCTCCAAAGGAAGAGAACATTATCGAAACACTGTTGACCTTTGAATTAGATATAATGGTTGATCCTCTGTAACCCGGATATGCATGTGCATTTCCAAATGAGAGATTCCCCTTTGCCTCTGTTTTCAAGTCCGAGTTAATGACCACAATAAGAGCTTCGTCATAAATCTCTACTAAGATAACTTCCCCTGGTAGTATTCCAATTTTGAAGTTAGAATCAAGTACCTCAAAAGTAGCATTATTTTCTACTATTATTGCGAACTCTTCGTGGTATCTTACATTAAATATTAGGGTGGCATTTCTCATCGTTAATCGAGCATTATGCCTTACAATAATATTCCCGGTTTCGGTATATGTGGTGTTTTCAATGACAAAAACATCGTTTCCGCTAAGGATTAAGTCCCCTTCATGATTCATGTCAGCCAAGGTAGGTCTCAGTAAGCCAAATGATAAATGGAATAGCATGAAAATGAAAAATAACACCCTTATGCTACGCATTCTAAGGTCCTCCAGTTACTGTCGAATTAAATAGGGCGTGACCCGAAAGCCCTGGGATTTCCTCCCAACAGACCCGTAGCTTTCCGTCCCGCCCTCACGGATGGTTTGGCTTCAAAGTACTGAAGTCGCGGGAGCCGTAGCCCGCATTACGCAGGATGTCTGGCCGGACGGGATATATTTTCGACGAAGGAGAAGTCTCCACTAATCAACGGCCCATTCTTTGACGGCTCCCGCTTCTCGTAACTCCCTAGTTATCGTATATGGACAAAAAGTGAAAACCTTTTTTTAGATGATTCTCGAATACCATGTTTCCGTGAAATACTTCCTTTTTCCACTCAATGTGTTCAGATACTTGTCATTCCGGTCCTTTGCTATCAATTCCCATGTCAACAAATCTCACAAAATCGCAGATTTTCTTGGCATAGCTCCTATTTCCTTACGATTTTAAAGAGTATTGGCTGAGGGAGGTTTGATGGGAGGATTGGATGGACTCATGTTCCCACAGACAAAATCCTTGAAAAATTACTTGACATTGATGCCACGCTGTGGTAAAGAACAAAACTGTTTAGAATAGCCTGTATATAGACCACAGGGAGTGCTTCCCCTCCTTTCATTATTTGCACCTTTTATTTACGGGAAAGCGGTTTACCCCCCAGCTTTCCCATTTTTTTTGGTCTATTGGGAGGAAGTTTCCCTCATTTCTTCCCCCCGCCTCATATGTGGCCTCGACCATGAGTTCTCAGACCATTCAATGGGAAGAGAAGACCGGAGAGAGCAAAACCTTCCGGAATATCCCCCCTGAATGCCGTTTTCAAGGTCGCATAAAATAAAAGGGCTAGGCACAACGCCTAACCCCTTGATATCATTGGTGGAGCTGAGGGGGATCGAACCCCTGACCTTGTGACTGCCAGTCACACGCTCTCCCATCTGAGCTACAGCCCCATCGGTTCTAAAAAATACCATAGGGCAGATGAACTGTCAACGTGTTCTGCCACTTCAACGTCTTGGCAATGGGGGAAGTTCCGGGACGGCTTTTTGGTTGACAAGAATCGTTTTTCTTCTCTATAATTAAAGACCGCGATCTGAAATCGCCGGAGTGGTGAAATTGGTAGACGCACGGGACTCAAAATCCCGCGGGGCTTAAACCCCGTGTCGGTTCGAATCCGACCTCCGGCACCAATGATATCAACAACTTACGTTGTTTTTGGCCAGCTTAAATTGAGCTGGCCCTTTCTTTGTTTGACCGATTCGTGACTAAAAAATGCTTGACATTTCCGGATTAGGCATTATACTTAGGTTTAGGCACTAAAGAGACGGGATTCGGAACATGGCGTTTATTCGGGCAAAGAAAATTAGAGGCCATATTTACTATTACAGGGTGCAGAGCTACGTGGAAGATGGAAAAATTAAACAAAAGGTCTTGAAATACCTCGGGAAAGAAATTCCTGAGGAGTATTTGGGAGAGTATCAGAAACGAGGGCCTAGGGTGAGCTCCCCGAAAACCGAGATCCCCACTCGGCCGGCCCCCGTTAACCCTGGGGAGGCGAAGGGGGGGCGCCATGGCAGTAAGAAAACTCGGAAAATATTACCAGATTGATTATTACGTTGGCTCAAAACGAATCCGCGAGGTCCTAAAGGGGGTCACCACCAAAAGAGATGCCGAGGAGATAGAAAGAGAAAGGCTCAGAAATTCAACCGGCCCCATAGAATTCAAAAGATTTGAGGGCCTGGCCCGCTGGTTCTTAATCCACCCGGACAAACAATCCAAAAAAACCCTCGATCGAGACCATCAGAGATTCGAAAAGCATCTCCTGCCTTATTTTGGACATTGCAAGCCCCACGACATTAACTCCTCCATGGTTGACGACTACAAGGTCAGGAGGCAACGACAGTTCGCCGCCAATGCTACCATCAATCGGGAGCTAGCCCTGCTCAAAAGTATTTTTCGCTTTGCATTAAAGAAGGGGAAGGTCTTCCGGGTTCCCTCGATCGACCTCTTGCCCGAGGACAACGTGCGCCAGAGATTTATTAGAGAGGATGAATTCCAAAAGATTCTTCCGTTTCTGTCAGAGGATGTCTCACCCGTTGTTGTGATTGCCTACCATACAGCGATGCGATTGGGAGAGATCCTGGCCCTTCGGTGGAAGAACATTGACCTCAAAAGGCGCTTGTTCCTGTTTGAAACAGAAAAGACCGGAAAACAACGGGCTGTTGCTCTCCATCCCGAAATTGTCACGTTATTCCAATCTATGCCTCGGGGGTTTGGTGATACTCCCTTGTTCGATCTGAAACGAGATCGTGTCGAAAGGGTCTGGCAGAGGGCGTGCAAAAAAGCCGGGGTTAAAGGTGCTTGGGTCCACGATTTGAGGAGGACCAGGGCGACCATCTGGCATAAGGAGGAGGGGTTACCTCAGGATCTCATCATGCACATGACCGGCCATAGAACCGATAGCATGTTCAGGCGGTATCAGATCGTTTCCACGGAGTATGTGGAGAAATTAGCTCAGAAATGGTCTGATAGAGGGGAAACTAAGAAAACAGGCGGCAATTAGGTTGAATAAAATAGAGTCTATTAAGCCACTTGCATTTTCTAGGAGATAGCACGAGCTCCCGGAAAAAGCGGTTTTCTTGGAGTGCTTCCTCCCGGATTTTTACTCGGGGCGCTTTATGAGGCGTAAAATGTCTAAGTGGATCAGTGGCAAGGTTTTGCTAGGGCGCTGGAATATTAGACCTTTTGAACTTTTGGAATATGTGCAAAAAGGACTTCAGCCTCACACCCAATTCGGCAAACCGATTCCCCGACCCGATGTATCACAAAAAGAGGGACTATTAGAAATATTCGAAAGACAATTAGACCAGTTAATAGGAAAACACAAAGACTTATCTAGGCCTCTTGAAGAATGGGAGGACGAGCTTGTAGATCCCAAGCGGATTACTTTTTATTATATTCCGAGAGAGACTAGAATATATAATGCCAAAATAGAATGTAAAGAAAAAATTAAACTGACCAAGAAAAAAATCAAAAGGTTAAAAAATGAGCTACATTCCATAAAGGACCCTTCCTGGAAACATTTCTCTGCGCCAGATTCAGAGGAAGAACTGAATATCATTATCAAGAGTCTTGTTAATGCACTTTATAAGAAAGAAGATATTTTTGCGTTAGAACATTCGGAACTTCTCAAGGAGAGCGAACAAGCACCAGAAGAGACAGTATTTCCCTGCAAACCGGGCACAAAATGGGAGGATATAACAATCATCCTGGTGGCCGATGACATGGTAAGGGTAAAGACGCCACAGGGTGAGGGTCGATTCACATATCACCAGTTGGATTTTGCGGACAAGAGAAAAGGTGATAAACCTACAGTACTTTGGACTTTACTAAGGACATTTGCGGAGAACAAAGGCCGTATTTCACGCGCTGAGGGGATCCCATATCTCTCTCAATTGCCCAACACGGCAAAAAGGCTGGACTGGCACCTCCGGAAAGTTTTTGAAATCAACAAACGGATATACAAGGCTCATTACAAATCGGAAAAAGGTTATACAACAAGATTCACAGTGCTGGACCATAGAGAGACCTGAAATTGGTAATCATCGGGAAATTTCTTTTTTCCTGATCCACGCTTTTCCCACTTAAAAGGAAATTTCCTTTTTCCCCACCCAAAAAACCTCAAATTGCTTCTGAAGTAAAATCAGGCACTTAAGAAAAATTTCTCACCGATTTGTACGGTCATTTGGTAATTTTCCCATTAATAGGTGAGAGAAACAATAATATTTTTTGAGGAGGGGTTTGATGATTTCGCCACTTCGGGAAAAGCGATTCTTCAAAGAGATGAGTCTTTACGACCTGGCCCTTGAGACAGGTATTGATCCCGCTAGGATTAGCCTCTTGGAGAGAGACTACAGGGTTCCTAAAAAAGATGAGAAGGAGAGGTTAGCTAGGGCGCTGAATTGCCGGGTAGAGGACATTTTTCCAAACAACGGGAATTTGAATGCGCAGGGCCATTAAGGTCTGACCATAGGATTCGGGCTGAAAGCGGATGAGAAGAAACTCAGCCAGGAAAATGCCAATCGTGTGAAGTGAGGGAAAGCGAAGAGAGTCATAAATCTATGGAAGAACTCCTCAGCCCAAAAGAACTTGCACGAATCATGAAGGTTTCCCAGGTGACCATCTACAAGTGGGCTGAAAGAGGGATAATTTCGAGTTATAAGCTCGAAGGAGTATTGCGGTTTTCTCCAGATGACGTGTTGGACTTCCTTCAAAAAAGAAAAAAAGTTGGTCAAAAATTGGTCAACGAGTCGAGAAATGCTTGACTATCAGTGCCTAAATCGTGCAATGAGGTTTCATATCCCGCAGCAAAGCCAAAAGGGAGAGAATTTAGTTGTCGTGAAACAAGGGTCGCGAAGATACTGGACGGAAGGGAAATTGTGTTCTTCGGTTTGACTCGAACAGTCAGAGATATTTCGAGGATACCTAATGGAAGGGGCGTAAGCAGCTCAGGCTGGCCACGTGCCCGTACCACGTGGTCCCCTTTTCCTCTGGTGCGGGGAGAGGCTAGTGAGGCGGAAAAGAAAGCATGATAGAGAAGGTGAAGGCACAAAATTCACCCTGGATAGGAAGATATTTTCATCCGATATTTGGTTTGCATCACCCTGGAAATTAAAAATCTGGATTTACTTAATAGGCCACGCAAATCACAAGGACAACTATTTCATGGGGATTCCGCTCAAAAGAGGCCAGCTGATTCGAAGTTATAGAAGGATCGCGAAGGATTGTGCGTACAAGGTCGGTTACCGGGTGAAAAAACCTTCCCTTGATACGGTTAAGACAATCTGTGACGAACTACGAAGGGAGGGACGAACCGAACAGCGAACCGTACACAAAGGAACGCTGTTTACTATCTGCAATTACAACGATTTGCAGACATTCCAAAAGACACGAACCGAACACCTGACCGAACAAGATAAGAATGAAAGTAATAAAGAATATATGCTCAAATGCTTTGAGCGATTTTGGAGTGAGTACCCTCGTAAGGTGGAGAAGAAGAAAGCACGGGAGAAGTTTTTGAGGCTCTCCTTAGATGAAAAGAGGTTTAAAAAAATAATGGAGGCGTTGAGAACTCAGAAAGAGAGTCCCCAATGGAAGAGAGATAGAGGCCAGTATATTCCGCACCCGGCAACTTGGATCCACGGGGAGCGGTGGGAAGATGAAACGGCTCCGATTAGCGACGATGAGCCTATGAAAGATTTCTTAGGCCAATCATTAAACTAAAATGGATGAAATAACGCAGAACACGGTCGAATTGTGCTTGAAAGAATGGACAGAAAATTCCCTCCTCTTTAGGGACCGGGAGAAATGGCTAGAAGAGCTCAAGCAAGAATTGGCCGAGATCCCCAGGTTGGAGGAGGAGATAAAGGCTTTAAACCTCAAAATTGACCTGCATCTCCAATCGCTGCTATTGGATGAGGGCCTTGATAGCGATGAGGTTTTTGAGCTTATGGGAATGCCTGCAACGGCTATTGATATCATTGATTCTGAGGGAGGCTCGGAGGAATGGAGAAAAAACAGGCGAAAACAGCACTTCCAACCCTCAAGCCAGAGGATTTTGTAAGCGCCA
>JABAOH010001784.1_pt1 | contig 33144 bp, 32 predicted proteins | sample 7062181 | NCBI WGS metagenome assembly JABAOH01 (sample SAMN14538630, study PRJNA623070) | marine sediment metagenome | biome: marine biome [ENVO:00000428]; feature: marine pelagic biome [ENVO:01000023]; material: deep marine sediment [ENVO:00002113]; isolation source: pool of 5 deep marine... | reverse complement strand
AATCCAATAGCTGGTAATAGAGTAATTGCGTAGCAGAGCAGTTTTACGATGATCTGCAAATAGCCTACAGTGAACAATTAACGGTGAACGGTGAACAAATAAGGGGGAACAGTGACACTGAAGGAAAAGATCAACAAAGATATGAAAGAAGCCCTAAAAACTGGGGATAAAATAAAGCTATCAACTTTAAGGTTGCTTATTTCAGAGATGAAAAATGTTGAGATTGCCAAGCGGAAAGAGTTAGACGACGAGGGAATTTTAGAAGTTCTGGCGAGGCAAGTTAAAAAGCGAAAGGAATCAATTGCTGAATATGAAAAAGCGGGGCGGGAAGACCTGCGGGATAAAGAGAGAAAAGAGGCAGAAATATTGCAGGAATATTTACCGCCACAGCTAACTGAAGAGGAGTTGAAGAAAGTAATATCTGAGGTGATAGAGGAATTAGGAGCTACAAGTTTAAAAGACATGGGGAAGGTTATGGCTCTGGTAATGTCAAAGGTTAAGGGTCGCGCAGAGGGAAAGTTAGTAAATGACCTTGTAAAAGAAGCTTTGTCTACAGAAGAAAGCGCATAAAATATCCATATATTACCATTAGTGAATGATAGTTGTCCGTTAATTATGATATAATTTTCCTAGGTTATGATATGAAGAAAGGGTAAGTTTTGTTGAAGAAGACTGAGAAACAGGTTAAAATTCTTGTTCCGGGCAATCAGCTTATGGTTGATCTTTTAGGGCAAAGGGATGAGTTGTTGAAGATTATTGAATCCGAGTTTGCAAGCAATATAATGGTTAGAGGTAACGAGATTACCATTTGGGGTGAAGAGAAGGAAGTAGAGGTAGTAGCTGCATTATTCCGGGAATTAGTAAATCTCTTAGCAGACGGTCAGCAGCTTAGTCCTCAGAGCGTAGGAGAAACTATCGAGATAATTAGGGGAGAAGAGACTTTAAAGCCCAGCGAGATCTTCTCTGATATTATAGTGACACACCGGGGCAAAGTAATAAAGCCGAAGACTGCTGGACAGAAGCGCTATGTTGATGCAATAAGGAATAATACTTTAGTGTTTGCCATAGGGCCGGCAGGAACAGGAAAGACCTATCTGGCTATGGCTATGGCAGTGCAGGCGTTGAAGATTAAGTCTGTTGGGAGATTGATTCTTACAAGACCGGCGGTAGAGGCAGGGGAGAAATTAGGTTTTCTTCCAGGTGACCTGTATGCAAAAGTTGATCCCTATCTACGGCCGCTTTATGATGCGCTTTTCGATATGATGGAAGCAGAGCAGTTTCAAAAATTGTTGGAAAGAGGCACAATTGAAGTGGCGCCCCTGGCCTTTATGCGAGGAAGAACACTAAATGACTCTTTTATTATTCTTGATGAAGCACAGAATACGTCTCCCGAGCAGATGAAAATGTTCTTGACCAGACTGGGATTTGGTTCTAAAGCAATAATTACAGGAGACATTACTCAGATCGATCTCCCTTCTGGGCACCATTCAGGTTTGATAATAATAGAGAAGATTTTATCGGGTATAAAGGACATAAATTTCATCAGGCTACACGCCCGAGATGTTGTCAGGCATCAGCTGGTACAAAAGATTGTAGAGGCTTATAAAGAATATGAAGAAAAACCAGCTGAAAGCTCCTCCTAGAGAGCTGATTATTAATGACCTTGCGTCAACAGATAGATATAATTAGAAGGCTGGGGAAGATTGACTTACGGTGGCGTAATCCGAATCTCCAGCGTTTTGTTCTTGCCTTTTCTATTTTTGTTGCTGTTTCTGCACTTCTATCGTGGGGATATCTCCAGGTAACCAAGATTGTTGGAATAAGCCTTCTTTCTTTAGGACTCTTAGTAGCCATTGCAATATACCTTTATAAATATCAGAAGAATGTCTTTAACAATTCGCGTTTGATTGTTCTTTTAGGTCTTATCTTTATTACGTTTATTTTCATTTCAAAAGTCCTCACACCTTTCTTGCCAGGTTATCTTATTCCCGTAGCTGGTATTGCTATGCTGGTTACTATTCTTTTCAACTATCAGCTGGCTATTTCAGTTGTGCTTTTGGCAGGGGTTGTTGTAGGAATAGTAACAGGTAATCATATCGAATTTCCCATCATAAGTCTTGTCAGCGGACTGCTTGCAGTATTTATGGTTTCCAATCTTTCACAGCGCTCTGAGCTAACTCAAGCCGGATTGGGCATCAGCCTTGCTTTGGCCTATCTCTGTGTGGCAATGAGCTTGATTCAAGGTCAGTCATTAATTATGACTGTACGTAATGCTGGCTGGGGAATGATAAGTGGAATCTTTTCCGCCGTCCTAACCATAGGAGGCCTTCCTTTCCTGGAGAGCGCTTTTGGCGTCACTACTTCGCTTCGCTTGTTGGAACTTTCGAGTCCTAATCAGTTCTTGCTGCGTGAGCTTATGGCTAATGCTCCAGGTACCTACAATCATAGTGTGGTTGCTGCAAATCTGGCTGAGAGTGGGGCAGAGGCGATAGGAGCAGATCCTTTGCTTTCACGAGTTGGGGCCTATTATCATGACATTGGAAAAATGAAGAGACCCTTCTTCTTCATTGAAAACCAGATAGATATTAATGAACACGATAAGATAAATCCGAATCTCAGTTGTCTGATAATTACGGCTCACGTCAAAGAAGGAGTTGAATTAGCTAAAGAATATCATCTACCTCCAGAGATAATAGATATTATTCAGGAACATCATGGAACGACACTTGTTACCTACTTTTACCACAGGGCAAAGGAGAAAGTGGCAAAGGAAAGGATATGCGAGGAAGATTTTAGATATTCGGGAATGCGGCCCAAAAGCAAAGAAGCTGCCTTGGTTATGCTTGCTGACTCTGTAGAAGCAGCAGCGCGTACGATGAGTAAGCCGTCCCTTAATCGTCTAGAGCAAATGATTCGCAAGATTGTAAACGGGAAACTTAATGACGGTCAATTAGACGAGAGTGCCTTGACTTTAGCTGATCTTGAAAAGATCGTTAGAGCCTTTACGCAAACCATAGCCAGCGTTTATCACTATCGTATTGAATATCCAAAGACAGAACCAAATAACAAGAGGAGATTTGAGATCTATGGAAATCCTTCTCGACAATCGCCAAGACGAAGTTGACATAGAGGAGTATTTCCTGCAACTGGAGTCTCTTGCCCTTCATGTTATAAGGGAAGAAGGAGTAGACTCTTCAGCTGAACTTAGCGTAGTTTTTGTTGACGAAGAGGAGATGAGAGAGCTTAATTCTCGCTATCGAGATATCTATTATCCGACCGATGTTCTCTCCTTTTCTATGCTGGAGGAATCAGGAGAGCTGGTCAATCCTGACCGGGAACTTCCGCTTCTTCTGGGAGACGTTGTTATCTGCCCTCAGATAGCTGAACGTAACGCGGAAAGAAGGAAAATTGATCTTGTAGACGAACTCTTTCTGCTCTTAGTGCATGGAATACTTCACTTATTGGGATACGATCACACGCGGATACCTCAGAGGTCGGCGATGAAAAACAGAGAAAAGGAGTTGCTGGCCGGCTTTCTTAAAAGCGGCTCTGGTCTTCAATGAAAAGTCGTAGTCTAATTAAGAGCTTTAATTATGCGGCAGATGGCATAATTTATGTATTGCGCACTCAGCGCAATATGAAACTACATTTCCTGATTGCCGCTATAGTTCTAATTGCAAGTCTTTTTCTCAATCTTACTCGTCTGGAATTCATCATCCTTCTCTTTACGGTAGCATTCGTGCTGGTTGCTGAGTTGATTAATACAGCGATTGAAGCAACAATAGATGTTGTCACACCGACTTTTGACCCATTGGCTATGATTGCCAAAGATGTGGCAGCAGCAGCAGTTCTAATATCAGCCATAAACGCTGTCGTTGTGGGTTATCTGATATTTTTTCAGAGGTTAAGTCCTTATACAGTCAATGTGCTTCTCCGGGTGAGAAATTCGCCAGTTCATATTACCTTCATTGGCATTTTTCTAGTAATACTGTTTGCCATAGTGGGTAAAGTCTTGATGGGACGGGGAACTCCTTTTAAAGGCGGAATGCCTTCTGTGCACAGCGCTTTAGCGTTTTCTGGTTTTGTAGCTATTACCTTTATCGCTTCACAGTACTGCCCTGCAAGATTTACGGCTTTAATATCGACGCTGGCCCTACTTATGGCCCTTTTAGTCTCACAGACCAGAATCGAAACGGGAATACACTCCTTTCTAGAAGTAGGAGTGGGTGCTCTTTTAGGAATATTGGTTACAGTTCTAGTATGGCAAGTATATTTCTTAATGGCTAAGTAGGAGGAAGATAGTTTGTCAATCATAACATCTCTCATTATTCTTGTTTTTCTACTTTCGCTTTCGGCTTTGTTCTCGGGGAGCGAAACTGCTCTGACTTCAGTTAACCGGATCAGGATTCGCCGTATGATTGAAGAAAAGGTACAAGGAGCAGAGAGATTGGATGCAATACTTGAGCATCCCAGCAAATTTTTGGCGGTAATTCTTTTTATGAATAATCTGGTCAACATAGCTGCTGCTTCTCTTGCTACGGTAATAGCCACCCAGTATTTCAAGACCTTTGGTGCTGGAATTGCTACCGGTGTAATGACTTTTCTGATTTTGATTTATGGAGAAATCACTCCTAAAAGCTTTGCAATTCAAAATGCCGAAAGGTTTGCGCTGGCAGTAGCATTTCCTATCCAGATTCTTTCCAGTCTTCTCTATCCTGTGGTGAGGGTTCTCATCAGCATTACCAATTTTTTCATTAGGATTTTAGGTGGAAAAATTCTGAAAGAAGGTCCTTTCGTAACCGAGGAAGAGATAAAGACTATGGTTGAAGTTGGAGAAGAAGAGGGAGTTATCGAGGAAGAAGAAAAAGAGATGATCCACTCCATATTCGAGTTTGGAGACACCATAGTAAGAGAAGTTATGGTACCCAGACCCGATATGATAACTGCTGAGAGCACCAGCCCTATTAAAGAGATTCTCAGTCTGATAATGCATGAGGGTCATTCCCGTATACCTGTTTATAAAAAGAATCTTGATAACATTATCGGCATAGTATATGCAAAGGATATTCTCAAGTATTTAGGTGAAGGTAAACTGGATGTCTCCCTTAAGAGCCTGGTGAGACCGGCATATGTTATCCCGGAAACCAAAAAAGTAAATGAACTGTTGCGTGAACTGCGGAAGCAAAAGATACATATGGCAATTGTAGTTGATGAGTACGGGACGACAGTTGGATTGGCAACCATCGAGGATCTGTTAGAGGAGATTGTAGGAGAGATATTCGACGAGTATGATCTTGAGGAAGCCATGATTGAAAAAATTGATGAAAATACTGTACGTGTTGATGCTAAGGTTGGCATAGATGAAGTTACTGAACTGCTCGGTATAACTTTTCCTGAGTTTGAAGGAGATACCATTGGAGGATTCATCTTTAATCTTTTAGGAAGGATACCGTCGGAAGGAGAAAAAGTACCCTTTGAGAATCTGCTCTTTACCATAGAGAAAGTTGGGGGACGAAGAATAAGAAAAATTTTAATTACCAAGGAACCCGCTGTCAAAGTGGAGAATTTTTAACTGCCAACGACGCATAGCTGAATAGGATCTACGTATGTATTTCTTGTACATTTGCGCATTAGCGGAGAGAAGGGTTTAGTGAGTCGGGGTCCGCGTGGTCAAAAATCTGTTAAGATTTTACCTGAACACTGGAATTCCTTCAGCTGAGCAGATAAACTCTCCTTTTATCGGCCTTGAGGGCTAAGACCGAGGAGATAACTTTTAAGAGACTTGCAATAAGCTTTGAATTTCAAGGTCCTTTTATTCTTGCTCTGTTCAGTGTTAAAATTCACCTTTGTATAAGTATGTCAACTTAAGTTGTTTTAAGGATTCATTTATGGTTACCAAAGAAAGATTAATTGAATTGGCAAAAGAGGCGAGGGAAAGGGCATATGCTCCCTATTCTGAATTTAAAGTAGGGGCAGCTCTTCTGACAACGGATGGAGAGGTATTTGCCGCAGGGAATGTAGAAAATGCTTCTTATGGGTTATCCATATGTGCTGAGCGTGTAGCATTGGTGAAAGCAGTTTCTGAAGGATATACTGATTTTCAAAAGCTGGTTATAGTTGCAGATACTGAGGAACCATGTCCTCCCTGTGGAATCTGCAGACAGATGCTCTATGAGTTTAGCCAGGATCTACCTGTGTTAATGGTAAACCTCAAAGGGAAAGAGAAGGAGTCAGCTCTCAGTAAGCTTCTTCCTGATGCTTTCAGCGACAGAGTAAGGAAACAGGTGTAGAGGGTATTTTATGAGTTTTAGGATAGTTGAGCTTAACGAGCTCATACCAGAGTTGGTTGAGAGCATAATTAGGGAAGAGAAGGAAACCTTTGGTGAGGGCGCTCTTAATGAATGGACTTTGCCGGTAATAATTACATATGGCAAGGTCTTTGTTTTTGAAGACGATGGTGAATTTCAGGGCGAAGCAGGCCTGATTAGGGACTGGTCGAATCCCAGTCTTGCATATCTGGTAACCTTGACCATTGTAAAAGAGAAACGGGGTAAAGGGCTGGGTAGAGTATATTTGGAGGAGCTTCTAAAAAGAATTAGAAAGGATAATATTCTCCGTCTGCAGCTTACTGTAGATGCAGCTAATAAAGCAGCATTATCTTTATACCAGAGGTTAGGGTTTAAAGAGAAAGCGTTCTTAAAGGACCATTATGGTTCTGGCGAAAGCAGGATTCTCTTGGAGAAATATTTGGGTGATTAAATGAGCGGAGAATTCCACTCAGGCTTCGTGGCAATTGTTGGTAGACCCAATGTTGGAAAATCCACTTTAGTAAACTATTTTGCTAATCAGAAAATAGCCATTGTTTCAAAAAGACCGCAGACCACCAGACATCAGATTCGGTGTATTGTTAATCAGCCTGACGCACAGATTATTTTTATAGACACACCCGGTTTTCACAAACCATTTTCACTTTTGGGAAAACATTTGAATTTGACTGTGCGGAATGCGCTACAAGAAGTAGACATAATCCTTTTCATGGTTGATGTTCTTGAGGGCATTGGGAGAGGTGATGCCTATCTTGCATTGGAACTTAAAAAACTTAAAACACCGACCATTCTTGTTCTAAATAAAGTAGATGCCGTTGAGATTGATAGACTGGATCAGCAGTTAAAACTAGCAAAAGAATTTAGTGCCTCATCTGCTTTATACGTAGTTTCTGCACTTACCGGAAGCGGTATGACGGAATTGCTTAACGGGATTGTTTCTCAACTTCCTCCAGGCCCCCAATATTACCCGGAAGGAATAATTACTGATCAGCCGGAACGTATGATAATTGCTGAGTTCATAAGAGAGAAAGCTTTAGAGCTTATGAGAGAAGAGATACCTTATAGCGTAGCCGTAGAGATTGAAGAAATTAAACCCCGGAAAAATAAGGACCTATTGGATGTTTCAGCCATAATCTATGTTGAGAGGGACTCACAAAAGGGTATAGTTATCGGAAAGCATGGACAAATGTTAAAGGAGATTGGTACGCGGGCTCGTCAGGAAATTGAGAGGTTGCTTGGCAGCCAAATAAATCTTCAATTGTGGGTAAAGGTAGAGAAGGATTGGAGCCACAAGGAGTCAATCTTAAGAAGAATGGAATACTAAAATAATTCAAAATTCAAAATGCAAAATATAAAATGACAATGCGAATTTCAAAAAGTTAAGGGATCAGGCAAGCTAAAAGAATCAGATTTTTTAAAGATTTTTGGATTTTGATATGTAATTTAGATTTTTACATTTTAATTTTTGATTTATTCTTGGCAAATAGACTCGGCTGCAGGTTAAAGTATTAATTTAAATTGTTAATATTCCAGCTTAAGGCTGAAAGCTTTAAAAACTGAAGCGAATAAAAGTATAGTAGTAACAAGCAAAACAGTTTTGCCTGGGTCAGATAAGGAGACGATTAATGAAGAGAGTCATACCAGCACTTTTGGCAAATGATCTTGAAGATTTCATAAGATTAATAGAGCAAGCAGAATCTTTCGCTGATTATGTACAGATAGACTTGATGGATGGTCAATTTGTACCGTCCAAAAGCATCAGCGCAAAAGAGTTAAGAACAGTCAGAACAACTCTGCGTAGCGAAGCACATCTTATGGTTAAGGACCCCGAAACCTACCTTGAAGCACTAAAGGAGTTTGGATCGGAAAAGATTGTTTTTCACTATGAAGCTGTCACGGAACCGAAGAAACTATTTGATAAGCTGAGAGGTGTGGGGTTTCAAGCTGGTATCGCAGTGAATCCGGAAACCGCACTCTATTCTATTGAAGGATTGGTAGATTCAGCAGACTCTGTTCTTTTTCTGACTGTTGATCCCGGGTTCTATGGCAGCAAATTCATTCCTGAGGTCTTGGAAAAAGTAAAGGAGTTGAAAGCTAAAAGACCGGAGGTTGAAGTTGGTGTAGATGGGGGCATAAAACAAGACAATATTGATGAAGTACTTGAAGCAGGCGTTGATTTTGTATGTGTAGGAAGTGGAATATTTGCTCAGGCGGATCCCAAAAGAAGCTTTATTGAATTAGAGGCAAAGTTTGATGACCGCAATACTTAGCGAACGAGATATTTTAGAACTAGAGCTTAATGCCAATATTTTGCGTCAGGATATCATCGGAATGCTGGTAAATGCCGGGAGTGGGCACTGTGCGGGACCGTTGGGTATGGCAGAAGTTTTTTCTGCTCTTTATTTCCACATCCTAAGTCATAATCCCAAAAATCCTTTATGGAAAGAAAGAGATCGTCTCATTCTTTCTAACGGTCATATATGTCCTGTTTTATATGCAGCTATGGCCAGAAGCGGCTATTTCCCTGTAGAAGAGCTTATGACCTTTCGCAAGCTTAACACGAAACTTCAGGGTCATCCTCACAATGCCTCCCTGCCTGGTGTAGAAAACACAGGAGGACCTTTAGGTCAAGGAATATCTCAAGCTGTGGGTAGAGCTGTAGCAGCTTTGAGGGAAAAGAAGAAGTACAGGATTTACTGTATAGTCAGCGATGGAGAACATAACGAAGGTCAAACATGGGAAGCTTTAATGTTTGCCGGAAATCACAAGCTAAGAAATCTCACAGCTTTAATGGATAGAAACAATATTCAAATTGACGGATTCACGGAAGAAATTATGCCTCTTGAGCCATTAAGAGATAAACACAAAGCTTTTAACTGGCATGTGATTGAGATAGACGGTCACAATATTCGGCAAATAGTGGAAGCGTGTGAAGAAGCAAAAGCTATATATGAGAAACCAACTATGATCATTTGTCATACCATTCCCGGTAAAGATGTAGATTTTATGGAGAATGACTATCACTGGCATGGAATTGCACCTAAACCCGATGAGGGTGAGAGAGCGCTTGAGCAGCTTAGGAAGAAAGAAAAAGAAATTAGGGAAAGACTTGCTGAGCTCACGGTTAGGGAACCTGGTTTTTGATTGAAAGTTAAATGTATTATAAGAAAGTTAGGTTGATATTTGGCTCTTTATGCCAGCAAAATCTGGATTTCTTATATGGTAGCTATAGGCTCGGTTGCATGACATGGGGATACGCAGAAAAGTCGTTAGTGGGGAGTCGTTTGTAAGGAGTAAAAATTTTACTACCAGCTGTCGACCAAGAGACTTCAAGCTAATTTATAACGTAGTATAGAGGATTTACAAATGAGCACAAAAGCAAAACTTGTTGATAACCTCTTTGATCCTGATATAGAGAAGGTACCTACACGAAACGGGTTTGGAGAAGGACTGCTTGAACTAGGTAGAAATAATCCCCAGGTATGGGCACTTTCAGCCGACCTCACAGAATCAACCAGAGCTCTTGCCTTTTCTGAGGAGTTTCCTCAAAGATATATTGAGGTAGGAGTCGCTGAACAGAATATGGCGGGAATTGCAGCCGGTTTGGCTCTCGAAGGAAAAATACCGTATGCGTGCTCTTTTGCCGTATTTTCGCCAGGTAGAAACTGGGATCAGATTCGAGTTAGTATCTGCTATAGTAATGCCAACGTCAAGATAGCAAGTTCTCATGCTGGTATTTCCACGGGGGCTGATGGAGCTACGCATCAAGCTATGGAAGATATAGCAATGATGAGGGTACTCCCCAATATCACAGTAGTAGTGCCCTGTGATGCTCTGGAGACGAACAGGGCAGCCGTTGAAGCAGCAAAAATAGAAGGTCCAGTATATCTGAGGTTTCAAAGAGAAAAGTCCCCTCTGTTTACAACTGAAAAGACACCCTTTAAGATTGGGAGAGCAGAAGTATTTTGGGAAGGCGAGGACGTTGCTATTGTTGGGTGCGGGCCAATTCTTTATGAGGCTCTGGTTGTTGCCAGGGAACTGCAGGACAGCAATGTATCCGTTATGGTAATCAATTGTCATACTATAAAACCGATCGATGAACAAACAATAGCTTCAGCTGCTCGGAAGACGGGAGCGATCGTAACCGTTGAGGAACACCAGAAGTATGGTGGATTAGGGAGTGCAGTAGCCGAGGTTCTTGTAAAAAACAGTCCGGTTCCAGCGGAAAGGGTAGCTATTAATGATACTTTCGGAGAATCGGGCGAACCAGAAGAACTTTTGGCAAAATACGGTTTAACTCGAAATGATATTAAGGAAGCTGTACTGAGAGTGCTGAAGAGGAAGAAGTAATAAGGTAATAAGGTGGTAAGTGCTGGAATGTTGAAAGCGGCTCCAGGGTTATAAGGCTGTAGAGCTATGCTTCACATCTTAGCGCCATGAAGAGCTGATAACTGCCAACTACCAGCTGAGACATGGAACTGACAGACCAAAAACTTGCTAAGCATATAGACCATACACTTCTTAAACCAGAAGCAAGTGAGCTGGAAATCAAGCAGCTTTGTGAAGAAGCTGAAAATTTCGGATTCTTCAGCGTCTGTGTCAATCCAATGTATTTGGACAGAGTGGTTGAGAAACTAAAAAGAACAAAAATAAAGATTTGTACGGTAATAGGATTTCCTTTAGGCGCGAATACACCTGAAGTAAAAGCGTTCGAAGCCAATGATGCCATTCTGAGAGGTGCGCAAGAACTGGATATGGTAATGAACATAGGGGCTTTAAAGTCGGGAAACCTCAGTTTGGTAAGTGAAGACATAGAAGGAGTAGTGAGTTCAGCCAGGCGGCGTTCTGTTTTGGTCAAGGTTATTGTTGAAACCTCTTTGTTAAATAATGAGGAAAAGCGGATTGCATGCCGTATCTGTGAGCGTGCTGGAGCAGATTTTGTTAAAACTTCAACTGGATGGGGAACCAGGGGGGCAACCATTGAGGACGTAAAGTTACTACGTGCTGCAGTGAGCCCTCAAATTGGAGTAAAGGCATCCGGGGGAATAAGGACCGCATCTAAAGCTATTGCCTTGATTGCAGCAGGTGCAAACCGCATAGGAACTAGCTCTGGCGTTAAGATAATGGCTGAATTAGGAAGTAGGAAGTAGGAAATTCGAAATTGGGAATTAGGAATTAGAAAATCGAAATTAAGAGCAACGAATAACTAATTCCGAATAACTAATAACTGCGCTATGAAAAATCGTCTATACAAAACCGAAGCTATAGTAATAAAATCGATGGATTTAGGGGAAGCAGATAAGATTGTTACTCTCTTTTCGCCGGCTCTGGGAAAAATCCGGGCGGTAGCAAAGGGAATAAGGAAAACTAAAAGCAAATTTGGAGCCAGATTAGAACCTTTTACCTGTGTGAATTTACTTCTATACAAAGGTAGAAATCTGGATATAGTATCTCAGGCAGAGATTATACACCCCTTTCGGGCTGTAAAGGATAACCTGGATCGGATAAACTACGGGTGTCTTATGCTCGATATTATTGATAAAGTATCACAGGAAGGGGAGAAAGAGAAAGAACTTTTTAGACTCCTGTTTTCTGCTCTTGAAACCCTATCTGAGATGACAAAGAGCTTTGAACTTCTTCTTGCCGCTTTTCAGCTTAAAGTGATGGCGCTGATTGGATATCTGCCACAGGTTTCATTGTGTGCTGGCTGCGGTAGCCAGCTAGCTTCTGAAAATATGATGAAGTTTAGTTTTTCCTCGGGCGGAATACTCTGTGCAAGATGCAGCGGTGCAGATTCTGAAGCACTCCCAATTTCACCGCAGGCAGCATCTCTGATAAGTAAATTAATGAAGGCTGATAGATTCAAACTACAGGAAATGGTGGTAGCGAGTGAAACTCAAAGGGAACTATTTTCTTTAGCACAAATGTATCTTAACTACTACCTGGAGGTTCCGTTTAGAACCTTTAACTATTTGATGCATATTAGCGAAGGGGAGAGCCCTCCTGAAAAAGATAATGATATTACGGGAAGCATGAGCGAAACGTGTTGAAGATTACCAGACCTGAAAGAGCTAGGATTCAAGGGTTAAAGTGCTTAGTTAATGAGGAACCTAAATTTAAATATCTAAGTCCTGCGATTTGTAAACAAATGACTAACGACTACCAAAATCGAAAATCAAAGATTAAATATTAAATACACATATCAAAAACTTAAAAAGTTAAATTGGGTCTCTGCATTTTGTGTTTTCCTTAGGGTAGGCAGGTGTTTTTGATTTTTGATATTTCATATTTGATTTGGAATTAGTCATTCAAGTTCATATATTTTTCAGAATTTTGTGCATGGCATTTAGAATTTTCCCAATTCACTTGAATCTTATAACCCTTTTGTATTAGTTTCCTTCCTATATCCAGAGGCAGAAAAAGACAATAAAGAGCAGATAAGTGATAAGTCATGGGTTCCAAAGGCATTATATGCTTTATATGTTTAGTTCTTATAATAAGGGGTATATGAAAAAATGTTGAGCAAAGCAAGCCTTGCTCCAAATTAGGGAAAGGAGGGGTAAGAGTGTCAACGTATACTGTTCTTTGGAAGCTAACCGATTCTGGCGTAAAGAATATGCACAATCTACCGCAGGTCAGCGAAAGAGTAAAACAAGCTTGCGGTGATAATGGAGGCGAGCTTAAGCATATGTTTCTGTGTATGGGTGAGTATGATGTGATTTCGATAATTGATGCACCCCAAGATTCAGCAATGCTTAACATTTTGACTACTATAACCTCCTGGGGAATAACGCACACAGAGACTTTACGGTGTATCTCCGTTGATGAGTACGCTCGAGCGATTCGAAAAGCTGCTTAGAGGTTGGCTAAAAGGCCCCACAGAGCTGGGGCCTTTTTTATTTTGTTAATTACCCCTATTTATGAATAATCCAGGTACCTGTTACTGTGCTATTTTCAGTAAAAAGCTGATTTCTTTTGTCGCTAGGAGACCAGATTACAGAAAACTTAACAGATAGTAGCTTGTTAATCGCATATACTATGGTATGCTGATAGGGGAGGAGATATGAACCAATCCTATGTTGATGAGCTTTCTAAAATCGACGTAATTCGAGAGCGTACAGGCGTAAATTATGAGAAGGCCCGGGATGCTTTGCAGGAAGCAACGGGAGATGTAGTTGGTGCTATTGTCTATTTGGAGAAGATGGAAAAAAAACAATGGTGGGTAGTAAACTCAAGTGAACTTTTTGCAAAAGTCAAGGAGCTTATCAAAGCAGGAAATGCACGAATTATCAGAATTAAGCATAAGAATAAAGTAGTATTAGAAATACCTTTAACTGCAGGAGTTATAGGTGCGATGACAAGTGCAGTTCTAGTTCCCTATTTAACAGCAGCAGCTCTGATAGCAGGATGGTATACAAAGTGGCGGGTTGAAATAGAAAAGAGGTAATTTTTATCCTCCGTTAGGACTAGATCTTTGTTATGCCATATTTATCTGAATTATTTCCTCAATTCGCAACCCTTTCTGTTGAAGACAGAAGAAGATTAGTAATGGGGCTAATATTGATATTTATGCTTTTTTTGTTTGGAGTTGCTGCCTGGCTGTCAGTTCGCCACACAGAAGTAAGCATTAATCAGAATGCGTTCGATTTCATGGAGCACCTTTTTCCTGGCGCAAAGCGTCGAAATGAATCCTTGATTCCCGTAAGCAAAGATCAGATAACCAATTTACAAAATAAGTTAAAAAAACTTACTCCCAAAGATAAGGAGCTTAGAAAAGCCCAAAATCATTTGATACAAGCCCTGTCTTATCTTTACAGGGAATTGGAAGCAGAGAGCGCATTTGGCCGTTATGCCGGAAATCACCAATACGAGGAAGCTGAGCGTGCATCCAAGGAACTGGATGAAGCTAGGGGCAAGTATATTTCGGAATATCGAAAAGCAGAAAATTATATGAATGTTTACAGGAAGAGGATAGGAAGTAAACCCGTTTACGTTAAGTTTCCCGATGAGGATTAAAAGCTAAGAGATATTTTTATGACGCATGAGCGCATCGAGGTGGAAGCATATGCAGGATATAAAGGGCCAGAAATGCCGCGAGTTTTCTTATGGAAGGGACGGAAACTGGAAGTCAAGAAAGTTAAAAGAACATGGTATCAGGAAGATACTAAAGGTACACGGTATCAATTTTTTCGAATTCAAGCAAGCGATAAAAAGGAGTATCTAATCTCTTATTCCGTACGTGAGGACACGTGGTATCTGGAGAATACTAGTAATTACTAATGATGTATTATATCTTTAGCCATCTTGATTAGTACTTGAGTTTTGTCCTATTATTTAGAACGTGGAGAAAAATCTAGAGAAGAGATATCTCTCGCTCCAGGTATGTTTTGGCGTAGTAGCGAGAGAATTTTAATTTTAATCGGACTGGTAAATGAATTTTCAAAAAATAATTCTAACTTTGGAGAATTTTTGGACTAAAAAAGGATGCGTGCTAGCTCAACCCTATGATGTTGAGACAGGGGCAGGTACGTTCAACCCCGCTACTTTTCTGCGCTCGCTAGGTCCAGAACCATGGAAAGTTGCTTATGTTGAGCCATCGCGAAGACCAACAGACGGGCGTTATGGAGAGAACCCCAACCGGCTTTACCAGCACTATCAGTTTCAGGTTATCTTAAAGCCAAGCCCAAACGAAGTTCAGGATATATATTTAGAAAGTTTACGATCACTCGGCATAAAACTGGAAGAGCATGATGTTCGCTTTGTTGAGGATGATTGGGAATCACCGACATTGGGCGCCTGGGGACTGGGATGGGAAGTCTGGCTGGACGGCATGGAGATTACTCAGTTTACCTACTTTCAGCAAGTAGGTAGCATCGATTTAAAGCCCATATCCGTTGAGCTCACTTATGGACTTGAAAGAATTGCTATGTATATCCAGGAAAAGGATAATGTATACAATCTGAGTTGGGCTCCCGGTATAAACTACGGGGATATTCATCATCAGGGTGAGATAGAGTGGTCTCAATATAATTTTGAGGTAGCTGATATTAAACTGCTATATGAACTCTTTGAAAAGTATGAGAAAGAAGGAAAAGATGCTCTGGAGAAAGGATTGGTTCTTCCCGCCTATGACTATACTCTAAAGTGTTCTCATACATTTAATCTCTTGGATTCTCGCGGAGCAATAAGTGTGACAGAGCGCACTTATTTCATTACGAGGGTAAGAAGCTTAGCCAGAGCTTGCGCTCAAGCCTACCTTGTTCAGAGAGAAAAAGCGGGATTTCCGCTACTTAAGAAGCATAGAGCAGAGTAGGGAATAAGGAGAAAAAATTAAATTTCTTTATCTCTCAACTCTACGCTCTCAGCTCTATGCTTCATACAATTTATGAAAGGCAGATGGTATTTTGCCCAAGGATTTACTGTTAGAGATAGGAACTGAAGAGATGCCTGCTTCTGCGGTGGAAGCGGGAATTAAGCAGCTGGAGGAAGCTCATAGGTTCCTAAAAAATTATCGTATCTCTTTCCAAAGTATGCTGGTAAAGGGTTCTCCACGCCGGCTTGTTTTGATAGTGAGAAAAGTAGTTGAAAGGCAAGAGAAAATTTTGCATGAGACAAAAGGACCAGCAAGACAGGTGGCCTTTGATAGCAAGAAACCAACTGCAGCAGCTATCGGTTTCGCAAAGTCCCAAGGTATTTCTGTAGAATCGCTGCTTATTAGGGAAACACCACAGGGCGAGTATGTGTTTGCTGTGAAAGAGGAACAAGGTCAACCCGTAATTGAGGTATTACCGCAGCTACTGAGAGAGATTATTCTTTCACTTTCCTTTTCTAAATCAATGCGGTGGGAGGATGGAGACCTTCGTTTCGTACGTCCGATTCGATGGCTGCTTGCACTTTGGGATAGTAAGGTTATTCCCTTGGAAATAGGCAGCCTTAAAGCAAGCAATAAGACGTGGGGACACCGCTTTTTAAGCGAGAAGAATCCGCTAACTGTTAAGAAAGTAGACGATTATGAGCAGTTATTAAAAAATGCCGGGAAAGTGATTATTGACCATCGCAAGAAGAGGGATTATATATTAAAACAGATTGAGGATATTGCTGCTCAGCACAGCGGAAAAGCGGTAATTGACGAGGAGACCTTTCGAGAGGTGATACATCTTGTGGAATACCCTCATGCTATATATGGTCATTTCTCTGACGAATTCTTGTCTTTACCACGTGAAGTATTAGTAACAGCTATGGAAGCTCACCAACGTTATTTTCCAGTTGAAGATGAAGAAGGCAATCTAAAGTCCGGTTTTATCGCCGTCCATAATGGAGATGAGAATTTTGCCGGCCTCATAACCAGAGGTCATCAGCGAGTACTGCAAGCCCGTCTTGCTGATGCAAAATTCTTCTTTGAGGAGGATCAAAAAATACCGTTGTATCAAAGAACCGAGGGGCTTAAGGGTGTAACATATCAAGAAAAGTTGGGTACAGTGTTCCTGAAAGTAATGAGAATACAAAAACTTTCGACCACAATTGCTGATGTTCTGGGAGCCGACCCTAACGTAAAGGACTATGCGGGCCGTGCTTCTTATCTTTGCAAGTCAGACTTGGTTACTAATATGGTGGTTGAATTTCCTGTATTGCAGGGAGTTATGGGTAAGGAGTATGCTCTGCTGTCTGGTGAGCCCGCTGAAGTTGCAACTGCCATTTATGAACATTATCTTCCAAAATCAGCGGGAGATGAATTACCTTCCAGCTTGACAGGAAAGATTGTAAGTATTAGTGATAAAATTGATACTATTGTAAGTTCTCTTGCCGTTGGACTTATACCAACTAGTTCAGAGGATCCATATGCTCTGAGAAGACAGGCACAGGGAATTGTCTCCATAATCTTAGATAATCAGTTTATACTGCCTCTGCAAAAACTTATCTCTGCATGTTTGGAAATGCTTAATGAGCAAGAAGTCAAGTTTAACAGTATGAAAACTCACGAGGAGGTTGAATCCCTCTTCAAGCAAAGAATGAGGCAGACCATATTGGGTCGTGGATTAAGTTATGATGTAGCCGATGCAGTTCTCAGCTTTAAATTAGAGGATCTGCTAGATATATATAAGAGAGCTGTTGCTATCGGAAAATATCAGGGCAAGAAAGAGATGGAAGATCTGCTTACCGCCTTTTATAGATGCAATAATCTAGCCGAACCGGAGTATGGCTCTTGGGTTAAAAAAGAATTAATTATTGAAGAGGCTGAGAATCAGCTTGCACATGCTTTGGACAGAGCGGCATCAGAACTTGCTCATGCCATTGGAGAAAGTAACTATGAGCAAGCAATAAAAATACTGGCAGGACTAAGACCGACTATTGATTTCTTTTTTGATAAAGTACTGGTTATGACCGAAGACGAGAAATTGCGCAAGAACCGCCTCTGTATTCTTAACAGGGCAGTGGAGATATTTCAAGCTGTAGCTGATTTTTCGAAACTAGTATCACCAAACAGTAATTAGGAATTAGTAATTAGGAATTGGCTCTAATAACGAATAACTAATAACGAATTGGCAATTAAAAATGGAGGGTAAATAGCCAAAATGGCTGGGGCTCGAATATATGTGCTCTCTGACTCTCTAGGGGAAACTGCTGAAAATGTATCTAAAGCTGCAGCAAGCCAGTTTCCGGAAGATGACTTTAAAATAGTTAAGCTCCCTAAAGTAAAGAATAAAATGCAGATTGATGAGATTGTTAAAAGAGCGAAGAGCGAAAATAGTGTAATATTCTATACCCTGGTTGAGCCTGAGCTCAGGCGTTATTTGGAAGAAAAAGCAGCGGAAAGTTCTATTCCGCGAGTTGATGTTTTGGGCCCCGCTATGGGTGCTCTGGAGATAGTTTCTGGAAATTCACCTAACTTGAAACCGGGGATATGGCGACGTCTAAACCGCAGCTACTTTCGTAAGATTGAAGCTTTGGAATTTTCCGTAAAATGTGATGACGGTAGGAACCCCAGAGTTCTTAAAGATGCTGAAATTGTTCTAATTGGAGTGTCGCGAACATCAAAGACACCTCTAAGTATGTATTTGGCCTACTATGGCTGGAAAACAGCAAATGTACCTATTGTCTACAATATTCAACCACCGGGCGAGCTCTTTGAAATACCATCCGAGAAGATAATCGGTCTCACTATTAGTCCTGAAATTTTACTCGAGATACGTGGGCAAAGACTCGAGGCTATGAGAGGAAAAAAGAGCTCAGGTTATGCTAAACTTGAAGAAATAATGAAAGAATTGAGATACGCAGAGTCTATTATAAAGAAATTGAAGTGCCGGACCGTAGATGTAGGGCAAAAAGCCATAGAGGAATCTGCCAATGAGATACTTAAATGTTTTACATAGCTTAGACTGCAGAGAAGATTTTTAGTGGTTTTGTCTGTCCGGGCAGCACCGTCTGGACAAGTGAGTTGAAAATTTAAATACAGAGCACAAAACGACCTGTCCGCTGAACTTAATGCTTTTAACGGGTTGTCAGTTGGTTTGAGATTTGCAGGCCCATACAATTACAGAAAATGTACAAGTTCTTTGGAAGGCGGGCAATCCAAAATTAGAAATTATATCTTATGAAAGTAAGAGAATATAGGCTAACAGTGTAATTGGTTGTTTGCAATTATTTTATTGTTTTTTAAATCTATTATTACCCTCAATTTTGGATTTTGATTTGCCTGCCAGCCGGCAGGTGGGTAATTTTGCTATTTAGTATTTGATTTGATATTCAGCTAGGAGGTACGTATGAAGAAGAAATATGTTTATGAATTTAAAGAAGGAAGCGCCAAAATGAAATTTCTTCTTGGTGGAAAAGGCTCAAATCTCTGTGAAATGACAAGACTGGGCTTTCCTGTACCCCAAGGTTTTGTTATCTCGACCGACGCATGTAACGTTTACTCGCGTACCGGGAAATTCCCACAGGGTATGGAAAAGCAAGTATGGAGCAGTCTTAAGAACCTGGAGAAAAAGAATAGAAAGAAACTTGGCGATCCTAATGATCCTTTGCTTGTATCCGTTCGTTCTGGTGCAGCTTTCTCAATGCCGGGTATGATGGACACTGTTCTTAACCTTGGTCTCAACGAAAGCTCAGTTCAAGGTCTTATTAAACAGACGCAGAATCCACGGTTTGCCTACGACTCCTATCGGCGCTTTATTCAGATGTTTGGGGACGTAGTTCTGAAAGTGGATGGAGCTAAATTCGAACATGCCCTCTCAGAACTCAAAAAAAAGAAGGGGGTTAAACTAGATACCGAACTTGATGAAGACGATCTTAAAACACTGATAAAGACTTTTAAGCGATTAGTAAAGAAAGAGACAGGTACTGATTTTCCCTCTAATCCTAAAGAGCAGCTCAAGAAAGCTATTGTTGCTGTATTTGAGTCATGGAATAATCCCCGGGCTAACGTGTATCGGCGGGCTAATAATATTCCTGATGATTTGGGAACTGCAGTAAACATACAAACTATGGTGTTTGGTAATAAAGGGAATGATTCGGCAACGGGAGTAGCTTTTACCCGTGATCCGTCAACCGGGGCTAAAAAAGTATATGGGGAGTATTTAGTTAACGCTCAGGGTGAGGACGTAGTCTCAGGTGCGCGAACCCCACAACCCATTTCCAAATTGAAAAAGCAGATGCCCAAGATTTATAAAGAGCTGGAAAATCTAATGAAGAAGCTGGAAAAACACTATAAAGATATGCAGGATATAGAGTTTACAATCGAGCAAGGCAAACTCTATATGCTGCAAACTCGAAATGGGAAACGAACTGCCCAGGCGGCACTCAAGATCGCTGTAGATATGGTAAAAGAGAGGCTTCTTACGAGAAAGCAAGCAATAGGAAGAATCGATCCTAATGCATTAGATCAGCTTCTTCATCCCAGGCTCGATCCTGCTTCAAAGTATGAAGTGTTGGTAAAAGGATTACCAGCTTCACCCGGAGCAGCTACGGGTAAAGTGGTTTTTGATGCTGATAGGGCTGAGGAGCTTGGCAGGAATGGGGAGAAGGTAATTCTGACTCGCTGGGAGACAACTCCAGATGATATCCACGGAGTCATAGTTGCTCAGGGAATCTTAACTTCCCATGGAGGTATGACCAGTCATGCGGCTGTAGTTGCTCGCGGTATGGGCAAACCCTGTATATGTGGTGCAGAGGATATAAAGATTGATTTAGGCAACCGGATTTTTAAGACAAACAGTACTATCGTTAAAGAAGGAGATATAGTAACTATTGATGGAGGAAGCGGTGAAGTAATTCTTGGAAGGGTACCCTTAATCTCACCGAGTATTGGTCCCGACTTCAAGAAATTATTAGCATGGGCTGATGGATTGAGAAAGCTCAAAGTCAGAACTAATGCCGATACTCCTGAGGATGCCCGAAAAGCCAGAGAATTCGGAGCGCAAGGAATTGGTCTATGTCGAACAGAGCATATGTTTATGGCGGAGGATAGACTTCCCTATGTAAGAGAAATGATTTTGGCGGAGACCGATGAGGAGAGAAAAGTTGCTCTGGATAAACTTCTACCTGTGCAGCGCAGTGATTTTGAAGGTATTTTTAAAGCAATGCGGGGACTACCGGTGAATATCCGTCTTCTGGACCCTCCCCTTCATGAGTTTCTACCTAATTACTGTGACCTCAACGTTGATCTAGTAAAGATGCAATATGAGAACGCTCCACAATCGAAGATCAGGCAGAAAGAGATTCTTATTGATAAAGTACGTACTCAAATGGAGGCAAACCCTATGCTCGGTCTCCGAGGATGCCGCTTGGGATTGATATATGGGGGTATTTATAAAATGCAAGTAAGGGCTATCTTTGAGGCTGCCTGTAATATAGCATCTAAAGATTCAGCGCCTATAGTAGAAGTTATGATTCCCCTGGTTGCCCATGCTAATGAACTGAAGATACTTAGAGAAGAAGTAATTGAGGTTGTAGAAGAGATACTTAAGCGGAGACGTAAAAGAATACGTTATACAGTGGGGACTATGATAGAAATACCACGTGCTGCAATTACAGCAGATAAAATTGCTGAATATGCCGACTTCTTCTCCTTCGGCACTAACGATCTTACTCAGACCACTTTTGGCTTCAGCCGGGACGATGCAGAAGGGAAATTTCTACCCAATTATCTAGAGAGAAAGATACTTGCGGATAATCCTTTTGAGGTTCTAGATGAAAGCGGGGTTGGCAAATTAGTGGAGTTAGCTACAAAACTTGGGCGAAAAACCAAGCCTAACCTTAAATTGGGAGTCTGTGGTGAGCATGGAGGAGAACCACGCTCGGTGAAGTTCTTCCACAAAGTAGGTCTGGATTATGTAAGCTGCTCTCCTTACCGCGTTCCCCTGGCTCGCTTGGCGGCAGCTCAGGCAACTTTGGCCGATGCAGAAGCAGGAGCGAGGGAAAAATAGAACTATTATGAGCGTACGTGATGATCTAGAAGAAGATGAAGTTAAGCGTCTATCTCCCCTTGCGCAGTTAAGCAAGAACACTCGCGGCCGCAATACACAGGAAAGGCCAAGCAGTATCCGTACTGAATACCAAAGAGACCGCGACCGTATTATTCACTGCAAAAGCTTCCGGCGGCTTAAGCACAAAACTCAGGTATTTCTTGCACCGGAAGGTGATCATTACCGCACCCGGCTAACTCACACTTTAGAAGTTGCCCAGATTTCTCGAGTAATTGCACGTGCCCTAAAGCTGAACGAAGATTTAACTGAAGCTATTGCTTTAGGCCACGATCTGGGACACACTCCCTTTGGACATATTGGCGAGGATGCTTTAACTGAAGCGCTGGAAAGACCCTTTTATCACAACCAGCAGAGCCTTCGAGTGGTGGAACAACTGGAGTATGACGGCAAAGGGTTGAATCTGACATGGGAGGTAAGAGATGGTATCCTGCATCATACGGGGGATGAAAACCCTTCTACACTTGAGGGCCAGATAGTAAAGACTGCAGACCGTATTGCTTATATTAACCACGATATCGATGATGCCATACGGGCCAATGTCATCAGTCAGGATGATCTGCCGCCTGATTTGGTAAGAATACTGGGTAAGTACCACAGTATGCGCATAAACACCATGGTGGTTGATTTAGTTGAAAACAGTATAGATAAAGACAAGATCCAGATGAGCGGAACCATCAGCGAAGCTACTGACAATTTACGGGATTTTATGTTTGACAGAGTATATCTCAATTCAACAGTAAAGGGCGAGAGCTCTAAAGCAAAAGACATTCTTAAAGCGCTATTTTCCCACTATCGCGAGCATTCCGGTGAGCTTCCTAAAGAACTTCTGCGCTTAAAGGATGAGTTAAACGTAAAAGTGTGTGACTATTTAGCAGGAATGACTGACCGATATGCAATTCGGAGGTATGAAGAAATATTTATTCCAGCTTCCTGGATGGTATAAGTTGACTAAATATCGACACAAACCTACTCATTTGCTATAATTTCCGACCAGATTGCATTTTTAATTGTAGATGCAACCCGACATAAGTCAGTATTTAGATGCTTATTTTGGCTAATAGATGTGAGTTTGCCCCAAATCCCTAATCAAATGCGCTAAATTTAGAGTGGTTCGATAAAACTTGTTCTGAGTAGTCCGGAATGTTTACTATCAAATTTGTCGAGGGGTTCGCTATATCTTCAAGCCTGAAGTTGTTGGATGACAATATCAAATAGTAAAAATCGAAATGGCTGTCTTCAGCAAAGTAGAAAGATTGAGCTTATTTGTTCTAAATTTTAAAGATTTAGATTTTGAGTTTGTCTAGGGCTTGGAATTTGGGATTTAGAATTTGTGGACACAGATCGGTACCGGCATATCTAATATTTATACAATTTTTGAGAGGAGTTGAAATATGGGTCTAGTTATTTTATGCGTTCTAGCTGCTTTAATTGGACTGGTAACTGCAGTCTACTTCGCCTACACAGTTTTAAAACACGATGCAGGAACAGAAAAGATGGTTGAGATATCGAAAGCAATACAGGAAGGTGCAATGGCCTTCTTAAGTCGAGAATATCGGACCATTGCCTTTATACTTTTGGGAGTAGTAGTTTTAATGATATTTTGGTTGAGGCAGCCTCTAACTAGTATCTCTTATATCTTTGGAGCTATTTTTTCTGCAACGGCAGGATTTGTAGGTCTATCAATTGCTACTAGGGCTAATGCGAGAACGACCAATGCAGCCAGGAATAGTCTTTCACAAGCGCTACTAGTTGCCTTTAGGGGCGGAGGCGTTATGGGTCTTACCGTTGCGGGACTCGGCCTTTTAGGATTAAGTGTTAGCTTCATCGTCTTTTATTTTCTAACTGGTCTTGATAAGAGTGGAGCATTTTTTAGCATCGGTTCTCTAGAAATTACCGCTAGGAATGTTTTCGAGGATATTATCCCCGGGTTTGGCTTGGGAGCTTCCACCATTGCTCTTTTTGCCCGCGTTGGTGGGGGCATATTCACAAAGGCGGCTGACGTGGGAGCTGATCTTGTAGGTAAAGTAGAGGCGGGAATTCCTGAAGATGACCCAAGAAATCCAGCCGTTATAGCAGATAATGTCGGAGACAATGTTGGTGATGTAGCAGGGATGGGAGCCGATTTGTATGAATCTTATGTAGGCTCGATTGTTGCCCCCCTGGCCTTGGGTTCATTGCTTTTAGGTTTTAGAGGTGCCGTTCTACCTCTTTTGATTGCTTCAGTTGGAATAATCTGTTCGATTATTGCCAGTTTCTTTGTGAGAAGCAAACCTGGAGGTCATCCTGGAAAAGCTCTAAGTTACGGGACTTATGGGGCCGCTATTCTCACAGCTATCGGGTGCTACTTTATAGTGGTACTTATTTTGGGCCCAGATGCTAAAGTTATACATCCTGTTGGATTCTTCTTTTCCATAATTGCCGGTTTAGCTGCAGGAATGGGTATTGGTCAAGTTTCAGAGATCTACACTTCTGATAGGTTCAAGGGAGTAAAGGAAATTGCAGAGTCCGCAAAAACTGGGACTGCTACCAACATTCTTGCTGGTATAGCTGATGGCATGCGTTCAACAGCTTGGTCGATAGTTATTTTAGTTTTTGCAATACTTTTATCATATTTCACCGGTGAATGGGCAATCGAAGGTGGTGGAGTTTTTGCCATAGGCCTTTCGGCGATTGGCATGCTGGCTACGACTGGTATTGTAGTTTCAGTTGATGCGTATGGGCCCATAGCTGATAATGCTGGAGGAATTTCTGAGATGAGCGGACAGGGTAAAGAAGTCAGAAGAATTACTGACTCGCTGGATGCAGTTGGTAATACCACAGCTGCTATTGCCAAAGGTTTTGCTATTGCTTCAGCGGCAGTGACTGCTCTCGCTCTTTTTAAATTATACTCGGCAAAAGTTGGACTGGTTAAAATTGACATTCTTGAAGCTCCAACGCTGGTAGGTTTATTCTTAGGCGGAATGTTTCCATTCCTCTTTTCCTCTCTGGCAATTAAGGCGGTAGGAAGAGCAGCCTTTAAAATGATTGAGGAAGTTAGACGGCAATTTAGAGAAATACCCGGACTTCGAGAGGGTAAAGAAGGGGCTAGAGCTGAATATGCTAAGTGTGTTGACATATCAACCAGGGCAGCGTTAAAAGAAATGGTTGCGCCTGCTTCCATAGCCGTAATAAGCCCTATAGTGATTGGGCTTTGGGATGCCCAAGCACTGGGTGGTTATTTAGCGGGGGCACTGGTTGTAGGATTCCTTATGGCAATATTTATGGCTAATGCTGGCGGTGCCTGGGATAATGCAAAGAAATATATTGAGGCCGGGCATTTAGGTGGAAAGGGAACAACTACTCATGCATCAGCGGTTGTCGGGGATACCGTCGGGGATCCCTTCAAGGATACTGCAGGTCCTTCTATGAACATTATGATTAAGGTAATGTCGGTGGTTTCGGTAATTTTTGCGCCCCTGTTTATTAGATAAATGTCAAAAATAGGATTCAAGGGGTCAAGGGTTCTAGGATTCAAGTAAATATTAGAAATTCTAAATACTGAGCACGAAATTCTAATAATCTCCCCTAACCCCTCTTTAGAAAAGAAAGGACATATAAAACCTCTTTTTCCTCAAGGGAGATTGGAGGGATTAACCTTTCATAAAGGAATATAAAGGGAGATTATTCCTTGAATCCTAAATCATGTATCAACTAATAAGTCTTATCTGCCTTAGCAAAAATTTGCTATTTTCTCTCTATTTGAAGGTATCTCCAGTCAACTGTCTAATCTATGCTTTATCAATTAATTAGAACTCTGCTCTTTGTTGTTGCAAAAATGCAAACAGCCAATAGTAAATGACCAAAAGCTAAAATGCGTATTTCAGACGAAGATATTGATCAGATACGGGAAAGAAATGATCTGGTAGAGATTGTCAGTCAGCATGTGACTTTGAAGAAGTCTGGACGTAGTTTCAAAGGCTTGTGCCCCTTCCATCGTGAAAAAACTCCCTCATTTATGGTGAATCCAGTTAAACAGCTGTATCATTGTTTCGGTTGCGGTGAGGGAGGAAACGCCTTTACATTTGCAATGAAGACAGATAATCTCTCGTTTCCCGAGGCAGTAAGAATGTTAGCCGACAGAGTTGGCTATCGACTGCGCTGGGAAGAGGAAGAAGGTGAGGTTTCAGAAAGAAAAAGGATATGCGATGCTCACCGTTTTGCTATGAATTTTTACCATGATTACCTGATTAAGCAGAAAGATGCTGCTGTTGCCAGAGAATATCTCAAAAACAGAGGATTTAATGAGACAACAATAAGAACTTTTCGACTAGGTTATGCTCCAAAGAAATGGGATGCCCTTACGGTTTATTTACAGAGAAAGGGATTTAAGCTTACTGAGTTGGCTCTAGCAGGTCTAGCAGGTAGAGGGGAACAGGGGCCTTCTTATTATGACCGTTTTCGCAACCGCATTATTTTCCCAATTCTTGATGTCCGTGGAAGATGTATTGCCTTCGGAGGCCGTATCATTAATGAAGGCCACCCCAAATATCTTAATTCTTCGGAAACTCCTGTTTTCCGCAAAAGTTACCAGCTTTATGGTCTATTTCACGCCAAGAGTGAAATAGTACGGGTGGAGCAAGCAATTGTAGTAGAAGGATATACGGATGTTTTAGCTTTATTCCAGTCAGGGATAAAGTATGCCGTAGCCACTTTGGGCACCGCTTTTACTTCAGAACATTTAAGACTGCTTGCCCGTTTTGTTGAAAAAGTAATTTTAGTCTTTGATGCAGACATAGCAGGTAGTACTGCTGCTGAGAGGGGATTTGGACTATTAAGTGAAGCTAAAGTTGACCTTTATGTTATGACCTTGCCCGCGGGAATGGATCCTGCTGATTTTATTATGAGTAGGAGCAAGGAGGAGTTTGAAGACGGACTAAATAATGCGAAACTTCTGATTGATTTCTGTTTGGATCAAGCTGTGGAAAAATTCAACTTAAGAGAGACAGCGGGAAGAATAAAGGCTGCTCAATCAGCAATTTCCCTAATTAAGAATCTTCCGAGCCCTATAGCCAGAGAAGAATATTTGCGTAAAACAAGCGACAAGTTGAATATTTCACATCATTCACTGCTAACAGAGCTTAACAAGAATAAGGGCGTAATGAGGGCAGAACCTTTTGAAATTATGTCAAAAACTGGTAGAATGGATACTCAAGGCTTAACTGAAAGAGAGATGATAAAACTACTTATTCATTATCCTGAAGTATCAAAAGAGGCACTAGAAGATCTTGAAGTGGAAGACTTTACGAATGAGAAAAATAGGTACTTATTTACTGTTTTAAAGCGGTTTTTCAAGGGTAAAAATAGTTATGAGGTAGCAGATTTATTTAACAAGATTGAAGGAGAAGAGGAAAAGAGCTTACTAAGCAAACTGGCGTTCGATAATATCGAAATAGAGGATATAGCAAAATATTTCCAAGATATTTTAAGAAAACTCAAGGAATTTAGGCTTCAATGTCAAATAAATAAACTAAAATCAACGTTAGAAAAACTTAATCCCACCAAAGACCCTGTGGGATATGATGCATTATTTGAGCAATTATTACAGTTAGAGGCTACCAAGAGAGATCTTAAAGAAAAAACGTTGTAACATTCTAAGCTCGGCTTAAGGTTGAGCTTAGTCTTTCTATAAGATATGAGGGATATTATGGGAAGACCAAATTTGAAAGAGTTTAGAGAATTAGATATTGATAGTGTAAAAGAACTTGTCGCCCGTGGTCAGGAAAAGGGGAGCCTTACCTCTGATGAGATTGCTGATGCTCTTCAAGAAATAGAACTGACTACTGAACAGATAGAGAATATTTATTCAGCACTTACAGAGTTAGGGATAGAAATTGTTGATACTCCTAGTGAAGAGATAGAAGAAGTAGGACAGGAAGTTGACGAGGGTGAAGAGCGGCCACAGAGAAAGATAGATTTTTCGGTTAAAGCCCCTACCAATGATCCGGTAAGGATGTATCTTAAGGAGATTGGTAAAGTTCCGCTTCTTACGGCTGAAGAAGAGGTGGATCTGGCCAAGAAGATTGAGAAGGGTGAAGCTGCTACTAGCAAGCTGGCAGGAAAGAGCAAGCTTTCAAGAGAACAGAGAAGGTCTTTGAAAATGGTAGTCGAGAACGGTTTAGCTGCTAAGAGAAAGCTGGTTGAAGCAAACCTGCGTCTGGTAGTGAGCATAGCCAAACGTTATGTGGGACGGGGTATGCTTTTCCTTGATCTTATTCAGGAAGGTAACCTCGGTCTTATCCGGGCAGTCGAGAAGTTTGATTATCGCAAGGGATATAAATTCTCCACCTATGCTACATGGTGGATTAGACAGGCTATAACCCGTGCCATTGCTGACCAGGCTCGTACTATAAGGATCCCGGTTCATATGGTTGAGACAATTAACAAGCTGATAAGGGTGCAGCGGCACCTTTTACAGGATTTAGGCCGGGAGCCTACACCTGAGGAGATTGCCGAGGAGATGGATCTGACACCTGAGAAAGTTAGAGAAATACTCAAAGTATCGCAGGAACCGGTTTCTCTGGAGACTCCCATTGGAGAAGAAGAAGACAGTCAGCTTGGTGACTTCATAGAAGACCAGGAAGCAGTAATTCCTGCTAACGCTGCATCATTTGTGCTTCTTCAGGATCAGCTGCGTGAGGTTTTGGACAGCTTAAGTGAGAGGGAAAGAAGAGTGATTGAGCTTAGGTTTGGACTTAAGAACGGACATCCTCGTACGCTGGAAGAGGTTGGTCGTGTCTTTGGAGTTACGCGTGAACGTATCAGACAGATCGAGTCTAAGACTTTGAGTAAGCTTCGCCATCCGAGCAGAAGTCACAAGCTCAAGGACTATCTTGATTAATAATTGGAAAACCGGATAGTAAAAATAAGAAAAGAGCCTGATCTTCAGGCTCTTTGTCATTATTAGTTTCAGCACAAAATAGCTACTTAAATAGACTTTCAGGTATATTAAGATCTTGAGATGAAGTAGTAATTGTATTCTTAGCGGGAAAGATTAAAAAGTCTTTGCTTTTTTGCCCAAAGGTTGATGGTAAAAAAGAGCTTGACCTAATCCAATTAAAACTACAAAAGGGAAAATATAAAAACGGGTTTGTAATTTTGTGGCAGGTTGGAGTTTATATGCTTGAGATAAAAGACATTCTCGATCACAGAACCATTGCTATAGTAGGGTGCTCTCGCAATCAAGAAAAGGATGCCCACAAGGTACCAAAGTATTTGAAAGAAAAGGGTTACAAAATAATACCTGTTAATCCTCTGGCAGATGAAATACTGGGAGAGAGAGCTTATCCTGGTCTCCTGGAGATGCCTGAGAAGCTTCAAAAAATTGTCGAAATAGTGGATATATTCAGGCCCAGCAGGGATGTTCTGCCCATCATTGAAGAAGCTATTATACTAAAAAGGAAATATAATGTTCTTAAAGCTGTATGGATGCAGCTTGGTATTGTAAATGAGGAAGCAGCCGAGAAAGCAAGAAAAGCAGAAATAACTGTGGTTATGGACAGGTGTATGAAGATAGAGCACAAACGCTTGCATTCCAGCTTGATTGATTAAGGAATTAGAATGAAATTTATAAAGGACAATATTCAATAGCGCGGATAATTCAGATACTGACTTATCCTCTTCTGAATGTTTGGAAATTTCAATGTTTATGCAGGCATTTTACATTGGATATTGAACTATTGATTGATATCTATGGGATAGTTGGAATGTTCTATCAAAAATGTTGGCCTGAGGAGTAATGGAAAGCAAGAAATCAGGCAAATATTAGAGCTTAATTAGAAAGAGAGGAGCGGGATGACAAACAGGGCAAAATGGTTACTAGCAGCAGCAATTGGAATCGTTATAGTTTTAATATTGGGGATTTCAATCTACTCATCTGTAACCGCTTTGTTTTATAGAACACAACCTCAAATAACTACAACTCAACCGGAAGCCCTGAAACGGGAAACAGGCGAAGCACCTCCGGCTCAGCTTGGGGAGGCGCCCGCAGAGAAAGACAAGCAAGACCGTCTGATAATCAGAAATAAATCAATCAAGCTTGAGGTAAAAAGCGTAAAAAAATCTTACTCGCAAATTGAAAAAATCACCATAAAATATGAAGGTAGTATTACAAGTTCTCAAATTTACTCAAATTCTTCCCCAACCCCGGTTCCCTTAGAAGAGGCACAGTCGACCAGCGTTACTAAATCTATGTCGGCCTTGATTACCGTCAAGGTCCCTGTCAAGAATTTTGATCCAGCAGTTAAAGACTTAAAGAAGCTTGGAGAATTAAAGAGTGAGCAGGAGGCAACCGAGGAAGTTACGGAGCGTTATATAGACTTGAAGGCCAGACTCAGAAACTTACAGCGTCAGGAGAGCCGTTACCTTGACATACTTGACCTTGCCAAGAAGGTAGAGGAGGTCTTAAAGGTCGAGAATGAGCTTACCAGAATCAGGGGAGAGATAGAATCTTTACAAGCCCAGATAGATTACTTAGAGAGAAGTGCAGCAATGGCAACTATTACACTCGAACTCTCTGAACCAAAGACAATAACTGAACCTGTATGGAAGTGGGGATTAAAGGATGCGGTAATTAGAGCGATTAAAAATTTCATTGTGGTGGTAAATCTATTTATTGTTATTATAGGCACACTGCTTCCTTTGATAATTCTTGGATTTCTTATCTGGTTTGGTATTTATTCGTGGAGAAAATTAGCAAGAAGATCCACTTAAAAATGTACAAGTTTGACTAAAAATAGAATTTTTGAGGTTTTTTGGTAAAATGAACAAATTCCCTATAGATACTTCAACCTTACTGCTTCTTTTACCGCTCATCGTTCTTCAGCTTGCGCTTATGATTGCCGCATTGGCCGATCTGGTGAAGAGAGAAAAAGTAACTGGCGGAAATAAAGTTATCTGGGTTCTGGTGATAATCTTCATACAAATAATTGGTCCTATCGTATATTTTGTTGTAGGAAGGAAAGAAGATTGACCAATGTTATTGAGACGGAAGGTCTGACTAAGAAGTTCGGGGAAGTTCTAGCGATAGACCATCTTAATCTTAAAGTTAAAGAAGGATCAGTTTTCGGTTTTCTAGGACCAAACGGTGCAGGTAAGACTACTACTCAGAGACTTCTTGTAGGTCTGGCCAGACCTACGGAAGGAACTGCTCGCATTCTGGGATACAACATCCTTACCAGTATGGGTGAAATTAGCAAGCGTATAGGTTTTCTGCCGGATGTCCCCACTTTCTATAATTGGATGAATGCTACCGATTATCTCAATTTTGCAGCAAATATATTTGGAATTCCTCAAAGAGAGACAAAGTCAAAAATTGGAACACTTCTGGAGCTAGCAGGACTTAGCGGTGTCAAGACAAAGGTCGGTGGATACTCAAGAGGAATGAAGCAAAGGCTGGGTATAGCCCAGGCGCTTATTAATGATCCTAAGGTTATTCTGATGGATGAGCCAACCTCTGCACTAGACCCTATCGGGAGGAAAGAGGTTCTGGACATGATAGCGGCTTTGGGAAAAGAGATAACCGTATTTTTCTCTACTCATATTTTAAATGATGTAGAAAGGGTATGCGACACGGTTGCTATCTTAAATAAAGGTAGGCTTATGACGGAGGAAAGCCTGGAGAGTTTAAAGGCAAAGTATTTAAAGCCGACCTTTACCTTGGAGCTAAGCACAAATCCTGGTGAACTTGCTGCCAGGCTAGAAGGCTTGCCCTGGGTTGTGGTTGTTGAGCGGTCAGGTGATAATATTTTAAAGGTGACTTCAAAGGATTTAGAGTCTGGTGAGCGAGAACTCCCCCTCATAATTGCTGAGCTCAAGCTGCCCTTGAAGAGTTTTCAAGAAGCTGAACCCAGTCTGGAAGAGATCTTTATGAAGATGATGGAAGGAGAATAGTGGCTTTTTTTAAGAAAGAACTCCTGGGAATATTTAAGACGTATAAAATTTGGGTTGTACCGGTAATATTTCTTTTCTTTGGTCTTATGAGCCCACCGGTTGCAAAGCTAGCGCCGCAGATAGTCGAATCTGCTCTTCCTAAAGGTATGAGTATTGAAATACCAGAGCCGACTATTCTTGATTCCTTTGGACAGTATTTCAAGAACCTGGCTCAGCTTGGCATTCTTGCAGTTATTCTTCTCTCTATGGGATTAGTTAGTGAAGAAAAATCTAAAGGGACATTACAACTAATTGTAACCAAGCCAGTATCAAGGGGTGCGGTTGTTCTTTCCAAATTTGTTGCCCAGACTTTGCTGATAATTAGTTCAATGGCCGTTTCAGGAGTGGTTTGTTATCTATATTCCATTGTCATTTTCAAAGAGGGAGGGTTTTTGGAGTTCAGCCAGGCGAACCTTCTCTTCATTGTCTATTACGTGCTAATCATTAGCATTACAATATTTTTCAGTACTGTACTCAGTAACCAAATAGCTGCGGGAGGTTTGTCAATAATTGTCCTGGCAGTTCTTTCGGTAACTCCGGTTCTCAACAAATCTTTTGAACAGTACTCGCCCGCCGCTCTTACAGGAATCGCAAATAAAATAATGTTAGATCAAGCAAAAATCTCACAGGCTGGTTGGCCCGTTGTCATATCTTTAGTATTTATTTTGTTTTTGCTGTTTGTTGGCATTTTTATTTTTAGCCGCCAGGAACTTTAGGAGTAAAGGGGCTAGATCTAACAAAGCCAACGCGGCTCAATCTCTTATCATAAGAGAGGCATAGAAAAATCGTATCAATCCATCTCCTTCAAGCGAAGAGAAATGCTTGATACTAATAATTCTGAAATAGGGTGAAAAGATTGTAGTAATATTACTTCTTGAAAAATGGTTCCAGGCGGGGCCGTTTTTGTTACTGAAGCAGACAACCAGGTAGTGCCCCTTCTTTTTTAGTACCCGGTGGATACCTTCTGTATACCTTATTCTATCCTCGGGTAGTATATGATGGAAACAACCCATATCAAAGACAAAGTCGAATTGTCCATCCTTGAATGGTAAATCCACAGCAGAACCAATATAAAACTGAATGTTTGTACCTGCCGCCTCAGAGCTCAGTTTTGCTCTCTGAATAGCCGTTTCCGATATATCTATGCCGGTGGTCTCAAATCCAGATTTAGCAATGTATATAGTATTTGTCCCGAGCCCGCAGCATGCATCTAAAGCCTTCCCGTGAGGGACCAACACTCCACTTTCTATAAGGTCAACAAGAATGGGACGAGGTCTTCCCAGCTCCCAGGGCAAAGATTCGTCTCTGTGCCTCCTGTATATTTCCTCCCATTCGTCATATTTTCCCATATAATCACCATAAACATATTT
>JABAOH010002880.1_pt1 | contig 33153 bp, 33 predicted proteins | sample 7062181 | NCBI WGS metagenome assembly JABAOH01 (sample SAMN14538630, study PRJNA623070) | marine sediment metagenome | biome: marine biome [ENVO:00000428]; feature: marine pelagic biome [ENVO:01000023]; material: deep marine sediment [ENVO:00002113]; isolation source: pool of 5 deep marine... | reverse complement strand
GATGAATTTGACTGCGAAATTGAGACTAGCCCAGTGAAGTTGGATGGAGCATACACAGCGAACGTCACTTGAAGGCCTTCAACTGGGTTGGTGCCGTTGCTCACAAGTGCGTATAGGGTGACAGTTTCGTTGCGACGATAGGGCTGGCTTTGCGTGTTCGCGCCGTTGCCGCCGCGGTCCGCAAATACGTCCACAAATGGACTTGGCGCCAATTTAACTTCGAAGGTGAGGGAGTCAAAAATCGGTGGGTCGTTGGCCTCTGCTGTCGCTGTTGTTGTCCACACGCCCAAGGCGATCTCTTGCCCATCAAAGTCTTCCGAAGTCACCGTTGCCACAGCCACCCCAGATCTGTTGGTTGTTGCACTCCGCGTCAGCTTGATGTTTGAGCCGAGGGGACCATGTATCTCAAATTTCACAGAGGCATCAACAACAGGTTTACTTGTTGAATCCTTCAGTTGAGCAAAAATGCTTACGCTCTCTTTTGGCGAAAAGGAGCTACTTACATTGCCAAGGCCGTATCCACCTTTTTCCGTATATGCGTCGACTGACGCGATTATTGAACCTATATCAATTAATGGAGAGATTACGTGCACGGCTGCGCCAAGTAGAAGAGCGGCAGCTAGGCCCATTACTGACGCCCCTACAACACTGGCTCTGAATCCAGCCATCTTCATGTAGATCCACAATTATGTGTTGGCTCAATTGTATTTAATGGTACGTTTTTATACGGCTGTATAATAATTGTGAACATGCTTGGACGAGTCGACAACAGGGCAATTGATGACGTATGACAGATTCTCATGATGAAGATGTTCTGAGGGGGCGAACGTTGGACATCTACCGATATGTCCTCAAGAACAAGAGGCCGACTGGAGTACGAGAAGTCCAGCGAGCCCTCAGACTAAGCAGCCCGAGGCTGGCATCGTATCATCTTGACAAGTTGGAAGAGGCAGGTTTCCTGAAGAAGACTCGGGAAGGATACGTAGTTGAACGCGTCTTCCTTCGGCACTCCGTACGTTTGGGGCGACTGCTTGTGCCGCGATATTTCTTTTACTCAATCTTTTTGTTGACGGCGATTGTTATCCAAATAGTGGTGTTTAGGCCTCAGACGCTGAGAGCGGACTACGCCTTTGGACTTGCTGTAACCTCAATTGCAGCCATTTTTTTTATAAACGAGACGCTGAGAATTGTGCTAGAACGAGGTCTATGATCAACTCTTTCATATGTAACCTCTATGCACGAGCATTAAGAAAGGTTGTAATCCGTTGGACAATTGAACCTTCGTCACGAGAAAGATGCAAGTTCTCTTTGATTTTCACAGAAAAAGGGAAAAGGGTGGAAAACAGCGGTTTTCCTCTTTTTATGGGTCTACTAGCCAGGGGTCGTCCCAGTGGAGTGGCAATATCCAGATGTAAGTCGAGAGTTCTTGTCCCGCGGCTTCTCCACCTTCGCTGGGTAGTCCGAAGACGAAGCTGACTCGAACTTCGGCGAGGCCAGCATAAGCGAAGGTTTCAATGTGCACGGTCACGGACAGAGTGTAGTTCTTGTAGTGGCATAGTTGAGCGCCGCCAACGGTTATTGTCGCAAAACCAAGGGTTATGGGCACACCGAGTTCGTCCTGTATGGTTACATACATGGTTACGTCGAATTCTCGGGTGGATTTGGTTCCGAAGGTGGCGGTCACAATGCAGTCGTTGCACTTGTAGTACTCGTCTTTGTCGGTTGTGACGTCCCAGATGTTTATGAGGTAGTCGTAGTCGAACTCCATGTAGTCAGTGATCACAATGTCTGCAAGCGTCACAGACACCATAACGCCCCATGTTCCGATGAGTTCTTCAGCGTCGTGGCCTGTCCAAGGCATTCGGAAGAATGCGTAAGCGTGGCCATTGTCACATGTGTCGTCCTGCAGCACTGCCCAAAGGTTGCCTTGTTCGAATTCTCCGTGTGGGAATGGACCGCGTATCTCGAAGGTGACCTTCTTGTAGCTGATTGGCTGCCAGTTGTATGTTACTTTAGCAGTCAACATGATACCCATCTGTGGAAGCACTAGGTCTGCGGGCGCGCCTGGGCCTTCGCCGCCAAGGGCTGGATCAAACATCCAGACGTCGATGATTCTGCCTACCGGATCGATTGGCAGTATGGTAACGGTGCCATCGACTGAAGGCTCCGTGGGTATGCTTGCAGACGTCTTGTCGACGAGTTCGACTTCCATGAAGGAAAAGTCGCCCACAAGAGTGTCAACCCAGCTTTGCTGGAGTGGCTTCAGTGTGATTGTTGCGAGGGTTCCGGATGATCCTTGACAGTCGGGGAACAAGTCTGGCTCCATCCAATCCCAGCTTCCGCCACCGTCGGGCAAGATTAAGTCGCCAAACAGTACGTGCCAAGCTGGATAGACGCCGTTCGGAGGTTCAATGAATATTATTGGGAAGGTGCCGTAGGTAGCGTAGCCTGGTAGGAAGTCTCCTTCATCGACTGAAAGCACTTCTACCAACGTTTCATCGAAGGATAGGCGGAACTGTACTCCGACGAGTTTCCATGCAAAGTGTAGGTCGTTGATGTTGACGTCGATTGTGAACGTCTGGCCGAACTGCTGTCCAATGACGAGTTCTGGTCCCAGAACTGTGTCGTTGGGTTCTACGGACAGCCATGGTAGTGGAAGCGCCAAGTATGGCTCAATCTCCACAAACCCGTCTTGTTCGTAGTAGTCGATGGTGCCGACGGTGTCCCAGAGAATGACGTCATGGATGTCTAGAGCTGTCGTGTTAGCAACTGCCTGGGGTGGGTTTTCACCTTGGAAGAGAATGCGGAAGCTTATGGTCGCTACCAAAACATCTCCTGTAGGTGCTGGATGGCCCTGAACGAATATGGAGATTGTGCCAGGCACTACTCCTACATTGTTAGGTCCAGCCCATGCAGCGTCAACGACGACGCCTAGCACGCTGAGTAGGGTTGGATCGTAGCTCAAGCTTAAGGAAGCGTTGTGCAAGGCCCAGCCTATTTCTAGGTTGAGCAACTTTACCTCAACGTTGAAGTCGGAGTTTGCGGGATCCGTCCAGTTGGTGTACTGGTCGAAGGTAAGGCTTGGTGGTACTACTGCGACTGTTGGGATAGTGGCTGGTGGAAGCCAATCGTAGTCCACGTAGCCGCTTGTCTTGATGATTGGGGTTATTTCATTCAAAGCTTCGTTCAGCAGGTATGTGTCGGCGTTGTTGATGTCGAGGTCGGAGTATAGGCTCTCATACTTGCCGGGGGCAGCCGTAATGCGGAAGCGAACCACTCCAAGCTTGAATGGGCCAGCTCCGATGGTTGGCGCACCGACTAGTATCGAGTCTCCGATCAGGACGTTGCCAGTGGCGTTGTCGATGGCTGGGCTCGGCTGAACGGTGCTCTTGCCCGCAAAGATGTAGGCGGCGTCAGCGGACGCAAGGTATGTGCCTGCTGAGACAACCTGCAGAAATGAGGCATCAAAGAAGCACTTGAACTGGAAGGCAAAGGCTCCTGGGTCGGGAATGTCCTTCACCCAGAAGGTGATGTCCCACTCGTAGCCTGGTGCTGTCGAGCCGGTGTCGAAGCTGTTCGCTGAAGGCGTCATGTAAACTTCGGGCGCGGCATACGCGATTGGTAGGATGGCTAATATGCTTATGAGCAGTGTAGCAATCAGTATGACATTTAGTAGACTGTTTGTTTTAGGTTTCATTGTCTGTTCTCCTTTCTCCAAACTCTTTATTGCGAAATAATCTAAAGGAAACTCGCAATTTAAGGATTACGGAACAATGTTCTATATCGCAGGGCAATCCCGAAGGCCTAGAACCATAGAAACCAACCGGAGTCAACGCGAGAAGAACGTGGATTTCTTGTTTTAAAGAATAAAAAAAAGGGGTTGAGAGAGATGGCTTAAGGTGTTTAACCTACCCAGCCGAAGTCTTTGGCAATACCGGCGATGTCTTTGATGTCGATCTTGTAGTCGCCGTTTGTGTCGGCAACTGCGCTCCAACGTTCGTGGCCTGGATAAGCTCCGAAGCCTTTAGCTGCTAACGCGACGTCTTTGATGTCCACTTTGATGTCTGGCGTGACGAGTTGAGCCTTGTGTGGATAGGCNNGCTTGGTCGTAGAAGGTACCACCGGCAATGTCAGTGATCAAGGTGTGCCACGAAAGCTCGTAGTCAGACATGATGAGCGTGGACACTGGGTATGGATACCTGAAGGTAAGGAAGTGTCGATGGATGCCAATTTTAACCCAACCGGTAGCGGAAGCCGTAAAGATTGGTGTGCCGTCGATGTCGACGATGAGGAGTGTTACTGTGTTGATGTACAGTACTTTGTTCCAGGACCAAATGTCTAAGGGTCCCACTTCGTCTTCTTTGTGGAACCAGCTGTAGCCGTAGTCGAACTGTTTTGCTGCGAAGAGCAGCGAGATCCAGTGGGCTTGCGCTTCGAAGGGTACAAGCTCGGTGTCTGTGAAGATCGGTGTGTCATCGATCTCGACGATTGTAGTTATTTCACGGGTGGTTTGTTCCAAGTTGGTGAATTCTGAGCGCATTTCCACAGGCAATTCGTATGGGATTTTGGCGCGTCGCTCTAATTCGGGCGGAAGCTTGACGTATGTTTCAGCTAACACTGGGAAGTACCGGGCGTAGCCTGTTGGCGACGTTACTGCGCTGCCTCCAGCGTGATTTGATGTTACGGTCTTGCCAGGCTCGTTCGCTGTTAAGAGTACGTGGCTGTTCGCAACGTACTCGACGAACCGCCAGGGGCCTTGACCTATCATGTCAGGGTCAGCAGCTGCAGCCTGTACGTCTCCGCTTGTGCCTTCAGCCATCGGCTTCCAGATGTGTTTAGGCAGAATAATCATTCCGCCTATCCACATGGTGGCGTAGACGCTTTTGACGTCTAAGAGGCACTCAAAGTTGTAGGCGTCGAAGATGGTGAATGAGAGGATGTGTTGGACGCTGCTGTACCACCATGGTGGTGGCAAGCCACGGTCAATGACGATGTTGGCAAGTTCAACCCACGTGAAGTAGATGTCGGCAACGGTCATGGGCGTGCCATCGGCGAAGTGGACGTCTGGTCTAAGCGAGAAGCTGACTTTGGTCGTGTCACCGTAAACGGGGTGCACGTAGATGGATGTCTCATAGTCTGAGGCCAACCACGGCTCTATCTCTAGTGGGCTGTAGGTGTTGCGTGTCAGCAGAGTGTCGTAGACGAGGCCGAGAACGTTCCACTCCCAGAGCCACTCAGAGTAGACTGGGTTGAAGCTTTTGAGAGTATCAGTCTTGAAGCCCCACCTAATGGTCATGCCAGGTCCAGCGCCAGGCTGGTCGAAGTTCTCTGCACCTTTATCATATCCTCTGGGATGCAGGTTCAGGAAGGTGTCGAAGCTGTCCAAGCCGTAGCCTCCGTAGTCGACCATTCCATCCCAGTAGTTGCCCCTGTACTTGTCTTCTGCATCACCGATCGGAACTTCGTTGTTGCCGCCAGTGTAGCGTCTGCGCATAGCCTTGCTGCCCGCATAAGTGAACCATGGCACAGCGCCAGCGATGTCGATCATCCTCTGCTGGAAGGCAAGACAGTTGGTCAATGCCTCTGCTTCGGTGTTTGCCAGCCAGGTGCCATAGGCGTAGGTGTCCAGTTCGGCGTCGTTGACGTAGCCGGTGTTGTAGCAGAAGCCGGGGTGCCAGTAGAATTCGCTGAGCCAGAGCACGACGTGGTCTGGTTCAACGCCAAGGTTCCAGCCTGCCGTATAGAAGTGGGCAGTCTTTCCGTAGAACCAGTAGTCGAGCAGCTGCACTGATGGGCCGTAGTGGCGTTCAGTGAAGAAGTTTAGGGCTTCCAACTCATCTGCCACGTTGTCGCCCAAAGCGTTTCGGTGGTAGTGGTCTGATCGAATGGCCCATTGGACAATGAGTTCTTCGTCGCCACCATCATACAAGCCGTTGTCGTTGAGGTCGTAGAACCGGTATGGATGTTGACCAGCGTCGTATATTACGCCGACTGAGTCGAACAACGCAGCGGCTGTAGCCGGGTTGTATGGGTAGGGGTCACCTGTAGCGAGTGAGAAGGCTCCATATGCTGAGGGGTGGGTGGTGTACATGTCTTCGTAGAATCCGGTGCCCACGATCACGGGTAGCCAATTAGACTTGTCGTGAAGGTGGAAGACGGCTTGACGAGCTTCAACGGTCGCCCACGGGTTCTTCCCACCGACATAGTTCGGATAGGCTGGGTTTTGTGGGTTGCCGAGGAACTCGTTGTTGTTGTTGTTGATGTCTAAGAGGAAGATGCCGAATTCTCCTCCGTAGAACTTCGAGAGGATGTCGGCGTCTTGGGGTGGTGTTGTGAATCGGTTGTAGTAAGTTTCTGTTAAAGCCCAGTCGGTTACGTCGATTTCTCCCGCTTCAAGCGAGTCCCACTCAGTTTCAGCGTCGAAGTAAAGGTTGATGAGGAGGTTGTTAGCCCTAGGACCGAAACCTTCTATGTTTGTGTCGTCGGGCGTGACACCGTCAGTGTAGTTCCATGCCATTGTTGGAAGAATCTGAACCATGATGAAGAGTAGCGTTAGAAGCGTAGCTATAGCAATTATCGGTCTTTTGTTCAATTTCTTCTCTCCTTTCTCTATTTTGCAGTATTGTCTAACGTTAGCGTAGTTTAAATATTTTATGGAATAGTTTTACATAAGTAACTCCCATAAAAAACGGAAGGCTTCGGATGGTTTTTACCGTCGCATTCGTAGCCGCGGGTTTAAGATCTCGTCGAGGGCGTAGCCCAGTAAGATGAAAGAGACAGCTAGCAGGGAGATCATCAAGCCGGGAACGATGATCCAGAAGGGGTTTGCAACGGCTAGCGCTGTTCCGCCTTCCACGGTGGCGTTGAATAGCATTCGTCCCCACGACATTCGAGTGGGGTCATAGAAGCCCAGCCAGCTCAGTGAGGCCTCAGCCGTTACGGCTCCTGGGACGGATGTAGCGAGCGACACGTAGACGACTGACATGACGTTGGGTAGGATGTGTTTGAGAATGGTGTAGCCGGTTCCGCCGCCAACTGCTTTTGCAGCTTCTACGAAGGGTCGTTCCTTCAAGGAGAGGGTCAGCGACCGCACGACTCTGGCAAAGCCGTTCCACCCGAGCAGAACTAGTATGATCATCAGGTTTTCCATGGTGGTCCCCAACACCGCGGCTAACACGATGAGGAGGGGTAGTGTAGGGAGGCAGAGCATCAGGTCGTTGAATCGCATTAATGCTTGGTCTACAAAGCTGCCGATGTAGCCGGCTGCTAGGCCCACTATCAAACCTAACGCGATGGTGAGCACCGACACAGCGATTCCGAGGTAGAGTGACAGTCGTGTTCCGTGGATCACTTGGGCAAACAGGTCTCTGCCTTCTTGGTCAGTGCCCATTAGGCCTTGTGCGTTGCCCCAGAGGAAAAAATCAAAGTTGTCAATGTTGATCGACGTCCACACGGTTTTGTTAGCTGCCTCGGTGTCGAGGAATATAAGCTCCAACCCAAGCGTGTAGTTTCCAGGTGTGTCTACGAAGGCGTTCGTAACTGGTTCGCCTGTGATTGGTAGACCCATAGCTACTCTGGAAGCGTACCCTTCAGAATTGAGGGATGAACTTGAGGATGCGTTGCTTCTTCGCGCAATTATCCACCCACTTGTGGAACCGTCTTCGGGCTTGGTAATGGCCACTTCGCCTGTTAAAATGTCAACGTTGAAGTCTCTCAAAGCACCGACGATGTCGGTTCGCGCATAGATGTAGGTGCCTGAGAAGTTGTAGGGTGGAGGCCAGAGGTTCCACCGCGTTTTTCCGGGGTCTTCTAAGTATATGTTTACTTTCATGGGGACGTCTAAATAATTCTCGCTGTCCACCAAGTGTGTTGACCCTTTAACGAGGAGGTCTATGTTGCCTCTGAACTGAGCTGGTGCGCTGCCAAAAGGGTATTCGAAGGTTCTTGTGATATACGCTGCGGTTTCGTTGGCGATTGCTCCCGCGTTTCGGTTGAAGGTGACGCGCAAGGAGCCGTCTTTTGACACGTAGTCTGTGAAGGGGACGTCGAGAGGGTATCCAGTGTCGGGGTCGATGGCGGCTGAGATTTCTGTGGCGTCGGTTGCGAATTCGAATTCGCCTCCGTTCGTGGCTAGGCTGGGGAGGCCAGGGTCTTCGATGGGGTGCATGTTCTCGCTTATGGTGGGATCTCCGCCCAGAAATGAAGGGAGGACGCGGTACCAGCCGGGCACAGTGTATTTTGGTCCTACCGGCTCTTTTGTCCTAATGTCGCGCCCCAAGGGGTTGTAGGGCGTGAAGAGGAAGGGGAAGAGGGCAATTATGAGTAGGATGATGATTACTATCAGTCCTGCCCTCGCTTTTCCGTTGTTGAAGAGGGTTCGCAAGAAGCGGCCGAAGCTTCGGATTCTGAAGGCCAGTTTCTTTCGTCTATCGACATTTGCCATTGTGGTCACCCGTATCTGACGCGGGGGTCGATGATTCCGTAAAACAGGTCAGCGATGATGTTTGCCGTGATTACGCATATAGAGATGACGTAGAAGACGGCCATTAGAATGGCGTAGTCCTGGTAGCCGATGGCGTCGAACGTGAAGCGGCCGATGCCTGGATAGGTGTAGACCGCTTCAGTGATCATAGCGCCGCCCAACACAAAGCCGAAGGCAAGGGCAGCCGAGGTGACTAGGGGAAGTGAGGCGTTCTTCAACACGTGTTTGAACATGACGGTTCGTTCATTGAGTCCTTTGGCTCTTGCTGTAATCACGTAGTCTTCGGTGATGGCGTCTAACATCACGGCTCTAGTGTAAATCAGCCAACCCCCAAACGAGAATATGACAAGGGTGAAGACGGGTAGAAACGCGTGGTGCACGTAGCCTCCAATTAGCCTGAGCAGCTCTGACCCGTTGATGGATAGGATGAAATTGGGAAAGCCTGCCTCCAAATTCGCGACTTGGGGGTACCCTCTTATTGCCCACTCTCTGGGAAACGCGCCTGCGTTGGGGAACAGATGTAGGTTGACGTAGAAGACCAAGAGGAAGATTAGTCCGAGCCAGAACGTGGGAAGGGCCCCGAGAATGAGGGAGGAGACAACGGCGGTGCTGTCGAGGATGCTTCCTCTCTTCGAAATCACAAGGACGCCTAGGGTTACGCCAATGATGATCGAGATGATGGTTGATCCCCCAATGATGAGAAGCGTGTAGGGAATCTTCTGGGCCATGATGGGGCCAACTTCAGCTTTGTAAATAAACGATTGGCCAAACTGCCCCGTGAGAAGGTTTCGAACGTACTTCATTAATTGGATTTCAAGGGCGTCGCCGTAGCCCCAGGTCTCAGCCAAAATTCGTTCTCGTTCCGCCCTTTCCTCTTGCGTCATAGTGCCGCCTGCTGGGTTAATTGGCACCAAGAACTGGGATGGATCGCCGGGCATCAAAATGAAAATGATGAAGTTGACGCAGATTACAGCCAACAAAAGGATGAAGGAGTATACTATTCTCTTAGCTAGAAAAGCCTTAAGTCCCATAGTTATCCCAGCATTTTAACATCGAAAAAATTGCATTTAAGCTTTTACCTCTTCCGCAGCTTCCAAGCAAAATAGGCGATAGCTGTGGAAAGCGCCAATACGGCTGCTACTGCCGCGACAACAGCCACTGGGACCGCGTCGGTCGAGCGAGAGGGCGCTAGGCTGATTTGCTTTTCAATTGTTGTCTGGGCGTTTCGACTGTCAACCACAGTTAGGGATATGGTGTAGGTTCCTTCGTTTGAGAACGTGTGGGTGACGTTTTGTCCAGCTACGACAGAGCCGTCGCCCAGCTTCCACGTCCAAGAAGTGATCTTGCTGGAAGGAGTCGACAAGACGCCTTTAAATTCAATGGGCTGAGACGTTTGTGCAGGTGATGGTTGGAAGGTGAAATCGATTTTCGGCGGAGCCAACGGATAGCGGTCGTAGACGTTGCCATGCACCAAGTGGGGAACGTCGCCTATGCCGTCACTGCCTGATTCGTTTTGATTGGCGCCGCTTTTTTCGTCAGGGCCTGAGTAGCCGCTCCATTGATTGCCGCCCAACGGGTAGCTACCGTCCCACAGGTTGTCAAAGTTGACGCCCAACGCCGTCACGTGACGGGTGTTATAGAGGAAGTTGTTGTGGTATATGGTGTTGTTGTCGGAGTTGGAGATTTGCAGGCCCACGTCGTTGTTTCTGATGAGGTTGTTGATGATTGTGTTGTTGTGAGATTCGCTGAGGTAGACGCCGAAACCGTTGTTTTCGATGATGTTCCCGTTTGCCGAGTTTCGGGTGGACCGACGCTGGATGAGCTGGGGAGAGAACGAGAACCAGACGGCCCACGCAGCCTCTTGAATGTGGTTGTTGATCATCTGGTTGTGTTGGGACGCGGTTAGCACGATTCCAGATTCTTCGCAGTTCGAAATTTTGTTGTCAGCAAAGGTGTTGTTGTCAGAGAGGACTAGTTGAATTCCCCGGATGTTGTTGTGAAGACTCACGTTTTCTATAAGGCAGTTCTCCGTGTGGGCTAAGAGTACTCCGTGCGCATTGTGTGTTAACTTCAAATCTTTGACGATGATGTTGGAGGAGTTAACAATGCCCACGTATCCAGCGTTGGATGGGACCTGCCGGTTGTTTTGGTTGACCCAGTAGTAGACGGGCTTTGCTTCGACTGTGTTTGACTCGTCGATGCTGTGTGTGAAGTGGCCTTGCGTCAGCCCCCACACTTCAAGGTTCACCGCGTTGTCGTATAGGTGGTTGTTTCGGAAAGTGCAATGCTGCGTGTCCCAAAGCCAGATGCCTCTGTGACCGTTGGCTACTGTGTTGTCGGCGATGGTGATGTTGGTGGACTGTTCCACGCGGATTCCGGCCCAGTGCGTGTTTCCAGACCCGTTCACGGCAAAGCCTTGAAACACAACGTCCACGCATTGTCCTATCAGGACGACGTGTCCGCCGCCGCTCCATTGAATAGTCACTGCACCTTCGTCAGCCTGTACTTGCAGTGGTTTGTGGATCTGTAAGTGTTCTCTGTACACGCCGGCTTTCACCTGTATTGTGTCGAACTCGTTTGCTGCGTCGATTGCTGCCTGGATTGTTTCATACTGGTCTGGCACCACAACGGTTTTCGGCGCCAAGTCTTCCGCGCTGCTAACTGTGCACGTCAGAAATAGGCTAAAGATGAGAACTGTGGAGAACGCCGTAGACGTGATGGAGTGGTTCATGTCTGTGAATGCTTCAGTGTGCCGTTATTTAGCTCTTTCCAAGCATGCTGCTGGCAAATCTAATGGGTTTTCTCTTCAGTTGCTGAATTTTTCAGCTGGTCGACAGCATCATCCAGGTACGCGAAGAACCTGTCTTCAAACACTCGGTAGACAGCGAGTAGATCCATCTTTTTGGCTAGCAGCCCGCCCATGCCAAACAGGCTGAGGAAGTGAGTGAACATGTAGGCTGACTCGGAGACTTCTTTGCCTCGAGTTTCCACTGTGAAGTCAGCTGGCTCTCCTTCTATGGTGATGATGACAGTCAGAGGCTGATCGTCTTGTCGTTTGAAGGCGAAGACTGAAGTTTTCTGCGGGTCTTCTTTCAAAGAAAATTCGAAGTTCTCGTTTCGGAGAAACTGCTCAATTCGCTCCTTGAGCTGAGTCAGACTTGTATTCTTGTTTAGCCACTGGGTTTTCATTTTGTCTCGCTTCCCGCTCCTGCAGGTGTGCATGAAACTTTTTTTATTTCTGCAAGGTTTAGATTCTCTGCGTCGTCTACTTAAAGCTTAAGTAATTTTGAAACTGTGTGTTCTACCATGAGAATCGAGCGGGAAGAACTGTTGTCCCTTGCTAGAACGCTTGTGGTGGCTGGCTGTGCGTTGGCGTTTTTTATGGTGCTTTCCATATTTCCAGACTTCAGCTTCGTCGGGGAAGCAAGCACCCGCGTGGAGGACGCTGAACCATCAGGGTTTCTTTGGGTGCGAGCCTACGCGAATATAACCTACAACCCTTTTCTGTACACGTTTTCGTGGCTGAGTGGACAGGGCATTTATTCGGGGAACTTTCTGTTTCTCAGCAAGCCGCCCTATAATGTTTATGGCCCACGCCTCTTAGACGACGAAGCTGTCCATTACGCTGTCGTCGGGCAGCTCCGCATCAACGCCACCTTCAACTTCGTGTTGTTGCTCTTACTAGGGCTGTTGGGTGCACACGACCTCTATGTGTGCATGATTGTAGGGGCTGTGGGCTTCCCGATCGGAGGTGTCTTGGGAGCGTTTGCGGGCTTCATCGTGGCTGTGGCTGTTGTGAGCTACGTGAAACGTCGCCACGGTGCAGGCGTCTTAGAGTCAGGGTGGAACTCTCTTCAAGACAAAGTGGAGGAGAACTGGGTGAACGGGTGACCTAGATGTTTGATGGCGAAAAACTGGAGAAACTGGACGAGTCTAAACTGCCCCTCTTTTACAGGCTCATCTTGAAAATACCGTTGCCCAACTTAGACTCTTTGCCCGACGCTGTTCAGGGGCTGTTTTGGGTGATCGTCGCTCCCGTCTCTGTCGTCGTGGCTTCCTTTGTGAGCATGTTGCTGCTGACTGTCCTTCCATCGCCATTCAACGTGGCTGCAGTCATTCTCGTTCCGTCCATTTTCATGCTAGTGTTTTTGAGACTGTCTGTTGAACGATTTGTGCGAGGATGGAATGCGATGGCTGACACGCCAGCAGCAGACAGAGATGTGGCTAAGCTTGTAAACGAATATGTCACAATGTTAAAAGACCAAGAAGAGACCCGCGAAGAGCCGCGGTAGCCTAGTGTTTTTCAGCCATCGCCGCATGGTTTAACTGGAACTTCTCCAAAGGTTCATTGGCAAAAACTTATTTATACGCTCTGATCTTGAGATACCAGAACCAAGAAACTGGTGGAGGCGCCTTTGGCGTTACTTGACGTTGAAAAGTTGACGACGTATTACGAAGTTATGAGAGGCTACGTGAAGGCTGTAGAAAACGTGAATTTCTCAGTGGAGAGAGGCGAAGCTGTTGGCTTGGCCGGTGAGTCGGGATGTGGAAAGACGACTATTGCTTTGTCTGTGTTGAGGCTGTTGCCGTCGGGAGGCCGCATAGTTAAAGGCAAAGTGTTGCTGGACGGTATGGACCTCACGAAACTGGACGATTACGAGATGCGACGGGACATCAGATGGAAGGAGATCGCCATCGTGTTCCAAGGGGCAATGAACGCCCTGAATCCGGTGTTCAAGATTTCCGACCAAATTGTAGAATCAATCTCTGCTCACGAGCCGGACACCACCAAGGCAGAGGCGTTGGAGCGAGGAAAAAAGTTGTTTGAACTTGTAGGCATCGAGCCTGCGAGGATAGAGAACTACCCACACGAATTCAGCGGGGGCATGCGGCAACGCGCAATGATTGCCATGGCTCTGGCATGCAACCCGAAACTGCTGATCGCCGACGAGCCGGGCACCGCTCTCGACGTCATTGTGCAAGCTCAAGTGCTTAAACTGCTGAAAGAGATCAAGAAGAAGCTGAACCTCTCCATGATTCTCATTACACACGACCTCTCAATCATCGTTGAGACTTGCGAAAAGTCCGCCATCATGTACGCCGGAAAAATGGTCGAGTTTGCCGATGTCTACGGCATCTTCAAGGAGCCGCTGCACCCCTACACCCAGGGGTTGACAAGCGTCTTTCCAGACGTGAAAGCGCCTCGGCAGCGGATGATTTCCATCCCGGGGCTGCCTCCAGACTTGCTGTATCCGCCACCAGCATGTCGGTTCCATCCGAGATGCCCCTACGCAATGGACGTCTGCAGAAAGAAGGAGCCGGCTTTCGCTGAACATAAGAAAGGCCACTTCGTCGCCTGCCACTTGGTTGCCTAGGTGAGAATTTTGGAGAAAATTGTGAAAACAGTCAACTTGAAAAAATATTTTCCAGTGCGGCTTGGGTTTCTTCGCTCACTAGTCTCCCGACGCGAACTGTTTGTGCGGGCTGTTGACGGCATCAGCTTCGACGTTGAAAAAGCTGAGATCTTCGCGTTGGTTGGAGAGAGCGGAAGTGGAAAAACCACGACTGGACGCGTGCTGTTAAAGCTGACCGAGCCCACCGACGGAACAATCTATTTCGGAAAAGAAGACATCACCGAGTTGACGGGCAACAAGTTTAAGCCCTATCGTCGGAAACTGCAGATCGTCTTCCAAGACCCCTACGAGTCGTTGAACCCCAAAATGACCATCTTCGACATTATGGCTGAACCCCTCCTAATCCAAGACGCCGTTACAAACGAGCAAGAGCTGATGGAGAAAGTCTGCAAGGCTTTGGAGGACGTGCAGCTTGTGCCACCACAAGAATTCATTTACCGTTATCCACACGAGCTGAGCGGGGGTCAAAGACAGAGGGTTGCGACTGGAAGAGCACTCATTCTAGACCCAGAGTTCGTAGTTGCTGACGAACCGGTTTCGATGCTTGACGCGTCAATACGAGCGGAAATCCTGAACTTGATGCATGCGCTCGTGGACAAATATAAGGTTGCGATTCTCTACATAACCCACGACATCGCGTTGGCGCGGCACATCTGCCAGAGAATGGCGGTGATGTACCTTGGCAAGATCATGGAGATGGGCGCGGTAGAAGACGTGGTCTACAAATCGCTTCACCCCTACACCAAAGCGTTGATATCGGCTGTACCCAGCGCCGACCCGACAGCCAAGAGGATCGAAGCCGTATTGAAGGGGGAAATCCCCAGCCCCGTTAATCCGCCGTCAGGCTGCCGGTTTCACACACGATGCCCGGAATACATCGGCGACATCTGCAAAGCCAAAGAACCAGAGATGAATGACGTTAGCAAAGGACACTGCGCAGCGTGCCACCTGTATCGTCAAAAATAGGGTTGTGGCTCTGTTGGACCTCGAAGACCGGCTGCCCAATGGACTGGCTATCCACGTTTTTCGATGCAGCCACGCTTCGCAAAGCCTTATATACACTCTCCTCCTCCATAGAGAAAACGACTTCAGAAAGGTGTAACTATGGCCACTAGCACAGCGACAGTCGCGGCGAGAATGTGTTTGATTGGCACCGTGTTGATCCTTGCGAACGTTCTTGTGATTGCATCCACCGGGGCGTCGGTGATTCTTTCGTCGTATCCCGTGTCCTCGGTCGAGGAACTTGTGAACGCTGGGCAGCCGTTTTGGCTGCGGATCGCCTTTGGTGTCAACAGCCTCGTAACGGGGCAACGCGTTTATGTGTGGATCATCATTGCAGCCATTGCTGTCATCGCAGCCTTCTCCTTGAATCGTAATCCGGACCGACCGACGACGCCAGCGTCTGTCATAATGGTTCTCTCGGTCCTAGCTTTTCTCGCTGGAGGAGGCTTCATTATTGGCTCAGTCCTCGCCATTCTGGGTAGTGGGATCTGCTTTCAATGGAAAACGCCGTTCAGCGAAACTTTTGTTGGACGGCTGTTTGGAGTGGCCCGGCTAGACGCAAACGTGTTTGCCGCAATTAAGGAGAACCCGAAGCTGCTGCGCACATCAGCTATTGTGTTCATTTTAGTTAATTTCCTGAGTGGATTGGGAAACAACATTTATTCGATCAACGTAAACGCGATCACAGGCTCATCTACAGAAGCCTCAAACATTCTGTTGCTTGGAGAGACTGTGTTCGCATATGAGGGGCAATCCATGTTCTATCTGCCGTGGATCAACGTCAGCCTCTCAGTATTGAAGTGGATGCTGCTGTCCCTGCTAATCTATCTGCTTGGGTCCAAGTTTCTGGGAAGAACAGCTGAATTTGACACTGTGGCCCGCTTGACAGCTTTTGCTTATACGCCTGTCATATTTCAGATTTTCATGCCGTTCGTCTTTACTAATCAGCCATTTCTCACGGCGCACTGGCCGCTGCTGGTCTTCCTTGTCACGAACCTCTGGATGGTCGTGGCGTTAATGTTCGCGTTGAGGACGCTGTTCCAAATTGGCCTGCGAAAAGCGCTGGGCACCATCTTGCTGGTGGGGCCGATTTACTGGATTCTCACCTACAAGTTTCTGTTGCCCTTCGTGTTCCCCTTCGGGCAGATTCCGGGATTCGTCGTCATCTTGAGCCCCATCGAAGTCGTGTTCACCCTCTTTTCAATGTCAATTCTGCTGTCCCTGTTCCTAGGAGCCTTTTCAAAACGTTGAGTGCTTAGGCTCTCTTGGCCAGTTCTTTCTCTCGCTGTTTTCGCTGTTCGATGATCCACTCTCGATAGCCGGCTGCTACACCCCACAGAATCACTAGCAAAACTGTGGCGATGGTGTTGTAGGGAAACGGTAGGTTCAGTATGATCCAAACAACAGCCAATGGCGTGGCAATCACCAGAAAAATCACAAAAATTATGATCCACAGCCATCGTTCGGTCAAGATGTCAGACATAGATTGAATGTACTTTCCTTTGATATTTAATCTTTTGTTTTGCGTGCGCCATAGCGAGTTTGAAGTGAAGCAGCTGCTACAAAGGGCAGTTGAACAGCCCCCAAACCAGCGGCAGCCAGCGTGTTTCGCGTATTGGCATTCACGTGGCTCCGCTGCGCGTCCCTTTTATGTAGATGCAGTCGTTGGCGATTAGCACGTGTTTGCTGGGGTGGGACACCACAACAATTCCCAGCTGGGTGAGAGCTGTTCCTCGGTCTTTGGACACAAAGACCTGGTCAGAAGCCTTGTAGACCATCTTCGCGCCGTTGACGAAGAGAATAGCGAGGTTTCCAGCGTCTTCTTGAAAAGCGAAGACGTGGCCTTCGTGGTTTCGAGCTCTCGCCCGTCCGCATCGGCAGGTGGAGTACTCAAAAAACTGGTCGAGCAGGCGTTCCGCTTCTTGCTTGAACGCTGTTTGGTCCGAGTAGCCTAGTCGGGCGAAGTCGTCGTCTTCTGCAGCGTCGAGTTTGAGCCGGTCATCAGGCTGTCCCAACATGAGGAAGGATGTTTCGACGGTCTTTTCGATGGGTTTGCCGATGGCGCCTTGGCCTGTCTCGACGATGGCGTCGATGAGAAGTTTGGCGGTTCCGTGGAAGATGTAGCCTCTCGGCTGCTTGTCGCATGTTATTTGAAGCGCAACTGTGTCTTTCATCACTTCAACGATGCACCTTTGATTTTTGCAGAGAACGGCAACGTCGGTGGTCTTAGACGCCTCGGTGGACAGCTTGAGGCCCTGCAGGGTCATTCGTCGTGTCGCCTCTCCGCGATCCTGCTGACGCGTCGCGCCATTTTGAAGGCGGATCGACCGGGTATAGTGACGAGGTAGCGTCCTCGCACACGCTCTTGCACCACGAGGCCAGCGTCTCCTAAGACGTTGAGGTGGCTGGACAGCGTGCTCGCCGCGATGTCAGCAAGTTTTTCCTGAAGTTCGTTCACGTATTTGCCTCCACTCATTAGCTCGTTGAGGATTTTCAGGCGTTGTTCCTGACCGAGGGCGCTCATGACTTGGGCGATTCTGTCGAAGTCAACCGGCGCCTTCTCTTCGAAGCCTGCTCTGCGCCGGTGGATGTCAGATTTTGGTCCTCGGATCTTGATGTGGCGGCCGTGGGGCCCAATGAAGATGGACTTTTCAAGTTCGCCGTGGATGCCCTCCACCACGCCCTCCATGACATCCTCAACGTAGTCCCCAACCCGTTCGCCAATGTCGATGTATATTCCACGGTCGGATCGCCTCCTTCGATCCGACTTCTCTTTGAGTTGATCTTTGAGCTCTTCGATTTCTGCTTTCAGCTTTTCCATGTCCCGCTTAATGTCGTCTTCCATTTTATGTTCACCGCTTTTAAGTCTATATTTATCTAATTCACTTCTATATCTAGCTAAATAAAATCGGCGTATATAAGCGTTGCCGCGAAGGCGTCGCCGCTCTCCTGAAATGGTCAGTCTACACCACTAGGCAGGCGTCTGACAAATCGGTCAATCCGCTTTACAGCTTCTTCTAAATCGTCTCGCGAAGCCGCTATGGAGATGCGCAGATGACCTTCTCCGCGGGGCCCAAAAGCGCTACCGGGGATGGTGGCCACCTTCAGCTGCGTCAGCAGCTTTTCGGCGAATGCTACCGAAGGCAGTCCGATGTCATGTATGTCAGGGAACAGGTAGAAAGTTCCCTTCGGCTTGACGCAGCGGAGCCCGGGAACCCGATTCAACGCCTCAACAGCAATGTCGCGTCGCTCCTTGTATTCGTTGACCATTTGCTGCACGCTGTCCTGGGCTCGAGTAAGAGCGGTCACCGCAGCTCTTTGGTAGGCAGGGCTCACGCAGGACATTGCGTACGAGTGGACGCGGCGGATGCCCGCGGTGATCTGAGGGTTAGCAATCGCGTAGCCGACGCGCCACCCAGTCATGGCGTAGGTTTTAGAGAAGGAGTTGATGGTGATCGTTCGGTCGTGCATCCCCGGAATACTTGCGAAGCTGTGATGGCAAGCGTCGTCATAGACGATCTTCTCGTAGACTTCGTCGGCTAACACTAAGAGACCATGTTTTCGCGCTAGCGATGCCACAGCCTGCAGCTTCGGGAGATCATAAACCGCCCCCGTCGGGTTATTGGGGTTGTTAAGGACCACCATCCTCGTGCGATTACTGATCTTTCCCTGAACCGACGCAGCATCCAACCCAAAGTCAGGGGGCGCGAGTTCGACAAAAACCGGGATGCCGCCAGCCAAGCGAATAAAACCCCTATACGAAGGCCAACAAGGCTCAGCAACCAAAACCTCGTCCCCAGGGTTGATGACTGATAGAAAAGTAGCGAACAATGCTCCAAAGCCGCCACATGTCACTGTGATCTCGGTTTCAGGATCTGCTTGAACATGGCTGTCCTTCCAAGCCTTCTCAGCAATAGCCTCCCGCAGCTCACGCAGCCCCGCTGTGTGAGCGTAATGCGTAAAACCATCATCTAACGCGTCTTTAGCCGCCTCGCGAATGCACAGCGGCGTGTCAAAATCAGGCTCCCCCGCATGCAGGCGAAGGACGTCGGGCATCCTCCCCACCAAATCAATCAACTTCCGAATTGGCGAAGTCTCCAACGACGCAATCCGCGCAGAAAGATACGCAACACTCAACCCAAACACGTCCATCCACACATATCAACAGGCCAGGAATAAAAAACTAGCCGACCACACACCCCCCACGCCGCAGCCCCTAAAAAGCCTTCATCCAGCAAAGCGTCAATTGGCCAAACGCACTATCGATTTACAGCCCCGCCATCGTAGACTGTCGACAAGCGAAAACACGCCTCTCAAAATTCACGACAACTAGACCAGAACCTAGACACGCCTCCATTCTAGGCCGCAATACAAAAGCGCATGCCGACCACCTATCAACCACGCCAGACTTCACGCTAGTAGACGACATAGCTAATCGACCAATCGTAAGATACGTGACGCCTAGAACAACACCTAGAAAAAATCGCATCTAGGTTTTTTCTAGGTCCAAATCCTCGCAGACCGTATAGATTCTATACGGTCTTCTAGGTTCAGCTCTAGGGCATGATACGTTTCTAGGGTGGGGTGGAGTGGGATAATTGTTACTTCTGAAGAAAAAGGTTTGGCTTTTGGCTCTTTGCTGGTGTTGCGTCAGTGGCGAGTTTGGCGGCAGCTTCCATGTTGGCGATGATGTCTACGTCGAAAGGACAGCGAGTCATGCATGCGCTGCATTTGGTACAGTCAGTGGCATCTGGTTGAAGGGCGTTGTTTTGCGTTTGTGTGTTAGTTGCTAATCCAAGTGATGCAGCATCGAGGCTGCGTGTGACTTCAGCGATGTCGATGTTGGCGGGGCACGGGAGGCAGTGGTTGCAGTAGACGCATTGGCCCTTCCCGTACTCTTTGAGGCTTTTCACAATCTTGGAAAAGTCTCGTTCTTCAGTCGAAGTGTCATGGTAAGTGAGGATTTCGTCAAGTTCCTCGACGCGTCGGACTCCGGGAATGGTGGTGGATACTCCGAGCTGTGATAACGTGTATGCGAGGCAGCGATGAGGCGTCATCTCCGGGGGGATTTTCACTTTGAGAGTTGTGCCGCCTCCTTTCTTAAGTGGAGTGATTCGCACGGTCTTGTTGCGGACTAGAAGTCGTCCGCCTGCAAATGGCTTCATGGCCACAACCCCCACGCCTTCGCGGACACAGGTGGCTAACGCGTTGTTTCGGCCTGGCAGAGCGTTGTTGGCCATGTTGACTTGAAAGGTTATGACGTCAAATAAGCCGCTTTTCGCCGCCTTTTTAACAACCTTCACGTCGTGGGTGCTGATCCCAATAAGTCGGGCTTTCCCGTCTTTCCTGATCGCTTGGGCTAGCTCAAGCACCGAGCCGGGTTTCGTGACCTCCTCGTACTCGTGTATGTTCTTCACATACGTTATGTTCGCGACGTCCACGTAGTCTGTTCCCAAGCGAGCCAGAGCGGTTTGAAATGTCCGAGTTATCAGCTTCACGCTACGGGTTTTGAAGTATTGGCCTCCTCGATCGCTGGAGCCTAAGTGAGAGGTCAGGATAACACGTTCTCTTTGGTCTTGGAAGGCCACGCCAAGGTTCTTTAAGTAGTCTTGAAAGTTGAAGATGAGGTCGAAGTAATTGATGCCATTTTCGACGGCTTTATTGACCACTGCCGCAACGGTTGCAGCATTCGCTCGTTTCAAATGTTCCGTGCCAAGCCCGATTTCGCTCACGCGTACCCCAGTTTTGCCTAGATCGCGGAGAATCATGATGGTGACAACCTTATCACTCTAACGCCAATCATTATAAAGCCTCTGGGAACGCGCTGCAAGCGCATACAAGCGTATACACGCATCTGCTGAGGCTAACTGCGTCTACCCCATCGTACGCTCGAGAAGAAAGTTTTTTCAAGAGCATGTGATACATTAAAACTCAATTGGAGTTGAGTGGTTGGAAACAATAACATTCATTCTTCAAAGTGCTCCGTATGGAGACGAAAAGATCTGGAATAGCTTCAGGCTTGCAAGGGCACTCATCACCGCTGCCATAGGAATGAAGGTGAACATCTTTCTCACTGGCGACGCTGTGACAACGGCGAAGCAGGGCCAGAAGCCTCCCGAAAGCTACTACAACCTGGAAAAGATGCTCACGGAATTGATCGCCCAAGGCGTCGAGGTTAAAGCCTGCCGCACATGCATTGGCGCTCGAGGCTTAGCTCAAGATGAGCTGATCGACGGTGTAGAGATTGGAACAACGGTTGGAACCCTCGCCAAGTGGATAAAAAAAAGCCAGAAAGTCCTTTCATTCTAAGCAGCCATCCGTGGCTGAACGCTCAACACACTACTTTTTCGGGGGATCCAATTGATCAACATTGGGGTCAGTCCAGTGCGCAAAGCCTCAGATTTTCTTATGCGGGCGAACGCGACCGCAAATAGAAAAATCGGCGTGGATTTCTAGGTTCTTATTCCATGCATGTTTTTAGGTGCGGTAGTCGGGTAGTACTATAGGAAGCTCCAAGGTGAAAAAGGCCACCATCACAGTTGCGACTATAGTTCTAGTTATGCTGGCGATTAGCTCCGCTAGAGCTGAGATGGGCACAATTAGGATTAGTCCTTCAACCTTAATGACGGTTGGAGGCCCCACAACTTACGAAATATGGGTTGACAAAGAAGATGATCCTACTTATGCTCCCCACATCTTGCTGGCAATGACTCAAGAGTGCTGGGAAAGCCTCGGAGGCCCAGTTGGAGTCAGCTGGGCTGGGGACGCCACCTCCTTTGCTAAGAGTGACTTCAGCGCAGCTTACGGCGCATACATTCCCCTAAGCGGTGCCAGTGAAGGTGGAAGATACTCGGTTTATTCGCTCAAAACCCACCTTGGAGTCGTCGTGACTGCCCCAGTGTACTGGGTGGTAGGTGATTTCCTGAGTGCGCCACTTCACACCACACCGCATCAGACGTTCACGATCACCTTGCCATCGACCAGCCCGAAAATGCTGGTTCTTGCCATCGGTAAAACCACAGCTGAATGCGGGCCATTCTTTGACAACCGGGTGCCTCCAGAACCTCCAAGTTTCTCCGCAGTCCCAGAACCCAGCACCATACTTCTGGCCTTGGCTTTATTCGCTGGGCTAAGCCTTTACACGTCTAGGAAAAAAACCCAACTTCCCCAGTAAAGACAGCTGACTCGATTCCTCTTTCCCGACACATCCTCACGCTTGTTCCACCACCACTCACCATATATACATCGCGTTGCAACCCCCCGAAAAACAGCTACGTTCGATTCCTGGGTCAACAGAGAGGCGGTCGAGAGTTTGCACCACACTTTCTTTCAAAAGAAGTCTTAGCGAACTCCACGTTTATAGGAATCTGAGAACATAGTTGATCCTCAGCCTGTCAGGGGGCTACAGTGTGTATGTGTCTTACGCAGATGTGAGGGCTGCTTTTCTTGTCCGGCAGGGACTCGCGCCAGCTGCCGCTTGGCATTCAGTGCATGAGGCGATCAGCCAAATTGGCGCAGTCCAGATCGATACAATTGCCGTGGTCGCTCGAAGTCATCATCTAACTTTGCGAGCGCGTGTTCAACGTTATGATCCGGAACGGCTGTGGGCTGCCCTTCGCAGAAGAGCCCTGTTTGAGTATTATGTACATGGAAACTCGTTCATTCCAATCGAAGACTTCCCCTATGTAAGGCATTGTATGCAACGTTTTCCCACACATGGATACAATTGGCTGCGCAAAGCCATGCCTCGATATCGTGATCTCATGGAAACCATCCGCCAAAGAATCCAGAATGAAGGCCCTTTGACAAGCCGTGATTTCCAAGATCCGAAACATCACTCACGGGGCTGGTGGGATTGGAAACCAGCCAAGAACGCGCTTGAACTTTTATGGTGGACCGGTCAAATCGTCGTGGTGGACCGCGTAGGGTTCCAGCGGGTGTACGACGTTGCAGAACGGGGCGTCCCCAGCAAGTATCTTGATAGACACGTTGAATCGGAAGAGGTTTGGCGGTTTTACCTGAAACGCGCTGTCGACTGTTTGGCAGTCGCCACAATAAGCGACATTCAAAACTACTTCAACTTTCACATCTTCGCCCTAGACAGGAGAGGGTCTAGGAGGAAAGCCCTTATGAAGAAAATGCAGATCCTTCAACAAGAAGACACCGTCTCCGAGGTTGAAGCTGAAGATCAGTCGACGCCCCACTATGTCCTCAGCGACAATCTCGCGTTCATGGAAGACGTTCAGAATCACGAGGCATCGAGAAATCAGGCATTGTTTCTCAGCCCTTTTGACAACCTTGTTTGGGATCGCAGACGCGTCCGCCGCCTTTTTGGTTCAGAAGTCAAATTGGAGGCTTACATTCCCGCAGCAAGACGCACGTTTGGGTACTTCGCGATGCCGATCCTTTGGAAAAATCGGATTATTGGTCGACTCGACCCGAAAGCAGACCGCAAATCCAGCACGCTAACATTAGCAAACTTAGAATTGACGGTGGCAAAAAAAGAATACAAAGACGCCGTAGACGCGACCCGCGCAGAGCTTGCAGCTTTCAAGGCCTTTCATGGATGTGAACAGCTGAAAATTCAGAGATCCAAGCCCGCAAGACTCAAAGACTGTCTCTCGTAGCAGTCAAACCTGCCATGCAGCACGGTTGCGCGAGTAGGCGTGTGTCGAACACTTCGAAATAGCTGGACACGTTGGAGCAACGGTTTTATGGGTTGACGGGAAGAGATTAATCGAAGCTTATGGCTCCACGCGACTCCGAAGCCCAACCTCCCAAACGGAAAGAAACGGCAACCGTCGGCGGAGGCTGTTTCTGGTGCACCGAAGCTGTTTTCAGCCAGTTGAAAGGCGTAGAAAAAGTCGAGCCTGGTTATTGCGGCGGAAAACTGGCAAATCCGACATATGCACAGGTTGCCACTGGGACCACTGGACACGCTGAGGTTGTGCAGATCACCTTCGACCCTGAAGTAATCTCCTTTAAGGAAGTCCTGGAGGTGTTCTTTGCCACTCATAACCCAACCACATTAAACCGGCAGGGCCCTGACTTGGGCACTCAATATCGATCCGTCATATTTCCCCACAACGACCAACAAGAAACGATTGCCAAAGAGTTAATTGAAGACCTCGCTCAAGCAGGCGTGTGGGGTGATCCCATCGTGACAACGATCGAACCCTTCACAGCCTTCCACAAGGCAGAGAGCTACCACATGGACTACTTCAAACACCACCCCAATCAACCATACTGCCAGCGAATGATCCCTCCAAAACTCGCAAAGCTGCGAAAACACTTCAGCTCCAACCTCAAAGAAATGTAGAGGCTTCAGTTCCGCGCGCGCTCAGTTTCTACGCTGCTTTCAAGTCTAAGAGACACACTTGCGCGTGCCCCTTAGCCTTCACCTTCCGATACACTTTCTTCACGACTCCGCTACCATCAATGACGAACGTGGTTCGTTCCGTGCCCATGAACGTTCGACCATAGAGACTCTTCTTCTTCCACACGCCATAAAGATCGAGGACGACGCCTTCGGGATCACTCAACAGCGTAAAGGGCAACTCATGTTTCTGCTTGAATTTTCGGTGAGACTGGATACTGTCCTTGCTTACTCCCAGAATAATGGCTCCTTCCGCCTCAAACTCTTCCGCCATGTCCCTGAACTCAATCGCCTCCCGAGTACACCCGGGCGTCCCATCTTTGGGATAGAAGTAGAGCACCACCGTCTTGCCCTTAAATTCCTGCAAAGACACGTGTCTTCCATCATCTGCCTGCAACGTGAAGTTGGGAGCCTTTTCCCCTTCATTCACCAACTTTAAACCCCATCTAGTAATCCAGCTTGTTAGATTTAAGATTCAGCCTATAATTCAACTAGAAACCATGGGTCTCGTGTCAGCGCTCTTGTTGAGATGCGTTTCGGGGCAAGTCTTTCAGGGGTGAATGGCGAACCTCGTTCTCCTAGAGCGCCCTTGCATAGCCAGGTGGCTATCAGTGCGTTGTGTTCTATCTTACGCAGTGGGATTAATGCAGTGCTATGATGATGGGAAGTTTTAAATTCAAGAAAAAACGGTTTGAGCAAGAACCACATGCTAAAAGGCATCACATCTCGTGTAAGAGAAGAGTTTTCGTTCATCCGAGGCAATCTGCTTACTCTGATCATTAGTTGGCTTTTTATTTACTTCGTCTTCTCGATCGTCTCGCCCTTTGAAGCTCTCTACATCGAAGGATTAGGCGCTCCGCCGATTATCATTGGTTTCATAGGCTCGGTTGGCGCTGCTATGTTAAGCTTGGCGAGGATTCCAGGCGCCTATATTGCAGACAAGTACGGGCGAAAGCAAATCATTGTGACAATGACGTTTTCCATCGCGTTTTCTTATCTCCTGTACATCTTTGCTCCTGATTGGAGATTCGTTCTTATGGGCATGGTTGTCTCCAATCTAAGTTTGATCTATCAACCAGCTCTCCAAGCTATTCACGCTGACTCGATTCCCCCAGCAAAGCGTGGAATGGGCTTTGCAGCCTCGAATGTAATACCCAACATCCCCACCATTTTTGCCCCAGCGGTCGCAGGCTTTTTGGTGGAAACCCAAGGCCTAATTCCAGGCATGCGCATTGTCTATACAATAGTTTTTTTCTGCTGCATTGCAGCAGCGTTAATACGGCTCTTTTTCTTAAAGGAAACTATTCACAAGCCGCAAAAGATCAAGCTGAGCGAGATGAAAAACGCTTTCAAGCAGTCGTCCAGTGCGATTCGCGAAGCGTGGAAATCCATGTCGCCGAGTCTGAGGTTTCTTACTGCAGCGTTTCTAATCAGCGCCTTTGAAGAACCTCTGTTCAGGTGGTTCACCCAGCTATACGTGACGAACGTCATCAAGATTGGCGACTTCAATTGGGGATTGGTAAACGCAGTTTCCATTGCAGTCACAATTATTCTAGGATTTCCGATGGGAAAAGTCGTGGACAAGATCGCGAGGAAGAAAGCTGTAATCCTCTCCTATTTTATCTTCATACCTGCCAACATTCTCTTCATCGTCAGCAGCAATTTCACGCAAGTACTGTTTGTATTCATCATGTATGGCGTGGGGTTCTGTCTCATAATGCCAGCCTATCAAGCGTTACAGGCGGATATGATTCCCAGAGAAAAGCGAGGTCGGATTATGGGCACAATTGGAACCTTGAACGTTCTAGCGACGATTCCTGCGTCAATAATCGCAGGTTTTCTGTACAGCCTTAGCCCAGTCTTACCGTTTGTCTTCACAATATTTACAGGAATTACTGTGAGTCTTGTTGTGTTCTTCGCCGTCAAGGAGCCACGAACCAGAGAAATATAGCGTGAATAAAGGATGCGGGCATGCGTGCGCTATAGCTTCACAATGCGCGCGCGATGCAGATCGGCTGTTTTGCCTACCTAGTTGGAGTCCTGTTCTAGGCCCCCTTTCCACTGCAATTAACCACCACACAAATTAAAAAGCTTGAGCTCCACCACTAACACGGGGTTTGATGTGAAGGAATATGACCTGATATCAATCGGCACAGGTTCCGCCATGAATATTGTTAGCAGTATGGTTCAGGAGAATCCCCAGATGAAGGTGGCTGTCATAGACAAAGACGACCCTGGAGGTATTTGTTTGACACGCGGTTGTATACCGTCGAAGCTGCTGTTGTATCCCGCTGAGCTGGTCAGAATCATTGGAGAAGCGGAGGATCTTGGCATCGACGTCAACATGAGAAAGATAGATTTCAAACGAGTCATGGATCGGATGAGAGTTCTCATCCGTAAGGACATCGACATGATCCGTCGGGGGCTCTCCAACGTTGAGGCCATCGATTACTACCCGACTGTTGCCGAATTTATCAGTCCCTACACGCTGAAAGTCGGTGATGAAACTGTCAAGTCAAAGATGATTTTCTTGTGCACAGGCTCTAAGCCTATAATCCCTCCGATTAAGGGACTCGAGGAAGTGGGTTTTCTTACCAGCGACACGGTTCTTAACATGAGTCGACTGCCTGAAAGCATCGCCATAGTAGGTGGAGGATACATTGCTGCCGAATATGGCCACTTCTTTTCCGCTATGGGATCAAAGGTTACCATTATAGGCAGGAATCCGCAATTTCTCAAACAAGAAGAACCGGAGGTGTCGACGCTGGCTAAGAGAGAGTTGGAAAAGCACATGACAATTCTCACTAACCACGAGGTGCATGAGGTAGAGAAAACTTCGATGGGTGAGAAGAAACTTATTGCCGTGAACAGAGAGAGCGAAGGACAAAAGGTGATAACGGCTGACGAGATACTAGTCGCAGTTGGAAGAGGCCCGAATACAGACATTCTTCATCCTGAAAAAGCGGGAATTGAAACGGACAAAAGAGGATGGATCATCGTTAACGAGTATCTAGAGACCTCCCAACCAAATATTTGGGCTTTTGGCGATGCCAACGGCAGACACCTCTTCAAGCATGCGGCAAACTACGAATCGGTAGTAGTCTACTCCAACGCCGTCTTGAAGAAGAGCATAAAAGCGGATTACCACGCGATCCCCCATGCTGTCTTCACGTATCCCGAGATTGGAAGTGTGGGGCTTGGTGAGAAGGGAGCCGTTGAGAAATACGGGGAAGCCAACGTGCTAATCGGCATGTATCGATACGAAGACACCGCCAAAGGAGAAGCCATGGCTGTGAAAGACTATTTTGTCAAGGTAATCGTTGAGAAAGAAACCCAGAAGATCTTAGGAGCGCACATCATTGGACCGTATGCCTCTGTTCTTGTACAGGAGATAGTAAACCTAATGTATACCCCTGAACAAAGCGCCACGCCAATTACCAATGGAATGCATATTCATCCTGCTCTGAACGAGGTAGTGGAAAGGGCTTTCCGTTCTCTTATGCAGCCAGAGCAGTATCGCCACCTCATCGAGCGCCATTAACTGCGCGCGCGCAACTATAATGATTACGAATGTGAGCAGGGGAGGATTGAACTTCAAGCACGCTTGTCTACTCGGGTCATCGACTTTGGATACAACTACTTCGGGAGTAGCATGCAGTGTTGCAGAGGATGTGCAGCTATCAAGCTAGATTCGAATACGTGCGATGGCCTTAAGATTGCAGGGAAACACAAATGGCATTTAAAGAATAGGGAGGGGTTTTTGACTTCTGAGGCGCTTGCTAACTTTGTTGCCCACTCAGCCTATCATTCCCTTCCAAGCATTATATCCTTTTTCTTCTATGATATCGACAATTTTTTCTTGTATGCCCGCATTTTCAGCCAAGCCTATCACCAAGCCACCTCGGCCAGTTCCTGTTAATTTCGCGCCCAACGCTCCATTTTCCAAAGCTATTTTTACTAATTCATCATTGATTTCTCCCGACACCATTATCTGCTGTAACATTTTGTGATTCTGATTCATCAAATCTCCGATGGTGGCGATATCTCCTTCAAGCAGAGCCTCTTTTGCGGTTTCTGCTAATCTCTTATATGCGCCAAAAATCTTTTGGATTTTCTCCGAGCTTTCTTCTCTTAACCGTCGGACGTCAGCGACTACTTCTGCTGTTGAGGCTGTTATTCCCGAATTTGCTATCACTATCAGCATCTTTCTTGGTGATTGCAGTAGATCAATTGTATTCTTTCCCGTACCCAAGTTTTTCACAAACCAAATCAAACCGCCGTAGGTGGAGGCTGTATTGTCGATGCCAGAGGGTGTTCCATGGTATGCTTTTTCGCCTTCATAGGCGGCCTCATTTATCTTTTCGTCATCTAAATTAAGATTGAAGGTTTCACTCAAAGCGCGGGCCAAAGAGGTGCATTGCGCAGCAGAAGCGCCCACTCCACTCGCCGCAATTAAATCACCAGAAAAAGATATTTCAATTCGTTGAGTTTTGATGTCCACTTTCAAATAGTTGATTATGTTGGCAATCGCCTGCATCGCCTCAACGTGTTTCAGTTCTTTGTAGCCGGGAGTGGCAGGTCTCTGATCGCTTACGGTCCATCCGCTTCCTTCCAACAAGTTAACATCAGCGGTTGTATAGGCTCCTAATGCTGACACGATGGATGGCAGCCCATAGACCACAAAATGCTCTCCGAAAAGGATAGTCTTTCCATACCCCTTCCCGGTGCCCACCTATTTCACCTCAACAGTCCCTTCTGAACCATTGACAACCATCTTCTGTCCAGTCTTGAGCTCAGCCACGTCAATCTTGTCCACGCAGGGAATTTCGCTGATTATGCAGCCTACAGCGATGATTGTGTCGATTTTCTCGTTGACTATTGCTGCGGGAGCCAAGTTGTTTTTCTTCATCCGATACAACGTATAGGATCCAACCGTTGAACCTTTGCCCGTTGGAAATGCCAAAATCTTCCCCGCTAATGATTGCCCTTCGAGTTCATGCCCAACCTCCACAACCTTACCAGTATCAGGATCAACGCCTCCATAGAATGATATTCCCTCTCTGGTTACAAGCGCTTCTCCTTCTGCGACGCCTTTGTAGATTTTCCGTCCTTTTAGCTTCATTTGGTTGCCTCCTCGACACATTCTTCGATTGTGCCAATCTTGACTTTGAGCTTGTTTCTTGCACGGCCATAATAACAGGCTTTGGCAGAATCGACGATCATGCATTTAAAGCGTCCTTTTATTGGAGCTACAACGCAGCATGTATCCGCTGCGAATTTTGCTCCAGCATCTTCGATTATTTTGGAATATCCTGCTTCATCGGCGACCCTCTTTATAGGTCGAGCGGTGGTAATCCAAAACTCCTTCGTAACTTTCTTTCTCTTCAACAACCCAGCGATTTTTCTTATTTCACTGATTGAAGCGTGGGGACACCCAACGCTGACAAAGTCGATTTCCAGTTCGTCATCAATAAGTGTAAATCTGGCTTTCTCTAGGTCCTCTTGATTAATCTCAAAAGCACCAACACCTGGTTTCGGGTATCTCTCAAACTCGGGAGTGATACCTTCCATGTGGAATAACGCTGTTCCCCCATAAGTGGCAACCGATGCGCAAAATGACTTGAGCTCTTCAACAGTGGCAGAAGAGATTCCTGCAATGAATGGTGTGTTTTTTCCTAGTTCAATCAATTTATCACCAATTGCTTTTCCTAACACGCCAAATCCGTCGGCGCCTGTGACATGAGCGGCCACCTTTATTGAGACTTGGCCATGACGATTTTCGTCTAAATGGTAGCCGTATTTCGGCGTTTTTCCCGTTAAAGCTGAAGCCAATGCGCTGGGTCCTCCCTCACGATTGGTTCGAGCACCAATAACGGAGTTTGCATAGCATACAGCGCTGCTTTCGGCCCATGCGACGTGTTGTCCAAAATGGGGAACGTTTCCAATAAAATATGGTGTGCACGAGCACGTAGTGATTACGCCCATCTTAGCAAAAGCGTCGATAACGCGAATCTGATTAGTAGCGAACGCTTCACTTATGCCTAACGTTTGCCAGTTTTCGCGGTCCATTCCTGCCGGGTTCAAGGTTGTTAGGATTTTAACCTTGCCGTCTTCTGCCATTTCGCTTAAGAAATCCAGCCCAGCTTCGCCGAGGTTGGCGTAGGAAACCCCAGCGATTTGAACACTAGAAACGTCGACCATGCAATTAGCATCAAAAATTTCCCCCAGTGTGGTCAATATTTCCATGGATTTCCTGGCTGCTTTTCCATGCTTACCGTTCAGCATGTCTTGCTCTTCGGGCGTTAGTCTCATGGCCATTCAATCCGTTTAGGAAGGTACATTTTGGAATCGACTTGTGGAAATTTTGCGACCTCAAAACTCTTTCCCTTGGCCACGAGTGGCTTGGTTAAGTCAAACCCAATCTTCGTAGTCATCTTTGTGTCAGGCTCGGCACTAGGATCTAGACTACTGCCCTGTTCTTTGTCTTTAATAACCATTCGAGTGTCTCCTTGAAAGCGCGTTGCCATTGCCCATTCGACAGAGAGAGGTTTGTAGATGTCGATGTCTTTGTCTACCACAAAAACGTGTTTACAGCTTCGATGTCCAGCAAAACCGCCTTCTATGGCCTTTCTTCCGTCATCTTCGGATTTCTTGTCAATTTGAATAATAGCGTGTAACCAAGAACATCCGCCAGGACTTAGGTTTACATCTAGGCACCTTACCCCTCGTTCATTCACTTCATCGAAAATTGTGGGTTCCCGAGGCATTCCCATTAATATTTTGTGTTCTAGTGCACCCGGCAGCAGAGCTTGCCAAATTGCATCCTTTCTATGAGTGACTTTCTTAACTTCAAAAACCGGTTCTTCTCGAATCATGTCGTAGGTTTCCGTTAAGTCGACAAAAGGTCCTTCCGCGTGCCTCTCCTCCAAATAGACTCGTCCTTCCAAAACAAATTCTGCTTCAGCAGGAATAAAGAGATCAGTTGAATACGCTTTGACAACTTTGAAGGGCTCCAATGCGTTCGCTATACCCAATTCGTCAATGCCAATATCGACAGACGTTGCTCCTGCAATTAGAACGTTAGGCGTATTCCCTACGCAAAACGCTACGTCTAACTCGCCGTTCCGTTCCAAAAATTGGTGAAAATGGCGACCTCTAACCACTCTTATCGCAAATTTATCTTTAGAAAACTGCATTGCACGGTGAAAATCCACGTTCTGACCATAATCGGGATCTCTCGTAACGACAACAGCAGAGCTAATATAATTTCCACCATCCTTTTCACAATGGAATAGAATGGGCAAATTGTCTAAATCTACACTTGATTCGATAACTTCTTGACAAGGAGCTTTAGCAGCTATCTCGGGTTCCGAGCGTTCAGAGATAGCCCGAGAAAGCATGGGGATAAGATCTGCCGGTGTCACACTGAAATACTCGGCAATCACGTCTTTGGTGCAAAGTAAATTGCCAGCAACCCGAAATTTAGATTCTCTGACATTGTTGAATATTATTGGGGTTGGCTCAACTTCCTTCAAGATTCCAGAGATCTCTAATTTTTTTGACACCTCAACGTCTACTTTTTGAAGAGGCCCCTTCTTTCCGATCTTTTCCAAATATTCTCTGAACCCCATAGCATTGCATCCCAGTATTCTTTTTAGCATGCACGCTTATAATCGCATGCATGCAGAGATGTAGCAATGAGCTACAGGGGTCTAATATAGAGGTCAAACATCAATCAAAAAACTCATGATCTAATGAACAAGATCAACCAGCTATTCGAAAGGAAGGTAGAGGTTCCGAGAATTTTTCTAGGAAAGAAGCAAGCACTTGAAACTCTGATCAACGAAGAAGCCATTCTGTTTGCAGGATACTTAAGAGACGAAGGTAAATCATGGAAACCGCGAATTGGGATGGAACTTAAAACACCCTATACACCAGAATCTTCAAACGGAAGAAAAAAAGGAGGTTGTTGAAGCCTTAGCTTGCTTGATTATTCGCTTTTTTTCTTCCCCTTTTTCTTTCCTTTCTTTTTTGGCATTTCTTTTACCAATCCTCTTCGTCTTCTTTCCAGTCCTCGTCTTCTTCCGAGTCTTCCTCTTCTTCTTCGAATAGCATAGTTAGACCTCCAAAATTCCTCTAAGATCCAAAAAGGAGTATATATGCATTTTGTCAAGAAAAGAACCGTGAACTGCTCTTCTTTCTGGATAAAGACCTTAAGCAATCCTCATTTTTTTCCTTATAAACAAAAAAGCACCTCGAATCGAGGATCTAACTGATGTACGCACGTGCGCGCACTAAAAGAAACAGGCATGAGAGTCGGAGAAGCCTGGAAGATCCATTGGACAGAAATCATTTCGTGAGTGACACAATAAGAGTCATCCCTGAAAAAGGAAGCAATCCAAGAATCTTCAAAATATCAGGCAAGCTCATGGGCATGCTGAAGGCTCTACAAGAAAAATCGAAATCCAACAGAGTATTCCAAAAATCGCTGAAAAGCCAAGCTAGGCTCTTTCACAAGCAACGTAGAAAGACAGCAAGAAAACTCCAAAACCCAAAAATAGTGAGGATAAGCTTCCATACACTCCGACACTTCAAAGCCACGATGGAATATCACAAAACCAAAGACATCCTTCATGTCATGAAAGTCTTGGGACACAAGAACATCAACAACACCTTAATCTACACACAACTTGTCGACTTTGGAAACGACGAATACTCCGTTAGAGTCGCACACACCGTCGAAGAGGACAAGCAACTCATAGAAGCTGGATTCGAATACGTCACCGAGAGAGACAACTACAAGATTTACAGAAAGCGCAAATGACATGCAAAAAGTGGGGAGGGTTTGTTAAAAAGTGCGGGGGGTGGGATTTGAACCC
>JABAOH010001465.1_pt1 | contig 33157 bp, 31 predicted proteins | sample 7062181 | NCBI WGS metagenome assembly JABAOH01 (sample SAMN14538630, study PRJNA623070) | marine sediment metagenome | biome: marine biome [ENVO:00000428]; feature: marine pelagic biome [ENVO:01000023]; material: deep marine sediment [ENVO:00002113]; isolation source: pool of 5 deep marine... | reverse complement strand
GACGCCGTACTCGAGCCGCCGCGCCACTGGGCCACCCGCCTTACCCTCGACCTCCACAAGGTAGCGGCGCGGGACTCTGTAACTCGGGTGTAAGAGCCTGTGCGCGGCTTCCCCATCGTTGGTGAATAGCAACAGGCCCTCCGTCTGCCAATCGAGCCGACCTACGTGGAAGAGGATTTCACCGCCGGTCGGCAGCAGCGAGTATACCGTCGGTCGCCCGCGGTCATCCTTCCGTGTCGTCAAGAATCCGGCCGGCTTGAAGACCGCCAGCCAGCGCGGCGAGCCCGGCTCGACGGGCTCGCCGTCCACGCAGACAATCTGCCGGCCGGGAACGACTCGGGTGCCGAGCTCGGTCACGACCCGGCCGTCGACGCTCACGCGGCCCTGCGTGATGAGGCGCTCGCCTTCGCGCCGCGAGGCGACCCCGGCCCGCGACAGGTACTTCTGTAGCCGGACCGCCTCGCCGTTTGGAGTTTCCACGGTCATTCTTCCGTCCGGAGCGCGATCTCGAGGTTCTCCGGCTTCGGCAGATCGTCGAGCGCTCTCAGCCCGAAGTGATCGAGGAACCGGTTCGTCGTGCCGTACAGCAACGGCCGCCCCAACCCTTCGGCGCGATCGACGACCTCGATGAGCCCTCGCTCATGCAGGTTTCTCAGCACGCCAGCCACACTCACACCTCGCACTTCCTCGACCTCCAGGCGGCTGACCGGCTGCCGGTAGGCGACGATCGCCAGAGTCTCGAGCGCCGCTCGGGAGAGCTTGTTGGTCCGCGTGACGGAGTCGAACCGCTCCAAGTAGGGCGCATACTCCGGCCGGGTGAGGATCTGGTATCCGTCGCCCAGCGGGTATATTTGGACCGACCGATCCTCGGCTTCGTATTCGTGGCAGAGCTCGCTGATCGCCTGTTGCACGTCTTTGGCGCTGAGGTCACCGCTGGCGCGGGCGATCTCGGCCGCCGTCAGCGGCGCCTCACTGGCGAACAGTACCGCCTCAACTATCCTCGTCGTCTTCACTCGGGTATACCCACAGGGTTGAGAAGGGACGATCCTGGCGCAGCACGACGCGCCCGCGCTTGGCGAGCTCGAGGCAGGCGAGGAACGACATCACGGCATGGACACGAGTCTTCCAGCGTCCGATGAACTTGTCGAACTGGACCCGCGCCTTCCGCTTCAAGGCCTTGAACCAAAGCTCGATCTTCTCGTCGACGGTCACCGGGAGCACCGGCGCCCGGTGCGGACGTTTCTCGAGCGGCGCTGGCAGCGAGAGCGCGATCTCGAGGAACTCTTCGATAGTCAACTCCAGCGGCAGCTCGGACGACTTCGTCAGGGTGCGCGGCTCCACGTATCCCTTGCCTCGGTGCAACGCCCGGTCGGCCTCGGCGTCGGCGAGCGAGTAGGCAACCTCGCGGAAGACCTCGTACTCGATCAGCCGGCGCACCAGTTCGGAGCGCGGGTCCGCATCATCGAGCAGGTCGCCACGCCGCGGCAGCAGCATCTGAGCCTTGATCCGCACCAGGGTGGCCGCCATCTCCAGGAACTCGCCGGCGCGCTCCAGCGTCAGGCGCTCTTCCACGTTCTCGATCGCCGCTATGAACTGGCCCGTGATATCGGCGATGGGAATGTCGAAGATGTCTACGTCCTGGGAGCGGATGAGGTGGAGCAGGAGGTCGAGCGGCCCCTGGAACCGCTCGAGATCGACCAGGAAGCGGTCGTTCTCCTCTACGGCCTGCGATGTCACCGGTGTCGGAAGCCTCATCCCCGCCCTCTCCGATTCAGCTTCCCGGCGCTCGGGCAACCCGCCCGTGCCGGGTCCGTCAGGTGCACCGGCGTTTGGCTGGAAGACCGGAAAGACAGTGTTGCCAAACTCAGTAACGTCACCGTGAAATGAAGTTAAAAGCGCCGAAAACGCCTGTCAAAGCTGGGCTTTCAGCTTGACACCCGGGGCCGGCCCGGCTATCATTTTGCGCTTTCGTTTTCTGGTCAGACTGCGACATTGGGAGAGTACGTGCCGAACACGAAGTCAGCAATCAAGCGCCTGCGCCAAAGCGAGCGTCGGCGCACCCGAAATAAGGCGGCCCGCAGCCAGCTGAAGACCGCCGTGAAGAAGGTGCGCGCGGCATCGGAGCCCGAGCAGGCGGCGGGCTTCTACCGCGAGGCGGCCAAGCTGCTGGACCGCGCCGCCAGCCGGGGCCTGATCCACAAGAACCAGGCGGATCGTTCGAAGGGTCGGCTCGCCGCGCACGTGAAGAGAGTTGGGGGAACGCCGTAGGCGTTGCCTTGATACAGCGAGAGGCGGGAGGAGTCACCGGGGTAGTGGTTCTCCCGCCCTTTTCTTGCCCAACAGTCAATGTTTTTGGGAATTCTCGAATCGTGATTCGGGGAGCAGAGGAACGGGGGAGGTAGGGAGGTAAAGAAGTATTTCAGCTTCCCCACCTCCCGTGTTGCAGGGGTCCCCGAATCGACATTCGAGAATTCCCGCTACAACATCACTCCGCGGGCAGCTCTTCTCCACACTCCGTGCAGTACCACTCCGCCGGATCGTTGGCCGCCGAGCAGTGGGGACAGATGATCGTCTGCGGCGTCCCGCTTCCGTGCTGCTCGAGAAAGGAGAAGGAATCGCTGTCGGCCTCGCCGCCGCCTTCGCCGCCACCCCCGCCCAGAGATAGAGACTCGAGGAACGCCAGTTCGTCACCGACACCAGGCTCGGCCGGCGCCAGCTCTGACGGCGGCTCCGTCGCGGCCGGCTCCATAGGCGCCATAGGCTCGGAGGAAGTCGCCGACTCCGGCGGAATACCAAACTCCTCCGGTGCCCTGTCCTCGAGCACCAGTTCCTCGAGCGAGAGGAACCCCTCGTCATCGTCTGCCGGCTCCGGCGCCGGAGGTGGCGCTGCGGCGGGCGGTGGCGCGGCCCGCTGCGGCGGCGGTGCCGGCTGGACCGGCGCCGGTGCGGGCTCGGCGGGAGGAGGCGGCGGCGGCCCGGGTCGCTCCGCTCTCTGGACCAGCGCCAGAATCTCACCGAGGCGGCCTATCTCGCCTTGGGCCCTCTTGAGCTGGCTATCCATCTGCTGCAAGGAAGCGACGAGGCGGTCCTCGAGTTGCGACCACTCATTCTCGTCCCGGAACTCGCCGACGCTGCGGCGCAGGCGTGCCTCTTCGAGCTCTTCCGCACCGGCGGCGCGCTCGGCCTCGATCCGAGCGACGGTCTGCTCCACCGAGCGCAGCTTGTCCTGCACAGCCTCGCTGTGCTCACGCAGCTTGGAGGTGACTTCGTCCAGCCGCTTCTGGTAGTCGCCGCGCACACGGTCGTAGGCCCGCTCAGGCGCCTTGCCCTTCTCAGCCTCCAGGCGACTCAGCCAGTGCTGATACTTTTCGCGGTCCTTGAGAAGCTGGTCTACCTCTCGAGATACATCATCAGGCATCTTGCTCACCTCAGCCGCCCGTGAGGCCTAGCGGTCGCCCCTACCATCATGGACCGTTCGGCCGCTCACAAGCGTCATCACCACCCGACCCACGAGCTCCTGCCCGGCGAACGGGGTGTTGCGGCTCAGGCTGTAGAACTCCTCTGGCTGGCATGTCCAGCGACTCTCGGGGTCGAATACCACTACATCGGCCNNCATAGTGGTGGGGCGCGTGATCGGTGGCAATGCAGTCGATCACGCCCTCCACCAGCGCGTCCCGCACCGCCGCCACGTCGGCCGCCGACCTCAGCGGCGGGTTCATTTTAGCCTCGGTGCGGTAGCCACGAACCGCCTCATCTGTGAGCGACAAGTGGTGCGGGGTGGCCTCGGCGGTGACATTGACGCCCCGCGCCTTGGCGGCCCGGACGATCTCCACCGCGCCACGCGTGGAGACATGTAGGATATGCAATTGGCCACCTGTAAGTTCCGCTACGATGCAGTCGCGGGCGACGGCGGCGTCCTCAGCGGCATTGGGGATCCCACGCAGCCCCAGCGACGTCGACACAGCGCCTTCGTTCATCACTCCACCCGCGCTGAGCCCGAGGTCCTCGCTGTGCGAGAAATAGGGGATGTCAAAGGCGCTGGCATACTCCATCGCCCGGCTGAGGAGTCCCGAGTCCGCCACCGGTCGGCCGTCGTCGCTGATCGCGACGGCGCCGGCGGCCACCAGCTCGCCGATCTCGGTCATCTCCTCGCCCTTCAGCCCAACCGAGACTGCACCTACCGGGTAGACGTGAGCGAAGCCCGCATGCTCGCCCGCTGCACGAACGAACCCGACCGCCGCCGGATCGTCGATGGGCGGCCGCGTGTTGGGCATGGCGCAGATCGAGGTGAAGCCGCCGGCGGCCGCCGCGCGGGCGCCCGAGGCGATCGTCTCTTTGTGCTCCTCGCCCGGCTCACGGAGGTGAACGTGGAGATCGACGAGTCCGGGGGCGACGACCAGCCCTGACACGTCGATCGCCTCACAACCCTCCGGCGCCTCCAGCCCTTTCCCGAGCCCGGCGACACACCCGTCGGCCAATAACAGGTCGAGTACCTCGTCGAGCTTCTCGGATGGGTCGATGACACGGCCGCCCCGCAGCAGGACCGGCCGGCTCACGATCGGTTCTCCATCTTCGCTGCCTCGGCCCGCTCCGGCGAGCCGCCGGCGAGCAGGTAGAGGACCGCCATCCGGACGGCGACACCGTTGGTCACCTGCCTGAGGATCACCGAGTGCGGCCCGTCGGCGACGTGCGAATCGATCTCCACACCCCGGTTCATCGGGCCCGGGTGCAGGATGAGTATGTCGCGGGGTGCTTTCTCGAGTCGCGCGACCGAGATGCCGAAGAAACGATTGTACTCGCGCAGCGACGGGATATAGCCAGCCTCCATCCGCTCGAGCTGCAGGCGTAGCACGTTGAGGACCTCCGCCCACTCGATAGCTTCCTCTACCCGCTTGAATACCTGCACGCCGAGTTGCTCGATGCCGTGCGGTATCAGGGTCGGTGGCCCGCAGACCGCGACGTCCGCGCCCAGCTTGGTTAGCCCGTAAATGTTGGAGCGGGCAACTCGCGAGTGCAGTATGTCGCCGACGATGCAGACGCGACGGCCCTCGATCCCACCCATGTGGTCACGGATCGTCAACATATCGAGCAGGCCCTGCGTCGGGTGCTCGTGCTGCCCGTCGCCGGCATTGATCACGTTCGACGGAATCCTGTCGGCGAGGAAGCGGGCGGCGCCCGACGAGCCGTGGCGGATCACGACCATATCGATCCGCATCGCTTCCAGGTTGCGCGCCGTGTCGACCAGGCTCTCACCCTTTACAATCGAGGAGCCCGAACCCGAGATGTTGACCGTATCAGCGGACAGCCGTTTCTCGGCGAACTCGAACGAGACTCGTGTGCGTGTGGAGGGCTCGTAGAACAGGTTGACGATCGTCTTGCCGCGCAGTACCGGGACCTTCTTGATGGGCCGCTCGCTGATCTCTTTGAAGGGCTCCGCCACATCGAGGATGGTAGTGATCTGATCGACGCTCAGCCCTTCGAGGCCCGTGAGGTCCTTTCCGAACTCTACCGTCTTAGTCACCCCTATTCCGTTTTCCGCAGTTCCACTGCGAGCCGGCCGTCCTCCTCCGGTACGAGCACGGCTACGTCCTCGGCCGGCGTGACCTCGAAATGGCGGCCGACGAAATCGGGCTGGATCGGCAGCTCGCGGCCGCCGCGATCGACCAGCACGCAGAGATAGATGCGCGCCGGCCGGCCGAAATCGGCGAGATGATCCATCGCCGCCCGCGCCGTTCGGCCGGTATAGCACACGTCGTCAATGATGACGACGGCGCGCCCTTCGATGTCGGCTGGAATATCGCTGGAGCCGATGACGGGACGGGGGCCGATAACGCTCAGGTCGTCCCGATACAGCGTGATGTCCAAGGTGCCGAGCGGGATCTTCTGCTCCTCGCTCTTCTCGATCTCCTCAGCGATGAGATCCGCCAGCTCGACGCCGCGACGGTGAATCCCCACCAGGATCAGGCCCTGGGTCCCGGCGTTCCGCTCGACGATCTCGCGGGCCATACGGGCGACGGCACGCCGCACGGCTCGCTCGTCCATGACCACTTCGTTCGGTTCGCTGTGCACGCTCTCCCCTTACACCCACGCCCTGGTTGGCCGCCGGGAGTATAGCGGCAAAACAGCCGTAGTGTCAACGTGTTAGGACGGTTGGGATTCGGGGATTCGGGGAGTCGGCGATTGCCAACCGACGTCGACCGCTTGTGAGTCGGAGTCCGTTAGGCGGTTGCTTCGATCTCTTCGCCTTCCCCCTCCTCGAGCTTGTCCATCGTGATCCCCGTCCACCCATAGAATATCGACACCAACGGGTTCAACAGGTTCATGAAGGCGTAGGGTAAGTAGGCCAGCGGATAGACGCCCAGGGTGGCCCACATGAAAGCCCCGCAGCTGTTCCATGGGATGAGTGGCGATGTCAGGGTGCCCGAGTCCTCCAGAGCACGGGAGAGGTTCTTGGGATGGAGCTGCTGCTTGTCGAACGCGTTCTTGTACATGCGGCCGGGGATGACAATCGCGATGTACTGATCCGACGCCACGGCGTTCATTCCAATGCAGCTCAGTACGGTCGTCGTGATGAGCGAGCCGGTCCCCTTCACCAACTTGAGCAGCGAGCGGGCGATGGCCTCGAGCATCCCGGTGCGCTCCATGATGCCGCCGAACGCGAGGGCGCAGATGATGAGAGCCACGGTCTCCATCATGCTCATCAGGCCACCCCTAGACAGCAGGTCGTCCACACTGGCAACGCCCGTATTGGAGACGTATCCGGAGTGGGCCGCAGCTATCGAGTCGGCCAGCGAGGCGCCCTGCGTCGCTATGGCGAAGATGCCGCCGAGCACCGTGCCGCCCAGCAAAGCGGGTAGCGGCTTGATCTTCTTCACCACCATGACGATGACGAGGACGGGCGGCAGCAGCAGCAGCGGATGGATGAAGAAGTTGGACTGCATGGTGTCGAGCATGGCGCCGATCTGCTGGGCCTCCATCTCGCCGCCGGCGTAGCGCATTCCCAGGAGCGCGTAGAGGATCAGAGCGATTATGTATCCCGGCCCGGTCGTGTAGATCATGTGGCGTATGTGAGTGAACACATCGGTCCCCGCCATGGCGGGCGCCAGATTGGTCGTGTCGGAGAGCGGAGACATCTTGTCGCCGAAGTAGGCACCCGAGATGATGGCGCCGGCGGTCATCGGTAGCGGTATCGACAACGCCGCGCCAACCCCGATGAGCGCCACCCCCACCGTGCCCGCCGTCGACCAGGATGAGCCGGTGCCGAGTGAGACGATGGAGCAGATGATCAACGTGGCGACTAGGAAGATCCCGGGAGAGAGTACCTTCAACCCGTAGTAGATCATCGACGGCACGACTCCGCCGTGGATCCAGGTGCCGATCATCGTGCCGACCACCATGAGGATCAGTATGGCGCCCATCGCCAGGTTGATCCCGTGCACCATACCCGCCTGGACATCATCCCAGGGGACCCTGTTGGCCATCGCGACGCCGGCGGCCACCGCCGCGGCGAAGATCAGCGGCATGTGAGGGGGGAGCTTGTAGACGCTGATGACTAGCGCCAGGGCGCCGATCAGGAAAACCACGGGGATCAGGGCCATGCCCAGCCGGATCTCTCTCTTCCCCTCTGTTTCGCTCATCCGGGAATCATCTCCTCTGAGACTCTCTCGCGGACTTCGGCAATCTCAGAACACCCGCTGACCGCCGTTAGTGCCCGATCGCCGGTATCAGCCGCGTAAGCTAGGCGGCGGGGCCGGGAGAGGAAACCCAGGGGGATGTTGGATACTGAATCGAACTCGACCTGGCGGAAGGCAGCGAGGGCAGGTACAGTACTCGATCAGCGGTCACTTTTCCCCGAACACTGGGCTAGAGGCAGCAGGATATGAGCCTGTACGAACTTCCAGCCGGCCCGGCTGCGCCCGACATCGTGAGTGTAGTTGTCGAGATCCCCAAGGGGTCTCGGAACAAGGTGGAATACGACGCCGAGGCGGGCATCTTCCGGTTGGATCGCGTGCTCCACTCGCCGGTCCACTACCCCGGCGACTACGGGTTTATACCCGGAACACTGTCGGCGGACGGCGACCCGCTGGACGCACTGGTCTTGGTGACCGACCCGACGTTCACCGGCTGCGTCCTCTCGGCGCGCCCGATCGCGATCCTGCTGATGACCGACGAGAAGAGCCAGGACGAGAAGGTGCTGGCCGTGCCAGACAAGGACCCGCGGTTCGAAGAAGTGGGGGACATTGACGACCTGCCGGCGCACCTATTGAAAGAGGTCGAGTACTTCTTCCAGGTGTACAAGGAGCTGGAAGGCAAGAAGACAGCGGTGATGGGCTGGGAGCACGTGGGGATGGCGAAGGAGGTGATTAGGGAGGCGATTGAAGCGTTTGGACGCCCCGACTGAACATCGAACATCGGACGGCGCATGTCGAACGTCGAGCGAAACGCGTTCGAAGTTCGGTGTTCGATGTTTCGACGTTCATCGGACAGGCGTCAAGAGTCGCTTCCCCCGCACACCGAGCATCAGGTTGGTCCAGGCCAGCTCGAACATCTTGCGCCGCGTGTCTTCCGTTGCACTACCGATATGCGGGAGCAGCACGACGTTCGAGAGACGCTTCAGGCACTCTCTGATCTGGGGCTCGCCTTCGTAGACGTCCAGGCCAGCGCCCCACAGCTTGCCCGTCTCGAGCGCCTCGCAGAGCGCGTCCTCGTCCACTATACCGCCGCGCGCTGTGTTGATCAGGATCGCGCTCTCTTTCATAGCCGCCAGCTCATCGCGCCCGATCAACCACGCCGTCTCGTCGCTCAGCTGGAGGTGGATCGAGAGCACGTCGGCGACCGCCACGATCTCTTGGAGCGACTGAATGCGGCGCGCCCCGATCTCGCGCTCGAAGTCGGGCTGCGCCACCCGGTCCCAGTAGGCGACCTCCATCCCGAAGGGGATAGCGCGTCGGCCAACCGCCTGCCCGATGCGGCCCGCTCCCAGAAGCCCCAGCGTCCGGCCGCTCAATTGTGTTCCGAGGAGCAACGTCGGACCCCAGGCCCACTCGCCGCTCCGGGCCAGTCGCTCCGCCTCGACGATCCGTCGACTGACCGCGAGGATCAGCGACCAGGTGAGGTCGGCGGTGGCTTCGGTGAGGACATCCGGCGTGTTGGAGACCGCCACGCCACGGGCGCGCGTCGCCTCGAGGTCGATGTTGTCGTAGCCGACGGCGTAGTTGGCGACGACGGCGAGCTGCGGGAGGCGGTCGAGGACAGTCTCGTCGATCCGGCGCGACAGGAGCGGCAGTATTCCTTTATAGTCACCTTCGGGTACCGGCGCCGACGCCGGCAGCCACTCGATCGCCACATCGGCCGGGATATCGACGTAGCCCAGGAAGTAGCGGACCTCCTCCGCCACCAGCACGCGGATCTTCGCATCTGCCATCGGCTAGCGTTTCTCTCGGAAGAATTCGCGGAGCAACTCGCCGGACTCCTCGGCCAGCACCCCGCTCTCGACCGTCACTCGATGGTTCAGCCGCTCGTCCTGGACGAGATTCCCCAGACTGCCACACATCCCCGCCTTCGGATCGTCGGCGGCGAAGACCAGTCGCTCGATGCGCGCCAGTACTATAGCTCCCGCGCACATCGCACAGGGCTCGAGGGTGACGTAGAGGGTGCAGCCGACGAGCCGCCAGTCGCCCAGCTTCGCCGCCGCCTCGCGCAGGACGCGGATCTCGGCGTGGGCTGTCGGGTCTGCCGTCTCGCGGGTCCGGTTGTGGTCTTGCGCCACGACCTGGTCGCCGCAGACAACCACGGCACCCACAGGGACCTCGCCGCGGGCCGCGCCTAGGCGCGCCTCATCCAGGGCCATCTCCATCCACCGAGCATGATCGAGGTCCATCAAGCCCCTGGGTCTCTCCACACCGAAAGCTGGGCGCTGATTATAGGACTGGCTAGCCCTTCGGTAGGGTGCGCAACACGGCCCGGGCGATACCCAAGAAGCGAGCCGCCGACGCGCCGTTGTCCGATTCGCCGGACCCGGACGCCGGCATCATTCGACGAAGCTCGATCGAGCCGCCACTCTCGTACACCGCCACATCGGAGTTGCCGCCGTCGTCGCAAGGTTCCACGAGGACCAGATCTCCGTTGAAGACTCCCAGGTCCTCCGCGTCGCGGCTGGCGCGGACCATGAAGCAGTCGGCGGAACAGGCGAAGGAACGGTCGAGGTCGAAGCGGGCCTCCACCTCCTCGTCGGTGGTTTCGTAGGCCCCATTACGGTATAGCGGGATCGTATAGGTCTCGGGGCTCAGGTTTAGACCCAGTATCCGCAGCGCCCGCGAGCGCGAGGGCGTGCGGTCCAGGTAGCCTTTCCTCTGCAGGGATTGAAGGTGCTCTGTAACCGTCTTGGTCGAGCGGATCCCGAAGCGTGTGCCGATCTCGCGGATACTCGGCTGGTAGGTTTCGCGCTTCAGGTAGTCGACCAGGTAGTTGTAGATGCGCCGCTCGATTACAGTGAGCACGTCCGACATGGGAGCCTCCAAAGCCCGGCAGAAGGAAGACGACGTCGCTGCCATCGTGACGGGTTCGAGATCACTGTACCGACACGACTAGGGGGCGATCGTTCACCTTCAACAAATCGCTCTCAAAGGGAGAGGTTATTTTTCTATAGGTTGCTGGCGAGCTTGCCCGCCGATCTCCCGGTACGGAGATGAGAAACGTGTAGGAATCAGTTTAGGCTACTCGCGCGCACTCGTCAACCATCTCGTAAACGCATCATCGCATCCTCGAAAAGACTCGTCACGAACCCGCGGCCCCCGACGCAATTAGCAGAAAAAGATTCCGAACTCGCCGCTGCCACGGCGAGGCGGCCCCCGGCGGGTGCCGTTGTATATTGTTTGATAACAACAAGTTACAGGTAATGCCTCCCCGGGCTACGCCCTTTTGCATCCGAAGAGAATCTCCTCTTTCGCGACTTTTTCTTCCTGCGAAGCATCGCCACTCCTTCGCATCGCGCTCGACTCCATCCAAGAGCGAAGGAATGCGTTCGAAGGACCGCACGGTTTTTTTCGCGTTCTCGGTTCACGCGACCGAGCAGGATCTCGAACCACTCACTCACGTCTCGATCTCTCCTTGAGACACGATGTCCCGCTCGATCAGGAGTTGAGTGATCAAGACACCCAGGTTGGAGCACGACGCGCGGGGAAACATGCTGCAAGCGGCACGACTCGATTTGCGTGCAAAGCGAGCGATCGGTTGGCTGCATGACAGAAGACGGGAGGTTCCGAGGCATAAGAAAGCGGGGCTGAGTCTCAATCGAGACACAGCCCCGCGGTCTTGAACGATGGCGGAGAGGGTGGGATTCGAACCCACGAGGGGCAATGCCCCCAACACCTTAGCAGGGTGCCGCCTTAAGCCGCTCGGCCACCTCTCCCCTGGATCCCGGCCCTGTCTTGGGTGGCCGGTCCCGCTCGGTATTATAACCTGTCACGGCAACTTGTCACGGGCCGCCCGTCGCCGAGTGGTCGGAAGTCGGCCGGCCAGTATCGCGGTGGCCGGTGAACTCGTCCATGCTGCGGCTGATGCCGAAGAAGCCGATCAGCGCATCGAACCAGCGAACCGGCAGCACCCGCAGCGGCAGGGCCGTGTAAACGAAGCGGGGCATCAAGAGGCGGCGGCGGTTCTTGCGGATCGCCTTCACGATTCTGTCGGCCACGTACTCGGGCTCGAGGATGGGGAGCAACCAGGAGAAGCGGGTCTTCACGCCTTCGAACATCCCGGTGCTCACGTAGTACGGGCAGACGACCGTCGTCTTGANNATCGAAACCCACCGCAGCGAACTTGCTGGCGCTGTAGTCGCTGAGTTTTGGGGCTGCCACCAGGCCGCCCGCCGAGGCGACCGTCACGATATGGCCGCTCCCCCGTTCCAGCATGCCCGGCAAGAAGGCGCGGACCGTCCAGAAATGGGCGAGCGTGTTGACGTCGAAGGTCCGCCGGATCTCGGCGTCCTGCGATTCGAGGATCGGCTTACCGGTCACGATGCCGGCGTTGTTGATCAGGATGTCTACCGGGCCCCAGTCGTCGAGCACGTGCCGCGCCGTGGCATCGATGGCGTCGGCGTCGGAGACATCGCAACGGTACGTACCGACCCTGTGGCCGCGGCCCTCGATCTCGCGGCCTACATCGGCCAGCGCTGCCTCGTCGATGTCCCAGAGGATCACACAGGCGCCCCGGTCGGCGATCTTCCCGGCCAGTAGCCGCCCGATGCCTCTACCGGCGCCTGTGATCAGGACGTTCTTCTCCCGAAAGTCAGTCATCGCTCCGCGTCCTGGGCCTGGCCGATCATCTCAAGCTGGCCAGGAACTCGAGAACGAGCTCATTGAACTCGTCCGGCTTCTCCATGTTCACCATGTGGGCGACGTCGGGGATCACAATCTTCTGTGCGTCCGGCACCTGCCCCGCAATGAGATCGACGATCCCATCGATGACAGGCATGTCGATGCCCCCGACGATCGCCAGTATGGGCACATCGATCTCACCCAACCGCTCGATGGCCGGCGGCTCCAGCTGCCGGCTCAGATTCCAGTACCGCCAACGCTCGTCGCTTCCCGCCAGCATCGTCAGGACTTTCTCGCGCACGGCAGGGTCTACCTCCGATGATTCACGCTGCGGGCCGTCGCACCAGTACCTGGCGAAGATCTCGATGGCCGCCGAGAAGCCGCCGGTTTCGAAAGCAGCCGTCAGCTCTTCCATGTAGGCTCGGAGTAGCTCGTCTTCGAACATGTGGCCAGACAGGCCGGGACCAACCAGCACGAGCGCCGATACCATTTCCGGGTAGGCCAGTGCGAAATCGGTGGCGATCTGGCCGCCCATGGAGAGCCCGATGATGGTCGCGCTCCGGACTTCCAGCGCTGCCATCAGCTGGTGCAGATCCTCATGGTCGGCGAAGGTCACCGAGTCGGCACGAGAAAGACCGTGGGCCCGCACGTCGTAGCGGATCGCTCGGTACTGCCGCGCCAGGACCTCGAACTGGCCGTCCCACATGCGACGGTCCAGAAAGCCGCCGTGGATCAGGACCACCGGATCTCCCTGCCCCGCCTCCTCGTAGTAAAGCCGAGCGCCCTCGACGTCCAGATAACCGGTCCTCACGTCGATCGTTTCGGGGGCACAGCCCACGGTCAGCAGGATAGCGAACAAGCACGTGCGCTTCATGACCGTTCCTCCCAGGGTTGAGACCTCCAAGCTCGGAACCCGGACAGGGGACGGCAAGTGGTAGGGCGCAAAAAAAGCCCCCGTCCGCGTAGAACGAGGGCTTTTGACGGGCCCGGCGTCGTGCTAGGACCCGCTCACTCGTCGTCGAACCCTTCGAAATCTAGCTCGATCTCCGTCTCGAACTCCACTTCCGCACCACACGAAGCGCAGACGAAGGAGCCGGAACTCCTATTCCGCGTGCCGCACATTGGGCAGACGTCGTTGCCCCGTGTAGACAGTCGGTGGACCGCGCTGGTAAGCCGCCGCTTCGCCTCAGCCGGCGTGATCCTGCCATCGGACAGCTCGTCGCCCACCTGCTGCGCGATCTCTTCGATCTCCGCGTGCTCGGGATCGCCCTCTCTTATTTCCTTGTGAGAGACTTCCTCCACCCTCGTCTCTTCGACCCAGAAGTTCCCAAAGTCTCGCCTCTTCTTCTTGCGACCGTCATCCTTGCGGAACTTGAATTCCCTCGGCACGGTGACTCTCCTGCTGAGGACCTCGGGAGGGCGGTAGGAGGGACTGGGTATACACTTGGGGAGGGCGCCCGTTCCTACGCTGGCGGCTGCAGTCGGCACCTTGCCTCCGCCGCCTTGCGGCCAGACTTTCTCACCCTGTCCAGTCTGTTTCGCCAAGCTACTGAGCACGGAGGGAAAGATGCGTCTACCGCGTGCATTCACGGCCCTAGCCGTCCTGGGGGTGCTGCTCCCCGCCACGTCGGCGCGAGGACAGACACCGGCCCAGCAGGCGGTGGAGATGGCCGAGCGGCTGGTGAGGGAGCACGATGCCCTGGACCACCGGCTCGACATCCTCGAGAAGCTGATCGACGATGTACTCTGGTTCGACCGGGTCGGCGACGTGGCCGTCGTCGAGAAGGTTCGGATCTACGGGCCGCCTCTGGCCAACGAGCCCAACCCGCCGCCCAGCGGCCCGGGCAACCCGTTCAAGTTCTACACGTACGTCTTCACGCCGCGCGAGGACTTCGGCGGCCGCAAGCTGCCGCTGCTGGTGCTGCCGCACGGCGGCGTGCACGCCGACTTCACGACGTATCACAGCCGGATCGTCCGCGAGCTCATCGCCCAGGGCTACATCGTCGTGGCACCGGAGTACCGCGGCTCGACCGGCTACGGCCGCGGCATCTATCGGGCCATCGACTACGGCGGCCGGGAGGTCGGCGACTGTCTGGCGGCCCGCGACTGGGTGGTCGCCAACCACCCGCGGGTCGACGAGGATCGGGTCGGGCTCATCGGTTGGAGCCACGGTGGGCTCATCACCCTGCACAGCCTGTTCGACCACCCGGACAGTTACGTGGTCGGCTTCGCCGGCGTGCCCGTCTCCGACCTGGTACAGCGGATGGGCTACCTCGGCCCCAGCTACCAGAGATACTACGAGGCGGAGTACCATATCGACGCGACGCCGCGCGAGAACCTGGAGGAGTACAAGCGCCGTTCGCCGGTCTGGAACGTCCAGAAGCTCACGCGCCCGGTGCGGATCCACGGCAACGTGCACGACGAGGACGTCAACGTGATCGAGGTCGAGCACCTGATCCAGGCGCTCACGGCGGCCGGCAAGGACTTCGAGTACGAGATCTACGATCTGCCGGGCGGCCACAGCTTCGACCGCCTCGACGTGCCCGAGGCCTGGGAGGTCCGCCGGGTGATCTACGACTTCCTGGCCCGCTACCTGAACCCGCCGCGGCCGAACATCGAGCTGGGCGTGCAGGCGACTGGCCGGGCGTCGCCCTAAGCGACAAGAGGTCCGGCGCGCGGCGAATGTCGACCCTCACTCCTCCGTTAGGACTCGCACGGGGTCGACCTTCGTCGCGCGCTGTGCCGGCCAATAGCAGGCCGCCAAGGCGACGACGAGTAGAAGCAGCACGACCAAGCCGAAGGTGGCCGGGTCGGTAGGCGACACGCCGAACAGCAGGCCTTCCAGCCAGCGGGTGAGATACAGCGCTCCGCCGAACCCGACGCCGAGCCCCAACGCCGCCTGCCCCATCGCGCGACCGACTACGCTGCGGCGAACCGCCGAAGCCTGTGCGCCCAACGCCATCCGTATGCCGATGTCGCGCGCCTGCTTGCTCACCGAATACGAGAGAACGCCGTAGATCCCCACAGCCGCCAGCACCAGGCCGGCCGCAGCGAAGATACCGACGAGCGTCGCCCAGTACCGCGGCCGGTCAATTGATGCAGCAAGTCTTTGCTCCGCAGTCTGCACGTTCGATAGCGGCACATCGGGATCCAGGGCGTTGAGCCGGCCACGTACCTGCGCCGCCGTCACCGAGGTTCCCCTACCACGGATGACCAGGTTCACCGAGCGCCACGGATTCTGGGTGTACGACTCGTAGATCACACTCTCATCGACGCCGGCCAGGCCCTCGTACTTCACGTCGCTCACCACGCCGACCACGGTCACCGGATTCGTCGTGCTGCCGCCCGCGTACAACTGCCTCCCCAGCACATCTTCGCCGGGGTAGAAGCGCGCCGCCCAACGGCTGCTCACCGCCACAACTCGCGGGGTGTCGAACGTGTCGGTGATGTCGGGCAACCGTCCCTGGAGCAGGCGAACCCCTATGGCTTCGAAGTAGCCCGGCGAAACGATCACCCAGGGCACCGCCGGCTGGCTGCTACCCGGCGGCACCGGTCTGTCCCGTAGATCGAAGTTGTTGATCATGCCCGGACTGTTCGGCGGCGCCGCGGAGCTGAGCCCCACGGCGGCTACGCCCGGAATCTCGGCGAGTGCGGGCAGCGCTCGATCCCAGAATTGCACCACGGAGGCTGGTTCCGAATAGCGGCTGGCCGCGATCGACGCCCGGGCCACGAGCAGGTTCTCGGGATCGAAGCCGGGATCCACCTTCTGCAACCGCTCGAGGCTGGTGAACAGCAGCAGCGCACCGGCGAGCAGCGGCAACGCCAAGGCGAACTCGGCGGTCACCAACGCGCCACGTAAGGCGTTCGCGCGCCGCCCATCCGACCCCGTCCGGCCCCCGCTCCGTAGTGCCGCCCCCAAATCGGAGGTGATCCCGTGGATCAGCGGAGCGAGGCCTGAAAGCACCGCGCTGGCCACGGTGATGAGGCCCGTGAACCCCAGGACCCTGCCGTCGAGCTTCACCTCATCGATGCGCGGCAGCTGCGGGCCGAGACTGAGCAGCGCATCGAGGGCGAAGAAGGCAAGCACGGTGCCGACAAAACCGCCGAGCGCGGCGAGCGTCACGCTCTCGACCAGTAGCTGCCGCGTCAGGCGGCCCCGGCTCGCGCCCAGCGATGCCCGGAGCGCCACCTCCCGTTCCCGCGTGCTCGCCCGTGCCAGCGACAGGTTCGCCACATTGGCCAGCGCGATCAGCAAGACGAACACGACCGCGCCGAACAGCAGGGCCAGCGCACCTCCCACGTTGCCGACCATGGCATCACGAAGCGGGAACGGAGTCAGGCGTGCCTCGCGATCCTGAAACGACTCGGCCCATAACGGGAAGATCCGGTCGCTCACTCCGGCGAGGTCTTGGGCTGCCTCCGAGTGAGAGATCCCGTCTCGCAGGCGACCCACAGCTTGAATGAAGAACGGCCCGCGACGCGGTGGGGGTTGAAGCTGCAGAATCGGCCAAATCTCGGCGCCCCAGCCGACCATCGACGTGACGCCTGGTGCCAGCACGCCCACGACCGCATAGCTGACACCGTCCAATACTAGCGTCCGCCCTGTCACGTCGGCGTCCCGGCCAAACTTGCGCTCGCGAAACGCGTGGCTGATGACGGCCACTCGCTCCGCACCGGGTCGATCCTCCCCGTCACGAAAGCCGCGGCCCTCGGCCGGGTAAACGCCCAACGTGTTGAACCAATCGGCTGTCACATAGCCCACCGCGATCCGCTCCGGCTGATCTCCGCCCGTTAGGATCGCCCTGCTCCGCGATAGGCCACTTACGCTTTCAAGAGATCGCGCAACCTCCTCGACCGCCTGGTAGTCGACAACAGAAAGCGGCCAACTGTTCGTCGGGCTGTTCTGCTGTCTAATGATCACCAACTGCCCGGGCTCGTGATAAGGCAGCGGTTTCAACAGCACGCCGTCGACCACGCTGAAGATCGCCGTGGTCGCGCCGATGCCTAGCGCCAGTGTCAGCGCCGCCACGAACGTGTAGCCGGGGTTTCTGCGGAAGGTCCGGGTCGCGTAGCGGAAATCCTGACCCATGTCCACAAGCCAACGCACGCCGCGTGCATCGCGACCCCGCTCTTTGTAGCGCTCGACGCCGCCGAACCGCACCAGCGCCTGGCGTCGTGCCTCTTCCCGATTCATCCCGCGTCGCATCAGATCCTCGATCTCCATCTCGATGTGGAGACGCATCTCTTCGTCCATCTCGCGTTCGACGCGAGAACGCTTCAGCAAAATGCCAATGCGGCGAGCTAGCCTCTTAAGCCAATCCATGTCCCTTGCCTACTGACTCGTTTGCAGGATGAGCTGCACCGCTTCCGAGAAGAGTTCCCAGGAGCGCGTCTCTTCCCGCAAAGCCCTCTTGCCATTGTTCGTCAACGAGTAGAACTTCGCCCGCCGACCCTCCGGGGAGATTCCCCACTCCGACTCGATCAGCCCTCTGTCCTCCAGCCGGTACAGCGCCGGATACAGCGAGCCCTGGTTCACCTCCAGCACGTCCCGCGACATCTGCCGGATCCGCTTCGAGATGCCCCAGCCGTGCAGCTCCCCCAGCGCCAAAGTCTTCAAGATCAGCATGTCGAGCGTGCCCTGAAGCAGATCAGCCTTCGACCGAGCCACGATCACCCTCCCGGCGGTTTCGATACCCAGATTGTCTACAATAGTAGGGCCTTGTTGTCGAACGTCAAGGTATCGGGCGGGTGATCTGGAATGGTGGTCTTATTCGCCGTCCAGCTGAGATGGTTCGGCGAACTCACTCCACAGCTCGTTGCCGTCGTCGTACCAGTAGCCGTCGTGCAGGACCTCGGGCGTCGCCGTATCGCTGAGCCGCAGGCCACACTCGCTGGCGAAGTTTTCCAGAAGCCCAGTGAGGGCGGCGGCGATCGGCTCACGATTATACGACACGTAGGTATTATAGCCGGCCAGCTGACCGGCCGCCGTGGCGCCGATCAGCTTGCGGGCCACGACGGTCCCATCCGGCAGGCGGCCGTAGATCACCTGCTTGTTGATGTCGAGCGCGTTGACCACGACCGACGCGGCCAAGATCTCAGACTCTCCCTCGAGGCTGAGGCAGGTGTCGAAGTAGCTACCCATCTTCAGGATCTCGAACGGATCTCGCTCGCTGGCGAACTCGATCGACGCGCCGTCGACCTCGACGGTCGCGCGCAGGCCGCGGACCCACATATCAGAGTTGAGCCCTGCCCGCTCCGCGCGAGCCAACCATTCCCGATTTGCCGCGCGATCCTGTAGAGGGCGACCTCTTACCTCATCGCGGAGCAGTTCCACGAACAGGTGCCAGTTCCGATTGTCCGAGCTGAGCAACTGCAGCGACTCCCTCATGCCAGGACGCATCGCCTCGCGAGGGACCTTCTCACCCAACAAGCTCGATAGTAGTCGGCAGTACACGTCGGTCAGGGTGCGCTCCAGGCTCTGGCTGCGATACAGCGCCAGGGCCCGATCGAAGCGATTGCGCGCCCGGCGAATCGCTTTGCGGCGACGGCCGCGTTGCGACTCCGGATCCTTCAGAGTCAGGAGACGCAACTCGATCGCTGTGCGATTCTCCTGCGAGAGGTCGGCGGCAGCGAGCCGAGCCTCGAGGTAGGCGATCTCCGATTCTTCTTTGCGGTCGAGGGACAGAAGCTCGAGGAGTTCCTTCGAGAACGACTCGCCGTGTCCGGCGAGGCGCTTGAAGTGGAGGTAACGCTCCAAAGGCTCGACGGACATTTCGAGCGCCTCGGCTAACAGGGCCAGCTCGGGAGGGGGCGCCTGGACCGTTGTCGTATTCCAAGCTTCCAGCGCACGCTCGAGCAGCGGTCCATGGCTCTTGAATCCCCTTCCCAGCGCATGCAACGACGCCAGCCGCCGATCGGTGCCCTCCCGTCTTCTGAAGCTCGTGAGGAGCGCCAGCGTGAGTGCAGCCGCCGGGGCACCTCCGCGCTCGAACAATTCGACGAACCATCTCTGCCTCGCGAGGCTCTGCAGCTGCATCTCCTGCAGGACGGTTACCGTGCCGAGGTACCTCTCCAGCACAGACCTTTCCAGATCCGCCGCTTGTTCGGCAACTCCCAGCTCAACAGCTCTGCTCACCAGGTACGCAGACGCAGATTGGAGGAATCCGAGCGGCAGGCGGACCAGGTCTTCTTCGCCCAGCGCGACGATCTGCGGCCAGAGCGCTTGGAGCTTCGACTTATCCAGCGACCCAGCCACAAAGCGAAGGTTCCCAATCCGCTCCGCGCTCGACCATACCGGAGCCGCGAGGGCCATCCCAGGGTGGGTCAGGCTGAGCGCCAGCCTTGCACGCTCGATCTCTTCGAGCGATTCGTCGGTCTTCGTCGGAGCTTCGAGCCACGCCTTCGCCATGGCCGTCATCGCGGCCGTCGCGCCCCCAGCGAGCGAGCGAAAGGCGACCTGGCGGAGCCGTTGCGACCCAATACTTCGCGGCTCGAGGGCGATCACGTCTACCCACTCCTTGAACAGCTGAGTCAGGACCTGGGCCTTAGAACTACGGAGCCGTGGCAGTGTCCTCACCGCGCCCACGACCCGCTCTTCGAGCGCCGACCTCAGAGTGATGGGAGACATCGACTCCGCAGCTCGGACGAGGCGCTTGAGCCTAGAGATCTCCCGTCTAGAGCGTCCGGCCCACGCCTCGCTCTCCTGCCATCTCATGGTCAGTGAGCGTAGGACCTCCAGGGTGGCGTCGGGACCGTAGAGTATCGCCACACGCTCCGCCACCAAACTCAGCCGCCCAGCCACCGATTCGGGTACGCGGCCGGGCAGTTCATCGAGCGAGGTGCGTGCATCGAGGGCCAGCGCCACGAAAGCCGGGCTGACCCAGCCACCCGATCGGCCGAACTGATAGGCCGGGCGAAGCGCTCCAGGCAGCGATTCCGGCGGCCCGCCCTGCCGGCCTTGATCACGTGCCATCGACCCGTGGCGCTTACCGAGCAGCACTGCCGCGAGATTGGCGGCGCTTCCCTCCGACGCCGTTGATGCGAACTCGAGCAGCGCCCGGTCGGCACCGCTCCCGGCGTCGAGGAGCAACTGCAGGGGACCGGGACGCCAATCAGCCAGGGCGTGCAGGCGTGCAGGAAGCGCGGCGACGAGCGTCTCAACGTCGAGCGGTTCGCTCGGCTCCGCCCCACGGCACTTGGCGGCCGACTCCGCGGACTCAAACGTGCTGGTCAATCGCTCGAGGCGGACGTGCGCGGCAGCTATCCCCTCGCGGATGCCCTCCAGCGTGAGCTGGCGAAGCGCTGGGACACCCTCACGGATGAGCCTCCTGATGTCGCGTCGCCGCTCCAGGCCGGTGACAGCCTTGTGCCAGCGGCTGACGTTCTCGACATCGACGCGCACGACCTGGCGCGCCCCCAACAGCCGCGCCAGCTCCTGACGCGAAGGCAACTCGCCCCACGTCAGGGCTCGAGCCAGCGCTACTGGGTTCGACGGTGACGACGCCGTGCTGGTCAGGAGCCAGAGGCCGGCGTCGTCGAGTAGCGGGACACCGTCCAGCTCCTCGGCGGCCCTGAGGCTGCGCCGTATGAGTTGCGCGCGTTCTTCACGCTTCCGGCTCATTTGCGCGGTCAGAAAGGAGGTAGATCGTCCGGTCGAGTGACCTTGTGACTGGATGGCGTACGTCGCTCCATGCAGCCGACCGGCCCGTCGATCGTGTCAGCCCGAGTCCCGAAACTAGGCGATCACTTCCCGGCCGGCGAGCTGGGTGAGACCGAGGGCGCCCTATCGTGCACAGCGTCATGCCCAGAGCCGCGTCGCGGGTCCTTTCGCAGAGGCAGCCTGCATCTCCAATATCAGATCGGTAACCTGCCATTGCGAACAAGCCACCCCAGCACCCGCAGGCCGGTGCGGAAAATCGAGGGGAGCGACGCGTGACCGAGCAGCACCTTGGCATCTTCCTGCTCCAGGTCCTTTTACTGTTGGGCTTGGCCCGGGGCCTCGGCGAGGTGTTGCGGCGTATGGGGCATCCACCCCTGGTCGGTGAGATTGCCATCGGGCTCTTGCTCGGACCGACGCTGCTCGGCCGCGCCTGGCCCGCGCTTCAGAGCGCCCTCTTCCCTCCCGACCCCATCCAGCTGGNNGCATGACCGAGCAACACCTCGGCCTCTTCCTGGTTCAGGTCCTCCTGCTGCTGGCCTTGGCTCGTGGCCTCGGCGAGGTGCTTCGGCGTCTAGGGCACCCGCCTCTGGTCGGTGAGATAGCCATCGGGCTGTTGCTGGGACCGACGCTGCTCGGCCGGGCATGGCCGGCGCTCCAGAGCGCCCTCTTCCCTCCCGACCCGATCCAGTTGGCGATGCTCGACACCGTCGCCTGGTTCGGCGTGCTGTTCCTGCTGCTCGAGACCGGCCTCGAGGTTGACGTGTCGGCGGCCTGGCGCCAGCGGGGGCCGGCGCTACGGATCGGTGTCATTGGCGTGCTGGTTCCCCTGGCTTTCGGTTTCGGCTTCTCGCTGCTGCTACCCGACCGTTACATGCCCGATCCCAGTGTTCGCCTGCCTTTCGCGTTATTTCTCGGTACCACGATGGCGATCAGCGCGATGGTGATCATCGCGCGCGTGCTGCACGACCTCGACCTGGTGAAGAGCGACCTGGGGCTCGTGACGCTGTGCGGCTACGCGGTCAACGACATCCTGGCGTGGGTCATCCTCGCCGTTGTGCTGGGCATGGCTACGCCGATCGGCGTGCGATTGGGCTCGGTCGCGTTATCGCTGATCGTCGCGATCGCCTTTACCGCGTTCTGTCTGACCTGGGGCCTGCGCGGTGTGGATCGCGCCATCGCCTACGTGAGCGAGCGGTTGCCAGATCAGCCGGGCGCTGTTCTGAGCCTCGTCAGCTGCGTGGGCCTGGCGTGCGGAGCCCTCACCCAGCGCGTCGGCTTGACGGCGCTGTTCGGCTTCTTCCTCGCGGGGATCATGGCCGGGGAATCACACGCGCTCAGCGAACGCACGCGCAACGTCGTGTCCCAGATGGTTCACTCGGTGTTCGTTCCGCTCTATTTCGCAGGCATCGGCCTGCAGTACGATTTCCTTGCCGAGTTCGACTGGTTCATCGTGACCTTCGTGACCGTGATCTCCATCGCCGCCAAGTTCGGCGGTGCCCGGCTCGGAGCTATTGGGACGGCGCTGTCTCGGGAGGACCGTCTTTCCATAGGAATCGCCTTCACGCCGAGCGGCGTTACGGGGATCGTCGCCGCCGACCTGGCGCTCGAGCACGGCATCCTCACTACCGAGGTCTTCGTCGGCATCGTGGTCTCTGCAATCGTTTCGTCGCTGCTCGTCGCGCCATGGCTTTCCTGGTCGATCCACCGGCGCAAAGCCGTGAACGTCCTCGCCTTCTTCGCGCGCTCGGCGGCCGTTCCCGACCTGCGCGGCACGACACGCTGGGAGGTTATCGACGAGCTATGCGGCAGCCTGGCGGGCCATGCCGGGACACCCGCAGCGGGGATTTGCTACGCGGCGGTTCGGCAGCGTGAGGAGCTCCAGGGGACGGGCACGGGCGGCGGCGTCGCGATCCCTCACGCGCGGCTGCCGAGCCTGAGGCGGCCGGTGCTGGCGTTCGGCCGCTCGGTCGCCGGGGTAGAATGGGACGCTCCCGACGGACTGCCCGTGCACCTCGTCTTCCTGCTGCTCAGTCCCGAGCGCGAGGGCGGGTTACAGCTCCAGATCCTTGCGGCGCTGGCAAGCGGCCTGGCCGAGGCCGCCGTGCGCGAGCGACTGATTCGGGCTGGATCGGATGCCGAGACGCTGGCAGCACTCGATGCGGCCCTTCGCTCCCAGCACATCACCAGGGTCACCTCGGCCCCGGTGGACACGGGCCAGGCAGCGCCTTAGCCTGTGTCCACATCCGCGGAACGAGCCTTCGACACGCCCGGCCCGTGAGAGCCCGCCCAACGCGAATCCAAGAATCTTGCTGCTTGCCCTGACCACTCTGACGGTCGGCGTCGCATGCCTGTTCGCCAGCGGCCACGTACTGGTGCGCGGAGCCTCGCAACTCGCGCTGCGGCTGGAGCTGGCACCGCTGTTCATCGGGCTGACTGTCGTGGCCTTCGGAACGTCGCTGCCGGAGCTGATGGTGACGGTGCTGGCCGATCTGCGCGGCGCGCCGGAGATCGCGGTCGGGAACGTGGTCGGCAGCAACACCTTCAACCTGCTGGGCATCCTCGGTATCTCGGGCGTCGCCAAGCCCTTGCCCATCGCGCCGCATATCGCCGAACGCGACGTGCTCGTACTGATCGCCTTCAGCCTCCTGGCCCTCCCAATCATGCTGAGCGGCCGGCGGGTCTCGCGGCCCGAGGGCTTGCTGTTCCTGGTCTGCTATGCTCTCTACTGCGGCTGGCTGTTCGTGTTCAGCGGACGGTAGCGGGAAGCTCGAGACCGACCCCGGTCGCTAGCCCTCGAGTACTTGAGGAATAGCGCGAACGATTGTTATCCCCAGGCGACGGGCATCGGCGTGCGATGTGACCAGGCGCTGATTGAGCTCGAGCTCGATCCCCAGATACCTGGATACCGGATAGCGGGCGCGACAGAAGGTCGTGAGCCCGTCGCTCGTGCCGCGATACGGATAATTCCTCCTGACCGACAATCCTCCGTTCTTCAGCGACGCGGCGAGGCGGTCGGCAAACTCCCGCTCGGCCGCCCGCGCCGGGTCGTAGAGAATCCCGATATCCGCGCGGCGCACGCGTCCACGAAGCTGGGGCGTGAAGGTGTGGATGCTCAGATGGACACAGCTTCCGTGACGCCGCTGCGTCTTCTCGATGTCCCGGTATACGGCGTCTCGGTAGGGCTGGTAGTAGCTGGCGATACGCCGCGCTCTCTCCTCCTGCGCGATCGCTTCGTTGCCAGGGACACGCACACCCCACGCGCGTCGGGGCATCAACCGCGGGTTGTGCGTGCTACGGTTGAGGTCGACGAGCAAGCGGGAATACTCCCCTTCGTGATACGGACAGCTGAAGTGGCGCGCGCAACGGCGAGCGATCGTGCGCGCCCCCAGATCCCAGGCGATGTGCGACCGCACGTCGGCGACCGTCAATCCCAGGTTGCCGTAGCGAGCCGGCAACCGGTTGCTCGCGTGCTCGCAGGTGATGACCAGCCGCCGACCTAACCGTCCCATGGCGTGTTGGCTGCCAGGCAGTCCATCAACTCTCCGTAGACGGATCGGATGGCAGCAATCCGGCCGCTCCCGCTCCTGTTGGTTGTGCGACGTACCTGCCTGACGATCCGCTCCGAGAGGTTCCCCCGCTCGACTCGATTCTCGACGAGTGGCAGGTAAGCGGCCTCTTCCGAGCTCAGTTCGGCATCTGCGGCTTCGATCAGATCCCTCAACACCCGTCGCACGTCGGTCGTCTCGCGACCAGCCTCGTCAGGTCGCAGGTGCGACGCTTCCACGCAGGCGTCGCTTCCGTCGCGGATCGCGGCGTCAAGATCACGGACCAGCATCGCGTGATCGGGAAGAGTCATGCCTCCATCTTCGATTCGCGTCACAAGGTGCTTCGTGGCACCGCGCACAAAGGCGGCGATCGCGACATCTGCCTTCACACATTCCTGGACGTCCAACACTTTCAGCTCCAGCGCCCGCCGACTGAATCGCATGATCGCGCCCCGCGAGTTCACCCACTCGGCTTGCAGGCGCTCGGCGCGCGGCAGGCCACGCAACGACTCCCGAATCGGCGCATAGATTCTGCGCCGGTAGTCCGCATATGACTTGATGAACTCCGGGACGACACCGCCGGTGATCACCGGAAACCGGCGCTGGTTCGTCTTGTAGAACTCCATGCGGTTGTCCACCGCCCTACCCGGCCTACCTTCGTAGATCGGCGAACTCGCGGCCAACGCCGGGAGGTACGGCATCAAGCAGGCGAGCGCGTTATGCATCGCCACCGTCTGCGCCTCGGATCCGAACGGGAGGTTGACGTGGCTGGCCTGGATGTTCAACCAGCCGTGATCCCGGATCGGAAAAATGTTGGAGTAGGCTTCGTAGACCGCACGGTTGGACCGCTGCCAGAGCTCGGTGTCCGATGGCCGCATGAACGGGTGCATACCCGTCGGCAGAAGGCGCGCACCGAACCGGTCCAACAGCACACCGCTGAAGTATCGCAGTCCGCGCAGCAGGTCGGCTTCGACCTGCACGAGGCTGGCGAGCGGCTCCAGCGTCTTGACTTCAAATACGTGGGCGGCGAGCTCATTGGAGAAACCGACACCACGGTACTCGATGTCAGACGTCGACCGGCCATTGAGCGAGCGGAACACGTCCTCGAGAAGACAGCGCGGGCGCATGTCGCCATCGACGATGACGTACTCGATCTCGAGTCCCACAACCTCGAACAGCCGGTAGGGCGCGGCGGGCAGACGGATCACGCCGGAACCTCGTGTCTCCGGCTCTCTTCGATGCGGTGCACAAAGGCGCGGATCACGGCATCGTACAACCGGTCCCCCTCCGCCGCATCTTCCTCGCCCACCCAGATGTCAGGGTTGTCGTTGATCTCTATAATGACGACGCCCTCGTCCGTCTCCTTGATGTCGACGCCGTAGAGACCATCCCCGATGAGCGCCGCAGCCTGCAGGGCCAGCGCCCTCACCGATTCGGGCGTATCGGCGACGGGCACCGCCACCACCTTGCCGTAGGTCCGGCGACCGCCGGGCGTTTCGCCAATGACCTGCCAGTGGCCCTTCGCCATGTAGTATTTGCACGCGAATAGCACCGCGCCATCCAGCACGGCGATCCGCCAGTCGAACTCGGTCGGCCGGAACTCCTGCAGTGTCAGCAGTGGCGACCGTCTGAACAGCTCGCGGGTGACTTTCTCGAGTTCCTCGCGGGCCGCGACACGCTTGACGGCAGCCGAAAACGTGCCGTCAGGCTGCTTGACTATCAGCGGATAACCAAGCGCCTCCATCTCGCGGAGCGACGTCTTGCGGGAGATGGTGAGCGTCCGTGGCGTCGGGAGTCCCGCCCTACCGAACAGCTCGTGCAGGTAGATCTTGTTGGAGCAGCGCACCGTAGTTTGCGGGTCGTCGATCACCGGGATCCCAAGGCTCTTGGCACGCTGGGCAAAGAGGAATGAGTAATGGTCCATGCCGGTGACGACGCGCAAAAAAAGCGCGTCGTACTCGGCCAGCGATGAGAAGTCGTCACGCCCGATCTCCTCCAGTCGCACACCCAACCGCTGGCCGGCCCGCTGCAGCCTTCGCAGCGTGTTCGCGTCCGACGGCGCGAACGGATCGCTCTCGTCCATTAGCACGGCGATTCGGTGCGGCTTCTTGGTGTCGATGGCGATGTCGCCGGCCGGTCTTCCTCTCGCCAATTCGGCATTCAGCAGCGCCAGCTCGGCGGCGCCAATCTGGCCGATCGAAACCGGCGATAGCTGACCCACCTTCCAGCGCGACTCCTCGCGATAGATCCTGACGCTGAGTAGCGGAAACGGGCAAACCTTGAAGACGCTGGCGCAGTGCTTTCGGAAGCGTGCGTCGCTCGTTCTGCCGAACACCGAGATCACGTCGACGTACTCGCCGGCGAGCGGGCTATAGCGTGCCGGCTCATCGATGCCGGTGCTGCTTAGCAACGACTCGCCGTGTTCCGGCGCGGCGCCCGTCGCTCGGTTCGGCACGATCAGCCTCGGCAGGATGCGCCGGCCCCCGACCACCCGGAAGTCGATCGTCTCAACGCCGGCCGCCCGCAGGGCCATGAAGTAGGCGTAGGGGCTGGTGATCTCCTCGATCATCCTGAGCGAAGGTACGGCGCGCTGACGCCGTGCGTCGGCCAGCAGCGAGACGTAGTAGCCGCGCGACAAATACTGGTACGACCGGCAGAGGTTGACCACCGTGGCATCCTCGGCCACGGTGCCAGGAGCGCGGCCTTCCAGGTACTCGTGCGGCGTACGGAGCAAGCCGCCTGAGAGCGATCCGTGGTCCTGGGATTCGGCGACGATCAGGTAGTTGTCGGTACGTTTCATCGGCTCAGCGGCTCGCCAGGTCTTACGGCCAGGACTACGGCGTCGTAGGTCACGTCACCCAACAGGATGGCCGAGATCAAGGTGTCGGCCGACACCGAGTACTTGCCGGTCCGGCTGAACGGGATGTGGCTCGAGGGATCGCGCACGATGAACCGTCCACTCTTCGGATAGTAGCCGGATACGACGACGAAGTGCCCGACCGGCTCGCCACGGACGTCGTCATACTCATCCTTGTACTCGCGCGACGTCTTGTAGAGATATGTCGCACTGAGACCGGCGAGGATCGGCTGGCCTCGGCCCAGTATGCGGGCCAGTAGCTTCTCGGTCATGTCGGCGAAGTGCACCTTGCCGCCGTGCTCGATGAAGTCCACATAGCCGGCGATAGCGCGCTGGAGCTTCTCGTTCCGCACCGCGGCACGGCGCAGCCACAGCTTCTCGATCAGCGCTGGCGGCTCCATCTCGAACCAGGTCGGGTCAAACACCCGAAGACTGAACGAGTAGAGGTCGGCCTCGAACCCATTCCGCAGCGCGCTGAGGCCCAGGTACACCGCCAGCGTGCCGCCGTCCGGATTGCCGGGCGTCTCTTCGATCACTTCGGCGACCGTCTTCCGATAGCCGTAGAAACGATAAATCTGCGCCAGACACGTGGGGCCACACGTCACATCATCCGGCTGCTCAAAGCGACGGACCGGAAGAACGACCGCCTGCGAGCGGCGTCCGGCGGGGCGCCGCGACCTACGCAGTCTCATGCGAATCACCCCGGGCTGGGCCGCGGCGCGTCGTGTGCAACCGTTGCCGCAGTCCGTCGCCGCAGGCGACACACGCGCGGCCGATCATGTCAGGAACGGCAGCACGATGGAGAAAGCGATGAGAAGAACGATGATCCATTCCAGTATCTCGAGCCGGCGAACAGCCGTCTCGTCGGTCAGCTTGTCGTAGATGCTCTCCAGCGTGCGCAGCTTGCGCAGGGCCGACGCGTCCCACGCCGCGAGCTGAAGTCGTTCGGCGGTGAGCCCGTAGACGCGGCTCAGGTATTCTTCACCGAAGACCTTGAGCGCATTCGACACGCGCTCGAAGAGGATCGCCGCGTCGATCTGCAGCCTGGCGATTCGCCTCGCGTCGCGCCGGTACGTGCGAAGAGAATAGCCCCTCATCCCGCCCCGCTGGGTCAGGATGGCGTACGACTCCTCGAGCGCCTCGTCCAGCTGGCGGTCCAGGAAGCGCAACTCGAGCAACTGAACGTTGGCGAACTCGATCACCGTGCGGAGATCATCGACCTCGCGCCCATAGAGCAGTGCCGCGTTCCAGTCTAGGATCGCCTGATCCGCTTCGCCGAAAGCGATCCTGAGAGCGACACCGCCGCGAGTCTCCTGCTCGGAAGGCGGCTCCTGTTCGGCACGAAGGATTTGAGTCACCGGGCCGGCGAAAGCGGTCGCCAGTTCGCCGGGAGCCAGCTCGTCATCGAACTCTTCGACGTGAAAGATCACGTAGTCTTCGACCACGTCGGCGATGGTCACCTTCCCCTCACCCACATAAACCACATCGAGAGCGTCGGCGACCAGTACCCGCGCATTCTCCTGCAGTTCGTCGCCCTCGTAGATCCCACAGCTCAGCTCGACGAGCTCGGAGAGCGTTCCCTGAATAGGGATCGAATAGGTCAGGGTGACGGCGCCGAAGTCGTAAACCACCAGCTCGACGCTGGGCTCAGTCTGGCGCGTGCCGACGCGGACCGGTTTTGCATTCAGCGTCACGACCAGCGGCGCCGGCCGGTACTCGAAGTATTCCAGGGCGCGCCGCTTCTTGGCGATCCGCTGTCGGTGCGAGGTCGCGGCGATCCTCCGCTCGCATAGGCCGAGATCGATGTAGGGCGCCACGTCATATGCGAAGATTACCAGGCACTCCCCACGCCTCACGCACGGCTCGGCTGCTTGACTCGCTCTCTCCATACTCGATTCTATCGCGGCGGAACGCCCAGGAGGAGGCGGCGCTAAGACTTGTACTCCTCCTTTTGCAGACCGTACAGCTTCATCTTGTTATAGAGCGTGCGCGGGTCGATGCCCGCCCGACGCGCCGCCTCACCAACGCGGCCACCCGTCGAGCGCAGCGCCCGTATCAGATACGCCCGCTCGAAGCTCGTAACCAGCTCGCCGCGTGCCACACCGAGCGGCTTGCTCAACAACTCGTCCCCGGCAAGCCACTTCATGCTCCTCCGGGCTGTCGCCTGCGGCGTCTGCGTCCAGCCCGTCGACGCGACCACGCTCTCGGGCAAGTCATCCACTGTCAACTCAGTGCTCTTGCAGAGCAAGACCGCGCGCTCAATGACGTTGACCAGCTCCCGCACGTTTCCAGGCCACACGTAATGCTCCAACGCCTCCAGCGCTTCGGGGCTGATCCCCGCGACGGGGCGCCCCAACTGGACGCGGAACTGCTTCACGTAATTGTTGACCAGATCGGCGATATCCTCGCGCCGCTCGCGTAGAGGCGGCAGCGTCAGCGTGACAACGCCCAGCCGATAGTACAGGTCCCTGCGTAACTCACCGGCTTCGATCACCGCCTCCAGGTCCCGGTTGCTCGCGGCGATGATGCGAACGTCGACGGCGATCAATTCCTCGCTGCCCACACGTTGTATCTTCCGCTCCTGAAGCCCGCGCAGCAGCTTCGCCTGCAACGGCGGCGCCATCTCCGCTATCTCGTCAAGGAATAGCGTCCCGCCGTGGGCCAGCTCGAAATACCCCCGCCGCGATCGCAGCGCGCCGGTGAACGATCCCTTCTCGTGGCCGAACAGCTCGCTCTCCAGCAGACCTTCGGGGAGCGCTGCGCAGTTCACCGCCACGAACGGCGCCTCTGACCGCCGGCTCTCTGTGTGGATCGCCCGCGCCAACCACTCCTTGCCCACACCCGTTTCGCCCACGATGAGCAGCGACGTGTCCGCTTCCGCTACCCGCGATGCGAGCGCCAATAGCCGCTGCATCACCAGGCTGTTCGAGACGAAGTCGCTGAGCCGGGATCTCGTCTCCGCCTGCTGTGCCCGTACACCTCGCCTCAGCGTCTCGCGTCGCCTCCCCACCAGAGCACCGAGCGCCTCGCGCACCGTGGCATCCGGCAGGCCGTGGTAGATCACCGCCATCACCCCCGCCGCCAGCAGCGATGCGCGGTCCTCCGGATCCTCCCTGTCTACCACCACGATCAGTTCCGGCCGCTCCGGCAGGCCGTGCAGCGTGCTCACCGCTTCCGGCAGCACCTGCGGCAACGCCGCCCGCGTGGCGAGCACCAGATCACAGCTCTCCCGGCCCATCTGCGCCCAAAACTCGTCGGGCTGCAGCACCGGGGAGACCAGGACGTCGGTGGAGCGTAGTAGCCGAGTCAGGCGCCGCCGCAGGGCGGCCGACTCGACAAGTAGGAGCACACGGACGAGCATTCGGCATGTCCTTTCCTATATGGAATTGTAATTCTGATATTATCGGAACGCAAGAGCCGACCTCCCTCCAAACATCGCCGAGCACCCCCAGGGCCCTGCGCACCAACCTGTTCTCTTGTCAGCAGTTACGGGCTAGGGTCCGGGTGGGTGAGGGCCGGCACAGCGGTTGCACTTCAGGGCCGCGGGAGGCGCAGGGGTGGCAACGGTGCCATCTCACAGCCTCCGAGGGCCAACGCGAGGTGACGCAGATGAAGAACCCGACGAACCCGAAGGAGAAGAAGACCCAAGGTGCGAAGCCGGCCGCGAAGCCGACCCAGACGCCGAAGACCGGTCCCACCACTCCCCACAAGCCCGGCATGCGCGGACCGAGCGCTCCGGAAACACCCAAGCGCTAGTCGCTGAGGCAGGCTGAGGTAGTCCGACGAGCGGGGCCGCCGGTTAGCGCGGTCCCGCTCGTCACGTCCTGGCGATCATTACAATCTGTTGCAGTGATTGCTGTAAGCGGCGGCTGAAAATTGCACAGATGTGGCGGACGAAAATTGCACACTCGCCGCCCCATCAGTTGGCCAAGGAAACTGTTGTATCCGTGCCTGGCTCTGGGCAATCCCAGGGTCGATAAGCCACTTTGGCGTCTCCACTCGTGGGGAGGAGGCGCCGATGTTCGGAAGGGAGAAGCGAGTGCTGCTCAGACACTACCTCGAACAGGGGATGACCCGGACCGCCCTGGCCGAGAAACTCGGCATCAGCCGTCGGACCCTGGGAGCGTGCTCATCTCGGCATGCGCCGGCCGGCGATGAATGGGTTTACCACCAACCGTGCCTGACAAGCACCCCCGGGACACTCCAGCTCCCGGCCGAGCCAGACCTCCTGAAGGGGATGACGTTCCCAGCAGACTGGGCAGCGAACCTCTGGTCCACTCCCGAGATCGACGGCGGTGACTACGAGGGGACCCAACGTGATACCGACAAGCTCGACGAGGTAGACCGCACCACCCGCATCGCCGCACACGACCCTCGGCTGGTGAGGGTGATGAGCCACCGCCCTTGCCTCGCCGAGCAGCGGCAGCGCTGCTATACACTCTCCCGTCTCACCGTCCCAGAGCTTGAGCGCGTTGTCCCCGAGTCCGCCTGCCGAGACCACCCGGGCACCGTCGGGGCTGTAGGCACAGGCGTCGACCGCGCCGGTGTGGCCCTTGAGGGTGCGAAGCTCCTGGCCCGTCTCAGCGTCCCAGAGCTTGAGCGTCCGATCCAAGCTTGCCGAGACCACCTGGGCACCATCCGGACTACAGGCGCACGCATGGACTATACTGGTGTGGCCCGTCAGGGTGCGAATCAACCGGCCCGTCTCAGCATCCCAGAGCTCGAGCGCGACTCCTCTCGCCGAGACCACACGGCCTCCGTCTGGGCTGAAGGCACAGGCCAGGACCTTGTCGGTGCGGCCCTCAAGGGTGTGAATCTCCCGGCCCGTTTTGGCATCCCAGAGCCTGAGCGTCCCATCGGCGCTTCCAGAGATCACCCGGGCCCCGTCGGGGCTGTAGGCACAGGCCTCGACCGACTTGGTGTGGCCCTTGAGCGTGCGAATCGCCTGCCCCGTCTCGGCGTCCCAGAGCCTGAGGGTCTTATCCCAGAGTTCGCCTGCTGAGACCACCCGGGCTCCGTCGGGGCTGTAGGCACAGGCTTTGACCCTGTCGGTGTGGCCCTCGAGCGTGCGAAGCTCCCGGCCCGTCTCGGCCTCCCAGAGCTTGAGCGAATGATCATCGCTTGCCGAGACAACACGGGCGCCGTCGGGGCTGTAGGCACAAGCCCGGACTCTGGCCGTGTGGCCCTCCAGGCTGCGAGTCCCATGGCCCGCGGCGGCGTCCCAGAGCTTGAGCGTGTTATCCTCGCTTCCAGAGATCACCCGAGCGCCGTCGGGGCTGTAGGCGCAGGCCCAGACCCAGCCGGTGTGGCCCTCGAAGGTGCGGATCTCCTGGCCCCTCTCGGCGTCCCAGAGCTTGAGCGTCTTATCCGAGCTTGCCGAGACCACCCGGGCGCCGTCCGGGCTGAAGGCACAGGCTTTGACCCAGCCGGTGTGGCCCTCGAGGGTGAGAATCTCCTGCCCCGTCTCCACCTCCCAGAGCTTGAGCGTCTTGTCCCAGCTTGCCGAGACCACCCGGGCGCCGTCGGGGCTGAAGGCACAGGCCTGGACCGAGTCGGTGTGGCCCTCAAGGGTGCGAATCTCCTGGCCCGTCTCGGCGTCCCAGAGCTTGAGGGTCTTGTCCAAGCTTGCCGAGACCAACCGGGCGCCGTCTGGGCTGAAGGCACAGGCGAAGACCGCCTCGGTGTGGCCCTCAAGGGTGCGAATCTCCTCGCCCCTCTCGGCGTCCCAGAGCTTGAGCGTCTTATCCTCGCTTGCCGAGACCACCCGGGCGCCGTCGGGGCT